>ERZ825324.4250-NODE-4250-length-12175-cov-17.512706_pt1 | contig 12175 bp, 5 predicted proteins | sample MGYA00519859_ERZ825324 | MGnify/ENA primary metagenome ERZ825324 (study PRJEB31778, sample SAMEA3449198) | human gut metagenome | biome: human gut; feature: human-associated habitat; material: faeces | place: United Kingdom | collected 2010/2012 ... | reverse complement strand
CCTTGTATTTGCTTTTGATCTGGGAAATATTTTGCAGAATGATATCGCAGCTTATATTGTCCCTCTGCCGTTTGGCAGAACCAGCAGCCCACACCCATGCTGGTGAAGCTGGGTTCCATAATGTTGGCGTAGTGGGCAGGGCTGCCTTGCCAGCCGGTGCAAACGGCACTTGCAGAACCCAGCGGACCGGCGGCGCAGATCTCGCTGCGGGTAGTCATACCGCTGTGGTCAAAGGGACCGCCTGCCACAAAACTCTCGCACCGGGCATCGGCTGCGGCGCTCAAGCCACCGTCCATGGTCAGCGGTGCCAGTCCACCGGCAGCGCGCATAGCGTTGATGTTTTCCTGCACCGCCCAATAAGCGGAATCGGAGCTGTCGATGCTCCACCACTGTTCGGTGCCTGCCGCCAAATCAAAGGGCACAGCACCATAGCTCATACCTGACCTGCGCCGGGGCAGGTTCTGCCGTCGGCACTGCCGTGGGTTCCGGCGTAGGGGCAGGAGTCGGCGCGGGGGTGGCAGTGGGTGTCGGCGCGGGTGTTGCGGTCGGCTCCGGCGTGGCTGTAGGTGTCGCTGTCGGCTCGGCAGTTGAAATTGGTGCAGGTGTTTCTTCGGCTTCTGCGCTTTCGGATGTCGCTGCCGACAGCTCCGTCAATTCAGCGGATTCCGGTTCCGGTGCCTGTGCGCAGGCTGTCAATAGGGACAGCATCGCAAGCATTACGATCCATTTTTTCATCTTGATAACTCCTTGCAGGGGGCCATCTCTGACCCGGTTGCTTCTTCTTTCCTTCATCTTAAAACCTTCTACCTTTCTTGTCCACGCTGTCGATTGTCCGAACGACACTGTTGCTCTTCGTCCGGCACGGTATCCAGCACAATATCCTTTTCGTTCAGGTTCAAAAGTGCCTCCAGCTCGGCAAGGCGCTTGCTCTTTTCAGCCAGCTCGTCCGCCTGTGCAAAAGGCTGCGCAAGCTGTTCCTTGGCGTTTTCCAGCTGCTTTTGCAGCTGCACCAATTTGGATTCAAGGTCGGTCACGCTCTGCGGCAGGTTGTGCAGGCAGTTGTCCAAGCGTACCGTATTGCCGACCGCATCCGCGCCCAGCTGCACCGGATTGATGCCGCTGCCCACAAGATACGCCAGATACATTTTGTCCATTGCAAAATAAGCGATCTGCAAATCAAAGCCCTTGTACTGCCCGATGGAAACCGGCTCGGTGCGGTTCATCGCCATACCCAGCAGCCCCAGCAGGGCTTTGCCTGCGTCCTCGCGCTTGGTGTAAACCGTATCCATCAAAGAGATGGCGAAAACATCCTTGCCGTCCGCATCGTGCTTCGTGTTTCGCTGTTGTGTGGCAAAAGACTCGTACCTATGGTTGGTTTCTTCATCGCCAGATTAGGGAAAAATACGTTTTTAGAGCTGTTTTTTATCGCCAGCTTTTTTCTGGCGATAAAGCTGGCGATAAAGGGGCAGTTTCACTACTAAATAAGACCAAAAGATTCGTCACATTACCTAAAGATAAGACTTCTATAAGACACAGTATCTGGTACGATTGCACAAGAAAAATAGAATTTTAAGAGGTTCGGTATTCTCATAACCGCTTGAGTGGGGGTTCGAATCCCTCACGGCTCACCAAAAAAAGATCGCAGCTATGCCGTTTTGTACAAAATGGCATAGCTGCGATTCTTTATTTTTCGTACAATTCACTGCTCAACTGATTGCGTATCGACTCCCGGCGTTTTTTGTATTGCTGCATAAATGCCATGTACTCCGGGGCTACATCAATATAACGGTCGTTGCTTTCTTTTGCGGCTGTGTGCTGATAGCCGAAGTCCCTAAAAACCAAAAGGCTCTTGTTGACATGAACGGTATATTACCGTCAGCGTTGGTACACCGACCACCTAAAGTCATAACCCCCACCAGCCGTCACGCCCCCCGTGCCCGCTTGCGGCAGGACAAACCTCCGCGGGCGCATATAGAATGCGCCCCTACGGATTCCGTTTTCGACCAACAGGAACACCCACAAAAAAACGCAGCCACGCTATTTTGCGGTAAAATAGCGTGGCTGCGTTTTTTGTTTTGGCTTTGCGTATGATTCCCGGCTCTGAAACCCCGCGTGTTACAGGACCTTGCGCATCTCCTGCACAAGGTCGGCGATCACGATGGGCTTGGACAGGAAACCGTTCATGCCGCATTCCAGGGCGTTGCGGCGGTCCTCGTCAAAGGCGTTCGCCGTCATGGCAAGAATGGGGATGCCCGCCAGGGCGGGGTTTTCCAGCTCGCGGATGCGGCGGGTGGCGGTGTAGCCGTCCATGATCGGCATCTGCACGTCCATCAGCACCAGATCGTACTGCCCCGGCGCGGCGGTGCGGACCTTTTCCACGGCGATGGCGCCGTTCTCGGCGGTATCGACCTCAAAGCCGTAGGCGTTCAGAATCTCCACGGCGATCTCGCGGTTCAGCTCGTTATCCTCGGCAAGCAGGATGTGCTTGCCCGCAAAGTCGGTGGGTTCCTTGGGCAATACGCCCTGCTGCTCCTCCGGCTTCTGCCCGATGGCGGTCATCAGGGAGTCGCGCAGGTCCGACAGGAACATCGGCTTGGGGCAGAACGCCGTGACACCGGCGGCCTTTGCCTCGGCCTCAATGTCGGACCAGTCATAGGCGGTCAGGATAATAATAGGCGTATCATCGTTTAAACTGCGAATCTGACGGGTGACCTCGATGCCGTTCATATCCGGCAGGCGCCAGTCGATGATATAGGCCTTGTAGGTATCGCCAATCTCGATGGACTGCCGTGCGCGCAGCACGGCCTCCTTGCCGGAGAGCGTCCAATCGGCGCGCATACCCACCGTGACCAGCATCTTGGTCACGCTGTCGCAGGTGTTGAAATCGTCGTCCACCACCAGCGCCTTCAGACCCTCCAGCGCGGGGACCTTTTCCACCTTGCGGTGCTCTGCCTGTATGCGCAGCGGCACACGGACGATAAATTCAGAGCTCTTGCCCGGCGCGGTCTGCACCTCGATGGTGCCGCCCATCATATCTACGATGTTTTTGCTGATGGCCATACCCAGCCCGGTGCCCTGTATCTTGCTTACCGTGGAGGTGCGCTCGCGCTCAAAGGGTTCAAAGATTTTTTGGGCAAACTCCGGGCTCATGCCGATGCCGCTGTCCTTGACGCGGAACTCATACTGCCCGCAGCCGCTGACCTGGCCGGCAAGCTGGCGCACCCGCAGCGACACCGTGCCGCCCGCGGGGGTGAACTTGATGGCGTTGGACAAAAGGTTCATCAAAATCTGATTCAGCCGGGTCTTGTCGCAATAGACGTCCTCATCGGTAATATCTATCGCGTCCATGTACAATTCCAACTGCTTTGCGTAAAACTGCCCGCTGACGATGGTCTTTATGTCGTGCAGCACGTCGGACAGGTTGACCTCGGTCTCGTCCAGCTGGATCTTTCCGCTTTCGATTCGGCTCATATCCAGAATATCATTGATGAGCGAAAGCAGGTGGTTGCCGGAGGCAAGTATCTTGGTAAGGTAATCCTTCACGCGGTCCCTGTCGTCCAGTTGGCTGACCGCCAGCGTGGTAAAGCCGATGATGGCATTCATCGGGGTGCGGATGTCGTGGGACATATTGGAAAGGAAGGTGCTCTTGGCGCGGTTGGCGTTTTCGGCGGCGGCCACGGCATCCGAGAGCGCCTGGTTCGCCTGCCTGTCGGCGGTGCGGTCAGACAGAACCAGAATGTGCTTGGTTTTGCCCTCGACCTCGCTGCCCATGGCAACCACATGGAACCAGCGATGCTCCCCGGTTTTCTGATGGACAAACTCCGTGTCCCATTCGCGCTGGTCGCCGCAGGCAAGCCCTTCCAGATAATTTTTGGTGCGGCCGGGGAAATCCGCCGGGTACAGCAGGGCCAGCGTGCCGATATTCTTGCGCACGCTCTTCATCGTCAGGCCCAGCAGCCGTTCTATGTTCGGGCTGACATAATCCGCCCGGTGCTTTTGGGCATCCAGCAGCAGGAAAACGTCGTCCACGTTCTGGGACAGCTTCTCGAACAGCACATCCCGGTACAAAATCGCGGTGTTCTGGCGGCGCAGCTTGGTGCGGCCCCGGTGCATGACCATCAGAAGGACCATTGCCGCAATCGACAGGACAACAAGGGCTACGATCTGCATCGTGCGCTGCCAAAGCTGGTTCATGGCGGCATTGACGGTATCCCGCGGGACAAGCCCCACCAGGATCCAGTTCTGGATGCCGGTGCTTTCGTAGACCATATAGAATCTTGTGCCGTCCAGCGTCACCTCGCGGTTTCCGGTGATGCCCTGCGCAAAATCGTCCGTAAGCTCCTGTATCTGCGCCTCGGTAAGGTCGGAATACTCTTGCAGTATCGCTATAAAGTTATAAATGGATTCCGAGTTTTCTGAGATATTTTCAATCACGACCTGCCCGTCCGGGTAGATGACAAAGGAACTGGCCGCTCCGCCGAAAGCTGAATCGTCCACGGTCTTCATCACAACATTGTTGTAGTGGCTGATGGCAATGGCATCGTAGGCAAAGCCGCGGTAGATGCCCTTGGTTTCGGGACAGATGAACACCAGCATCGGGTCCTGCCCGGGCAGGGCCGTGTTCAGCACAACATCCTCCTGGTCGGAAAGCAGCTCGTCCAGATTGCTCTGCAGGCCCAGGTAGCCCGTTTTCCCGCTGGGGGTCATGTAGTTGCCGTCGTAAGAAAGAAAGTAGAATTCGGCAAAGCCAAGCTGCTGCTGCGCTGACTCCAGATACGCCTGCGTGCTGGCATCATCGGGGTCGCTGCTCAGAAAGCCGTTCCACACATGCAGGTAGGAGGTGTTCTTCTTGACGATCATGCTCAGCATATTGTTGGATTTGTGCAGGACTTCTCCCAAATGCTGGGTGCTTTCCGCATAGATGGTTTTTGACACAAACGAAAGGTACTGCGCGCTAAGGCAGACAAGCAGCGCAATCGACAGCAGGCAGGCCGCCGCAGCATGCCAATTTCGCCGGGGATGCCGCTTCATTTTTATTTTATGCTTAGTTTCTTCCACAGCGCATTACCCCCCCCCGAATGTAATATAGCTTTCCGGCGCGGCCAGCGACACGCTGCCGCCGGAAAGTGCCTCGCTCCAGGCGTCTTTGACCGTGGCCTCCCCGCGCTCAAACGCGCGGCTTTCGTCCTGCAGCAGCGGCGCCATCTGCTTTTCGGTTGCCAGGCAGGTCACGGTGACGGTGTCGTCATCCTGCAGCGGCTGGCCGCCGCGGGTGATGCCGGTCAGCGTATAGCTGCCGCCGTTCTCCTGCACCTGCACGGCAATGCCGCTGACCACCGGCAGGGAACCGCGGTTGAACGGGGTAAAGCCGCCCTCGCAGCCTTCCACAAAGGCGCGCACGGTGTCCTTCAGCTCGGCGCCCGTCATGGTGCGCCGGTACGACATAAGCCCGTTGGGCATGATCATGGCGCGCGCCGTTGTCTGGGTATAGTCTGCCTGCAGCACGCTGCCGGTAAAGCTGCTGGCGGGTGCTATCAGCACGTCGGTGCCGTACAGCCCGCGCAGCGTGTTTGCCATGACCGAGAAGGACGCATTGCCGCCGTTTTTGTGGAACACGTTGGAATAGGCGGTTTCACTGGTCAGGACAACGTCGCCTGTGTCGGGCGTTTCCTCTGTCAGAAGGCGGGCGTTGAACGCACGGTAGGCCTGCCCGGCGTCATATTCGCCCGCGATCATCTTGGAAACCACATCCTGGGAGATGGCAAAGAAATCGTCGGAGGCGATGCGGATGAACATGTGGTTTTCTTCCACCACCGAGCGCACGTCCTTCATGGTGTCGGTCAGGCGGTAGCTGACATTCTGGCTGTAGCTCAAAAGATCCTGCCCGTCCGCGAGGATCTGCTCCTGCGCCCCCTCCGACAGCATGACGTGCAGGACATGCATTGCCTTTTCGCGCCGGGCGGCGTCCTGCTCCAGGTCGCGGTTCAGCGCCACCTGGAAGTAGGGGGTGGTCATCAGCCATTTTTCGCCGTTCTGGTTGAAGAACGGCAAAAAGGTCGCGTCGATGCTCTGCTCCCGGAACATCTGTACGCCGGCGGAGCTGCCAAAGTACATGGCAAGCTCTCCCTTGCCGAACATCCCGGTCACGTCGTCGTAATTCAGCTCTAAGTCCGCCGCCGTAAGACCGGTGTCCCGGATGAACTGCTCCATACGCTCGAAGGCGCCCGGCCAGACGGTATTGTCCAGCCCGACACGGGCGGTGCTGGCGGGGTAGCTGTAGGCGGTGCGCCATTTGCGCCCTTCCGTGCTCTTAAGCTCGGTGGCGGAAAGCCCCTGCAGCGTTTCCGCGCAGGTGTAGTCGTACAGATAATCGGCGGTAAAGCCGCGGATGCCCGCTTCGTCAAAGGCTTTGCAGGCAGCGGCAAAGCTGGCGTAATCGGTGGGCAGCGGGATACCGTATTCCTCAAAAAGGCCGCGGTTGACCACAAAGCCGTGGGCGTCTGCGCATACGGGCAGCCAGTTGACACTGCCGTCCTCATTTTTAAAGCTGTTGAGGTAGGTATTGTAGACAGCGCCTGCCTCGTTGGTGGTGGAAAGGTCCATCAGGCTGTCCTTCAGAGGGGCCGCATCGTGCAGGGAGAAGCGGCAGCAGGTTATAATGTCCGGCAGACCGCCGTTTTCCTGCAAGAATTTGTAAAAGTCCAGATCGTTGTTGCCCACGATAAACTCAATGTTTACGTCCGGCAGCTTCGCCTGCACGTAGGGGGCGTACTTTTCGTAGAGGCTGTTGGACCACAAATAGACCTGAATGGTGTCGGCGTCCTCCTGTGCCTGCACCGCCTCGGTGCTTTTTCCGGCGCAGCCGGTCAGCAGGAACAGACCCAGCACCGTGGCTGCAAGCAGGGAGGAAATTCTGTGCAGTGGTTTCTTTTTCATCCGGTTTTTCTCCTTATTTTTTCGACGGTCTGCTATATAGGCTGTGACGCAGGAAAAAACGCCTTCAGGGCATGGCGGACCCATGCCTGAAAGCGCTGTCTGACCGTATTAAATAATATCCGCGGGCAGCAGAAAACAGCAGAGCGTCATAGATGCCCTGCTTTGTGCCGCCGGTGTAGCGATGTGTTTTCACCCTCGTCAACTCCTGCCCCCAAAAGGACGCGAAGCTACCGGCGGCAGTAAAACAACAATTTCTTGTTGGCAACTGGCTGACCCGATGGGCCCCTATAGCTTTGCGTCGCCGGTTTGCACCGGGTTTGCCTGTGGACTTGTAGAGAAATAGTATACCACATAAGATGGTTTTTGACAAGGCGAAAGAGAAAATAAAGCCGTTGCCCTCAGATAGTCGAAAAAACGCGCGTCCCTCTTGGCCCCCTCTGCGAGGGGGCTCCGCCCGCAGGCGGTGGGGGAGAGAACCGTGCGGCGGGCAGGAATATTTCGGGCCCAGACTGGCGAAAACTCTTGTAGGGGCGAGCATTGCTCGCCCGTGCCCGCTTGCCTTACAAGAAAACTGTCCCGGAAAATGCGTTGCGGCGGTAAGTAGGCGGGCGACCAATGGTCGCCCCTACACACGCGATAGGGAAAAACGCGCCTCTCTCCGCCCCTACAAAAAAACGTAGGGGCGAATTCCATATCCGCCCGTGCCCGCTTGCGGTAAGATAAACCTCCGCGGGCGCATATAGAATGCGCCCCTACGGATCTCGTTTTCGACATCGGCCTTGCCGGTTCTGGGCGATACAACAAAAAAAGAGTCTGTGACATCTAAGATGTCACAGACTCTTGGTGCGCGGTACAGGACTCGAACCTGTGACCTCCTGCACGTCAAGCAGATGCTCTACCAGCTGAGCTAACCGCGCTTATTGCGCCGCCTCTTGGCGACGCATATTATTATAGCAGAACGACTTCCAAATTGCAAGCCCTTTTTGAAAAAAATTCAAATTTTTTCTGCGTCGCGCAAATCGCCCCGGCAGCGCCAGACCGCCAGCAGGATAAACACAAAACATACGACCCAGGTCGTCGGCTCACAAAAGCAGACCGCGCGGTAGCCCCGGACCGGCACGAGCCATACGGCAAAGATCACCTTGCCCACAAGCTCCAGCCCGCTGGCCAGCAGCGGCTCTACCGTGTGCTGGATGCCCTGCAGCATGTTGCGCAGAATGACCAGCACGGCCATCGGCGGGATGACCGGTGCGCTGATTTTCAGGTACAGCAGCGCGTTGGAGATAATGACCTCGTCCGTGCTGCCCGTGATGCCGCGGATGGCGGCCCCGCCCAGCAGGAAGGTGAACGCCATCACAAACACCCACCACACAAAATAGATCGCAAGCGCGGCCTTGACGCTCTGCCAGATGCGGCTGCGGCGGCCCGCACCCAGATTCTGGCTGCTGAACGTCGCCACGCCGATGCCCAGCGCACCGCCCGGGATAAAGTACAGCTCCGCCAGGCGGCGCGCAGCGGTCTGCGCCGTGATGTAGACGCTGCCCAGCGCGTTGATGCTGCTTTGCAGCGCCACGCTGCCCAGATTGTAGATGGCGCTCATCAGCCCCATGCTCAGGCCCGCCCAGAACATACTGGTCACGGCGCGGCGCGTGGCAGCCCGGAGCTGCCGGGGCGTAAAGCGCAGCTCCGGGTAGCCGCGCAGGATGTACACAACGCCCAGCACGGCGCTGATGCCCTGCGCCAGCACCGTGGCAATGGCCGCGCCGCGCACGCCCAGCCCCAGCGGCCCCATGAACGCGGCGTCCAGCCCGACGTTCAGCACGCTGCTGAACAGCAGGAACAGCAGCGGCGTCACGCTGTTGCCGACGGCGCGCAGCAGCGCAGCCTCCATATTATAAAGCATCGTCAGCGGGATGCCCAGCAGAATGACGGTCAGGTAGGCGGACGCGCCGCCCCATGCCTGTGCCGGGACCTGCAAAACGGTCAGCAGCGCGTCGCGGCCCAGCAGGGAGCACCCCGTCAGCACCAGCGACACCGTCGCCGACAGCGTGACCATCCAGCCCACGGCGCGGCGTATCCCGCTTTCATCGCCCGCGCCAAAATAGCGGCTGACCGTCAGCGCCAGGCCGTTGTTCATGCCGAAGGCAAAGTTCATGATAAGCCCGTACAGCGCCGCCGTCGCGCCGATCTCCGCCAGCGCGGCGGAGCCCAGCAGGTGCCCGGCCAGCGCAGTGTCGGTCAGGTTGTACAGCTGCTGCAAAAGGTTGGAGCAGAACAGCGGCATCGAAAATTGCAGCACCAGGCGGAACGGGTCGCCCTGGGTCATATCCAGCACACGGCTTTTGTGCGCGGTGGCCATAATGTAACATCTCCTTTATTGGTTGCAGGGTCTATTATACGGGACGGCACGGGGCGTGTCAATCGGATCATTCCGGCACGGGACCCGGACAAAACCGCCGGGAACGCGGAAAGGGGCGTGTGGAATTTTCCCAAACAATCAAATTCTTTTGCGGATGGAAAGCCGGGGCCGGGTGTCGTATAATGCAGACAAAAAGCAAATGCTGCAACACTGTTATTTTGCAAAGAAGGAGAGAGCTTATGCAAACCTGTACACTGGCAGTCGACATCGGCGCGTCCAGCGGGCGGCACATCGTAGGCACCGTGCAGAACGGAAAAATCACCCTGCAGGAGGTCTACCGCTTCGAAAACGGCGTCCACCGCGAGAACGGCCACCTCTGCTGGGACATCGACACCCTCGCGAAAGAGGTCGTCAACGGCCTGAAGGCTGCACACGACGCAGGCTTTGCCCCCGCGACCATCGGCATCGACACCTGGGCCGTCGATTTTGTGCTGCTGGATGCGGACAATAAGCGCATCGGCGACGCCGTCGCCTACCGCGACGAGCGCACCGAGGGCATCCGCGAGGCGCTGGAAAAGGAATACGGCCTGACCTTTGCCGACCACTACGCCCGCACCGGCATCCAGTACCAGCCGTTCAACACGGTCTACCAGCTGATGGCGCTCAAAAAGGAGCACCCGGAGCAGCTGGCCGCCGCCAAAACGTTCCTGATGGTGCCCGATTACCTGAACTACCTGCTCTGCGGCGTGCCCGCCAATGAGTACACGAACGCCAGCACCACGGCGCTGGTGGGCGCGGACAGCAGGGACTGGGACGATGCACTGATCGAAAAGCTGGGTCTGCCGCGCGGCATCTTCCAGCCCATCAAGACCGCCGGGACCGTGCTGGGGCATCTGACGCCGGAAATTCAGAAGGCTGTCGGCTTTGACGCCGAGGTCATTCTGCCCGCGACCCACGACACCGGCTCGGCGTTCCTCGCCGTGCCCGCACGGGATGAGTACGCCGCTTACCTGTCCAGCGGCACATGGAGCCTGCTGGGCGTGGAAAACGCAGCGGCCATCACCGGCCCGGACAGCTGCGCCGCCAACTTTACGAACGAGGGCGGCTATGAATACCGCTACCGTTACCTGAAAAATATCATGGGCCTGTGGATGATCCAGTCCGTCCGCCGTGAGCTTGGCGAAAAGACCGGCACCCGCCCGAGCTTCCCGGAGCTGATCGCCGCCGCGAAGGAGGCCGCCGACTTCCCCAGCTGCGTTGACCCCGATGACAACCGCTTCTTAGCGCCTGCCTCCATGATCGAAGAAGTCAGGGCCGCCTGCGCCGACACGCACCAGCCCGTGCCCGCCGCCACCGGCGAGGTCATGCAGTGCGTCTACAACTCCCTGACGCAGGACTACCGCCGCGCCGTGGAGACCTTGCAAAGCCTGACCGGCAAGACCTACACAAGCCTGAACATCGTCGGCGGCGGCAGCCAGGACGGCTACCTGAACCAGCAGACCGCCAACGCCACCGGCCTGACCGTGTTTGCAGGCCCCACCGAGGGCACAGCGCTGGGCAACCTGATGGTGCAGTTCATCCACAGCGGCGATTTTGCCGACCTGGCCGAGGCCCGCGCCGCCATCCGGCGCAGCTTTGAAATTAAAGAGTATCAGCCGGAGTAAACGACCTTTTGCCTTACACGACAGGGCCGGGCATGCCCGGCCCCTACCAATACAACAAATCCATATACAGGAGGTCCCACCATGTTAGTCGAAACCAAAGCCCGCGTTGGCGTGTTCGCCATTGCGCTGGGCGCTTACCTGCCGCAGTTCCCCACGCTGGTCCCCGAGTTTGAGGGCCAGTACGCCGCCTTCAAAAAGACGCTGCCCGACACCGTCGAGGTCATCGACGGCGGCATCGTCACCACCAAGGAGCAGTCCATGGCCGCGGGCGATAAGTTCCGCACCGCCGACGTTGACCTTGTCATTCTGCAGCTGCTGACCTACGCTACCTCTTACAATATGCTGCCCGCCGTGCGCGACCTCGACGTGCCCGTCGTCCTCGTCAACGTGCAGAAGAAGAAGGCCCCCGACTACGCCAACACCGACACCCCCACCTGGCTGGGTGAGCTGTACGCCTGCGGCGCTGTCGGCGAGATGGTCGCTGACCTGGAGCGCGCCGGTAAGCGTCACGCCGTCATCACCGGTGTTGTCGAGGGCGGTGACCCCGCCGTGCAGGCCGAAATCAACGACTGGTGCAAGGCCGCGCAGGTGCGTCGCCGCTTCCGTGATACGAACCTTGCGCAGATCGGCCGCCCGTACCCCGGCATGATGGATCTGTACATCGACGAGACGAACCTGTACAACCGTATGTGGCTCTACACCAAGCAGTTTGACTGGGAGAAGATGTGGGCCATCGCCGACAACATCACCGACGAGGACGCCATCCGCGCCAAGGCGCAGGACATTCTGGACACCTTCGATATTGAGGGCGGCGGCACGGTGGAGAAGGTCTGGGATATGGCCCGCTACGTTGTCGCATTTGAGCAGTGGGTCAGGGACGAGAAGATCGCCTTCGTCGCCAGCCACTACGACGGCTTTGCCAAGGGCGTGGCCGGTAAGCTGGACTCGATGCTGATCCCCGCGTTCTCGATGCTCATCAAGCAGGGCACGGCCTGCGCCGTCGAGGGCGACATCAAGGTCGCCATGGCCATGTCCATCCTCAAGACCATTGCGGGCTGCGGCCAGCTGAGCGAGATGTACTCCATCGACTTCAATGAGGACATCTGCATCATCGGCCACTCCGGCTCCGGCGACGCCGACATCTCCAAGGCCAGAAAGCCGACCATGAAGATCGTGCCCGTGTTCCACGGCAAGACCGGCGGCGGCTACCTGACCC
>ERZ825324.4249-NODE-4249-length-12176-cov-4.185876_pt1 | contig 12176 bp, 8 predicted proteins | sample MGYA00519859_ERZ825324 | MGnify/ENA primary metagenome ERZ825324 (study PRJEB31778, sample SAMEA3449198) | human gut metagenome | biome: human gut; feature: human-associated habitat; material: faeces | place: United Kingdom | collected 2010/2012 ... | reverse complement strand
GGATGCAAGTGGTTCGGGCAGACCATCTGCCCGCGCGAACTGCATTTGAAAGATGGCCGCATCATTCAGACCCCGGTTCGGGAGCTGGATGCCGCCCACGGTGATGCGCACGGTGTCGGTGGAGACCGCGTGATGCGTGAGATGATCGCGCTGCAGCGAGGCGAGCGCCTTGCCGGTCTCGCCGATCACGGTGCGCATGGCCTCGTAGCTGAGCGGGGAGGAATCGGGACGCTGCAGGTATTCGGTGAGCGAGACACCCGCGTCGAGTTGCGTGAGCACGACGGCGACCGGCCCGTCGTGGAGCAGCTGCAGCACCGGGGTGAACCGTGGATCCTTGGTGGCGGCGAGCGTGCCGGCGACGGCGTTCGTGTTCTTGAGCACGGCCTTGTTGTTCACAATGAAGAGCTGGCAGTCGCGCGAGAGCACGCGGTCGTTCGCCTTCCAGGCCTGCAGTCCCGGCTCCTCGCGAAGTGGTGATACCAATGTGTACCGGTTGAGAACGGTGTCTCCTAAGTGCGGCCTCATATGCTCCCCATCTGTGCTTTGCGCTCTCCTATAAGCTGATTCGATTCTACTGTTGCCACTGGTCGGCCGCGATAATCCCTCAGACTGATTATCTTGCAGCGCAACGGGGTTTTCGGCCAACTCGATTGGCTCGACCACGCCAAGCTGTTCGATCTGACCATAGGGTTCGGCAGGCAGGTCGGTGGACATGCTCGGCGGGAAGCTCGGCGGCATGCTCGGGGGGATGCTGGGAGAGAAACTGGGCGGGAAGCTCGGCGGCATCTCCACAGGTCGTGCCGTGCTTGCAGATATTCTGCGGCCGACTGCCGGCGCGGTGCCGGCGGATTCCCCGGCAGCCGTGGACGGCTCGGATTGCGGGGCCGCGCTCTTGCGCCCGAAGCGTGTCTTGAGCGTGGCGATGATGCCCATGAGCTCCGCGCACCTCAACACCCAGAGCACGGCGACATAGATGACGAGCAGCACCACGGCGAGCACACCAGTGGCCAGCACGGTGAGAATCCAGCCGGTGACGCCGAGTCTGGGTTTGAGCACCTGCGCGAGTGAGTAGACGGGGTTGCGCAGTGCCATACCGATGATGATTGTGACCGCGGCGGCGAGCAACGCCTTGCCGTACGTGACGGCGATGCGGCGGCCGTCGAGCTGTCCGTTGAAACGCTTGCGAAGCATCACGACGAGCGGAGTGAACGACAGCACGTACGCCAGCGACATGCACAGGCCCACCATCGTCGCCCAATCCGTGGCAGGGAACACCCTGGTGCCGATGAAAATGAGCACGAGCTGCAGCGCATACATGAGCGCCATGAACATGAACGGCGAGCGACCGTCTTCGAACGCATAGAATGTGCGCTGGATGAGCAGGTAGGCACTCGCCAGCGGCAGGCAGATGCTCATGCCCACGAGCGGACCGCAGATGAGCAACGCCTGCGAGACACCCACCGTGGGCAGCAGCGAACGCGTGATGGCCAGCGGCATCACAATGAATGCCGACGAGAAGAAGCACATGATGACGCCGACGGTGCGAAGCGCGCTCGACAGGTCTGTGCGGGCGCCGTCGAGGTCCTTGGTGGCGATGGCCTGGGAAATCTGCGGGAACAATGCAGTGGCCACGGAGGTGGCGATGAGCGAGTAAGGGAGTATGTAGAGCGTGTAGGCGTTCTGGTAGGTGGCGTTGCCGGCCACGTCGAACTGGTTCATATGCAGGGTGCGTTCGGCGATCGACGGCGCGCTGGTGAGAATGCGTGTGGTGATCACATTGACCACCTGGTCAATGCCCACGATGCCCAGGCTCCAGCCGGCCACCGGGCCCATGGACCGCAAGCCAATGCCACGCACGCCGAAGCGCAGGTGGAAGTGGAAGCCAAGCCGTTTGAGCGGAATCAGCAGCACCAGGCCTTGGAATGCCACGCCAAGCGTCCAGGTGCCGGCGGTGAGCGCAAGGGTGGCGGGAGTCCAGAACCCGATCGGCTGCTGCGCCGCATTGCCGAACATCGCAATGAACACGCCGAAGCCGAGGCAGCTAATCACATTCGCCCCCACGGAACTCCACGCGTAGGCGCCGAATCGGTTCTTCACGGCGAGAATCTGCCCGAGGAGCATATGCAGGCCATAGAAGAAAATCTGCGGGGTGCACCACAGCATGAATGCCATCGACAATCCCACGAGATCCGGGCTGCCGTTCACGTAGATGCGGGTGAGCACGGGGGTGAGCGCGGCGATGATCACGGTGGCGCCGAGCAGCAGCGTCAGCGCGAAGGTGACGATCTTGTCGAGCGTCTCCTGGGCGTTGTCGCTGTTGAGCGTACGCGTGATGTGCGGCACCAGCACGGCATTGAAGACGCCGCCGGAGACGAGCGTGAAGATCACCTGCGGAATCATCGAGCCGGCTTGGTAGGCATTGGCTGCCATACCGGTGGTGCCTATGGCGGCCGCCAGCAGAATCGTGCGAATCTGGCCGGTGATGCGGCTCGCGGCCGTGCCCGAGGCCATGATGAGCGAATTGCGTCCTATGGAAGAGCTCATTCGTCGGGGTCCTTCTTGCGATGGAATTGGCGCCACAGACCTACAATGCCCAGCAGCACCGCGATGATGATGAACACGATGCCGCTTTTGTCGCTGATCTGCAGCGACGAGGTGATCGTGGTGGTGTGGATGCCGCTGAGCGGCACGCCTTCATGATTCACGAGCTCCTGATTGGCCACCGTGGTGCCCGCGGTGGAGACGCGAATCTCCAGCGTGGCCTGCGCTTCGCTGCCCGGCGGTACATTCACGTCGACAAAACGGGAGGTGACGATCTCCATTGAATCGGTACGCGACGAGATGCGCAATGAGATCGGGTAGGGTAGGCTGTTCGTCACGGTCACCGGCAGCGAGGCAGATTCGGAGACGACGTTCACATTGGTGGGGGTAGTCAGTCCGATGCCTTGGCGCAGATAGTCGACCATGGCCTGTGTGGCGGCCGTGAGCGCGCTGGAACGTGCGGTGTTCGCATTGAGCGACAGCAGCGCGAGCTCGTCGTGGGCCTGCAGCCAGCGGTTGCTCCATTGCAGGGCGCCCAGCGCATCACCGGAAGTGTCTGACGTGGCATTGTCGCTGGCATCGTCGGCATCGTTGGCATCACCGTCGCCGGGCTTGGTGTTGTTGGCATCGCCCGTCTGTGCCGCGGGCCCGCCCGGCATGCTGCCATCGGCGAGCAGCACGGAGGTGTTGAAGTGCTGGAGGTCACGGCGTGTGTGCGCCAGTGTGGTCAAGGTCGTGTCGAGCGTTGTTGTGTCATACGCAGCCGGGTCGACGGTGGTGGTGTCGGCCACGGTTGCCGCATCATCGCCGCTCATGTACGGCTCGCTGGCACGGAGCGTCTCCAGATCGGTGAGATCGAGCCAACTCGCCTCCTGCAGCGCCCCCATGAAGGCGGCGATGTTCGCGGCAGAGGAATCCGGGCCGAAACTCACCAGCAGGCAACGGTTCTGGTACGGCTGTTCCATTTGGTAGAAGGCGCTCTGCGCGATGAACCTCTGCAGCCGGCCGGCGGTGTTCGTCTCCGCCTGTGCCTCCTGCGACGTGGCTTGGCCCGCCGCCAGCTGCGAGAGCATGGGATGCGTGGCCATCACCGTGACGTCGCCGTGGGCGGTGGGCACGCGATAGACGCCGGTGTGCGCGGCGGTGTCATCCTGATCATCGAAGTCATGGGTGGCAATCACCGTGTCATACCCTTGCATGCGTGCCGTATCGAGAGCCTCGGTGTTCCAGGCACCCACACCCTGCATCGCATAGACGGGGCGTTCGGCAGCGCCGTCGTTGAGCACGGTGCGCAGCGTCTGCACCGAGCTGGAGGCGGCCCAGCTCGACAACGGGACGCCCGCATTCTCATATCCGTTCGCATTGTCGGCATAGCTGTAGCGGGTGATGTCGAAATCGGCGGGTTGCATGAGCGCCTGCATGTGAGGGGCCTGCAGTGTGGCGAGCACCTGCGGATCCGCGAGCGCCTGCACATGGGGGAAGCGCTGCGTGAGCTGATCCTTGGTGCGCAGCGCCTCGGCGCTCTTGCCGTCCAAGGTCGCGATGGCGGAGGCATGCGTCTTCGCCGAGCGATCCGCCCGCAGCGCCTTGAGTGTGGTCTCGTCGAGCGACCAGTCGCCGGCTGTGAGCGGCATCAGCATCGTCATATGGAGCTGCGGTGTGCGCTCGCCTTGCAAGCCGTCCTGCGAGCGCGTGACGAAACTGTGCAGCGTGCTCGTCTGCGCGCCGTCATCGCTGCGGTAGTCGAGTGCGAGCGGGCGCGGACCCCACGAATTGAACTGTTTGAGAATCTCCTCGCTCGCAGGCAGCGAACTGTTCACGGTCACCGATTTGTGTGCGGCGATGCGCGGCACATGCAGGGTGACAAGCAGGTCGGGCAGCGGAATCTGCCCTCGGCCTTCGGCCCATTCCTGCAGGTCGGTGCGGGAGATGAAATTGTAGGTGAAGTTCGTGAGTGCGTCTATGGAGCCGTGGTCCACATCCGCGTCGGTGTTGTTCGTGACGGTCAGATTCAGTTTGTAGCCGGAGGATGGCGTGATCACCGGCGTCATCGAGTTGACCGTGATCGAGACGCCGGGTTTGGCGGCTTGGTCGGTATTCGTCGTGGCGTCGGGCTCCTCGGCATGTGCCGGGCGCACTGCGAAGCCGGTGCACAATGCCAGTATGAGCGTGAACAGCACCGTGAGCAGCGCAGTGCCCTTGCACCGCTGTCGTGCCGTGTGGCGCAGGTCGGTGCGGTGTGGATTCACGTTTAAGCCTGCCTATTCAGTTTCCTTGCGTACAGCCATGCAATCTTACGCTCATTGGGGTAGCTGAGCACATCGTCGAGGTCTGCGAAATCCACCCATATGGCGTCTTCGGCCTCGTGATCGGGGTCTCCTTCAACGGTGAGCTCGCCGCCCGTCTGCCGTAATGCGAAATGATGCACCAGCTTGTGGACGCGTTGACTTGTTCCGGTAAACCAATAGTCTATCGTGGCTATGGAATCTACCACCTCGCCAATGATGCCAGTCTCTTCGTGAATCTCGCGCACGGCGGTCTGCTGGGGCGTCTCGCCCTTCTCTATATGGCCCTTCGGCAGGCACCATTCAAGATGTCCGCTGCGCGAATGCCGGGCGATGATCGCCACGCGGCCATGCGCGTCGAACACGAGCCCACCGGCGGAGTATTCGCGGACCACCGGCAGTTCCTGGGCGTCGAGCGAGGCGAACGAGCTGCGGCGGTCGGTGCTGCGCCGCTGCGGCATCATTGCCGGGGTCGGTTTGCCTGGGTCACGCCGTGCCGCGTTGCGCATGGGGTGCGCCGGAACCGCTGTGCTCTGCGCCGGCACGGGCTGCGAGCTGTACAGGGGTTGCGTAGCGTGCAATGCCTGCATCATGCGTGCTGCATGGGCGGCCTGCGCCACCTGTGCCGGAGTCGGTATACGACGTGTGCCGCGCGCTTGATTCGGCACAGTGTCTTCCGAGGGGCCGGATTGTTCCTGCGCGGCTTCGTGGGAGGTCGGGTGCGACGGCATATCCGCCGGCGTCGGCATATGTGCCGCTTGTGTGGAAGCCGATTCGATCCGTTCCGCCCCGAGTTTCGCCTTGACTGCCCTGGCCTCATCGAGCACCGTGTTCAGATGCACCGTGGTGGTCTGCGATGTGTACATGAGTTCGTCCGGCACCAGCGGGTCGAAATCCGGGTCGTCGGGGCTCAGGGCATGGTTCACCGCAGCGTTGGCATGCATGCGAGCAACGTCTGCGGGAGTGATCATGGTTCCAACCATACTCAATAAATGTGCATATGGGTATCGGTATGCTTGATGGCGGAATGACGGGTGCTGCGGCCAAGGCATGCAGCCGTGGCGTTATGGGCGTTTCGCCGCTCTTGCGCACTCGTCAGGTTCTTGTATTGCAGATTGGGCGTTTCGCATGGGCGGGCGCAAATGAAAGGTGCGGCGTGAACTTCGAGGTGTGGCCTGAAGCGATTGAGCTGGGGCAGATGTTCGCAGATGAAGGCTTTGAACTGGCGCTGGTGGGCGGCCCGGTGCGTGACCTGCTGCTGCACCGGCGCTCGCATGACCTCGATTTCTGCTCGAATGCGCGCCCGGAGCAGTTCGAGCCGATTCTGCGGCGCTTTGGACACGATGGCTTCTGGGACATGGGCCGTAAGTTCGGCACACTCGGTGCGATGCGCCGACGGCCGGATGGCACCGAGGTCAAGGTGGAGGTGACCACCTACCGCTCCGACGTGTACGACCCGGATTCGCGCAAGCCGGAGGTGAGCTACGGCGATTCGCTCGAAGGAGATCTCTCCCGCCGTGATTTCACGGTGAATGCAATGGCGCTCACTGTGCCCGACCTTGAATTCGTAGACCCGTTCGGCGGGGCGAACGACCTCAACAAGCGGGTGCTGCGCACGCCGGTGGACCCATATCAGAGCTTCGACGATGACCCGTTGCGCATGATGCGAGCGGTTCGCTTCGTTGCGCAGCTCGGCTTCTCGATTGAACCCGAGACCGCCGAGGCGATCACGCGCATGACCGACCGCATTGAGATCGTCTCCGCGGAACGTGTGCGTGACGAGCTGACGAAGCTGCTGCTCTCCGACCGCCCGCGTGCCGGCATTGAGGCATTGGTGGATTCGGGTCTTGCCGATGTCGTATTGCCCGAGATTCCCGCTCTGCGCTTGGAGATTGACGAACATCACCGCCACAAGGATGTGTTCGACCACACGATGATCGTAGTCGACCGCGCGGTGGCATTGGAGACCGGCCCGGATGGCCCGGTGCCCGCCCCGGACCTGGTGCTGCGCTTGGCGGCCCTGATGCATGACATTGGCAAGCCGAAGACCCGCAGATTCGAGCCGGGAGGCAAGGTGAGCTTCCACCACCACGATGCGGTGGGTGCCAAGATGACGCGCAAACGGCTCAAGGCGCTGCGCTTCGACCACCATGTGGTGGAGCAGGTGAGCGACTTGGTCGACCTTCACCTGCGCTTCCACGGCTACGTGGACGAACCGTGGACCGATGCCGCCGTGCGCCGCTACGTCAAGGACGCGGGCCCGCTCTACGCCCGTCTCAATCGGCTGACGCGTGCCGATGCCACCACGCAGAACCGACGCAAGGCGCTCATGTTCGAGCATGCGATGGATGAGATGGAGGAACGCGTCGCCAAGCTCAAGGAGCAGGAGGACATCGATGCGATCCGCCCCGATCTCAACGGCGACGAGATCATGGCCGAACTCGGCATCGCTCCCGGACCGTTGGTGGGCAAGGCGTACCGACACATGCTTGAATATCGTCTCGACAACGGCCCCGTCGATCACGACACCGCTGTGGCCGAGCTCCACAACTGGTATGCCTCGCAAGCCGAGTAGCGCGCTGTGGGAATGCCGGTGTGCCGTGTGCGGGCCCCGGCCGACGCCCCCGCTTCGTCGAAGCCGCCGTAGCGAGCGTTTGACGAAGCGAGGTCCCACCCCGGCCACAATCATGCCGGAGGGCTAATGTCATCCCACGGAAGTGTGTTCCGGGGCCTTGGGAAGGTCTTTCATGTCGTTCGCCGGCTTGCAGCCCTCGATGTTCGGGATCTCGGAGCCGGTCTTGGGCAGTTCATCGGTTTTCGTGAGGTTCTGGAACGTGGCGCCCAGAATCACGTCCACCAGTTTGTCTTGCCGATCATCCATCTGCAGCTGGGCGTCCGGGAAGTTCGCGGCAAGCGTGTACGCCTGTGGAATGGCGTTCTTGCCGAACACGATGGTGGTGCGCTCCACCTTCGCATTGTCGTAGTTGTCAATGCTCTGCACCACGAATTCGCGGTTTTGCAGCGCCCGGCCGACGGCATTCGCGAACCCGGAGAACTTCGTGCCATTGAGCACGCGCGTGGTCACGGATTTGCTGTCGAGGTACTTCGGTTTGCTGCCATCTTCGGCAGGGGATACGCAGGGCGCCACCACACCGTGGTCCGCCCCTTCGGCAGTGGTCTTCACCTCGCCCAGACCACCGACGTGGAACAGGAACAGCGACGAAATGAACAGCGCGACCACGAGAACCGCGCCCACGACCGCGAACACGATCGTCTGGCGCCTGTGCACATACTCCCGGCGTTCTTCGCGGGCGTCATTATTCTCTGCCATGTCCATCCTTTACATGTAACCGGTGGTTCCAGTATCGCATAAGCCCTGACGCCCGGCGGTCCGGCTGCCCGCTACTCGGCTCGCATGAGCGGTGCGGCCGGTGCCTGTGCATCGATGATGCGGTCGACGGCCCCGGAAGCCTGCCATGCCGCGCGCGTCGCCTCGCGCACCCGGTCGTCAGGCACCACGGCGATTACAGTAGGGCCAGATCCGGAGACGAAGGCACTCGTCGCGCCCGCCTGCTGAGCTTCGCGGATGGCCACGCCGCTGCGCGGATGCAGCGAGACGGCGGCGTGCTGCAACTCGTTGAGGTCGCCTTCTCCTGCGCCGAGCACGTCGAAGGTGGAGTAGACTTCTGGCGTGCTCAGCTGCGACAGGTATGCGCCGACGAGCATGTGCACGCCATCGCCGGAAGGGGCATCTGCGAACAGATCGCCCACCGCATGTTCGATACGCGGGTCGGATGCGGTCAGATCCTTTATACGCTCGCCGAAGCCGGTGCCCAACGCCAGGCCGCCGGTGACGCAGAACGGCATGTCGGCGCCCAAGGCGGCCGCTATCTCGCGGAGTCGTGCCACCGGCCAATTGAGATTCCACAACGCATTGAGCGCGAGCAGTGTGCCCGCCGCATCCGCCGACCCGCCTCCCAGACCGGCTGCGACGGGAATGCGCTTCTCTATGCTAATGGAGACGTCAGGTTCGTGCCCGCTGGCCTGCGCCATCGCGAACATGGCAAGCACGGCGTGGTTCCTGCGCATATCGCTCGTCGACGCGGCCAGATCTCCCAAATGAGTGCCGGCGAGATCGAGGGAGAAGCCGGTGCCCGGTTCCTTGGCGGTCACCGTCACCGTGTCGTAGATACCCACGCCGCAGTAGATGGTCTCCAAGGCATGTCTGCCGCCCCATTCCTCACGGCGTTCCCCCACATGCAATGTGAGATTCGTCTTGGCAGGGCAGTCCACATGCACGCTGGCGTAGTCTGCGCGGAGCGTGGGGGTCTGGAATCGGGCGCCGTTGGGTGCGCTCATGCTTCAAGCTCCTTGCATGCGGTGGCGAGCGCCACGAATTCGTCTATGTCGAGCGTCTCGCCACGGCGAGTCGGGTCTATTCCCGCGCGTTCGAATGCGCCGGAGGGCACGATTTTCCTCAATGCCGCGTGCAGTGTCTTGCGTCGCTGCGCGAAGGAGGCGTCGATGAGCCGGAACACCAGATCGCGCCCCACACTGCGGTTGTTGGGATTGCGCGGGTCGTCTGCGGCATGGCGTTCGAACCGCACCAGTGCGGAATCAACGTTCGGCGCTGGCCAGAACACGTTGCGGCCAATATTGCCCACGCTTTTCGCGGTGCCGTACCAGGCGAGCTTCACGCTCGGCGTGCCGTAGACCTTGGATCCCGGCTGTGCGCTGAGGCGTTCGGCCACCTCTTTCTGCACCATCACGAGGAAGGAGTCGAGATTGCCGAATCGTTCGAGCAGCGTGAGCAGAATCGGCGTCGCCACATTGTAGGGCAGATTGGCCACCAGCGTGAACGTCGCGGCGTCGGCGAGCTGCGGCAACTGCGACGGCGTGACCTTGAGCGCATCCATGTTGACCACACGGAATCTGTTGGTCGCATTCGGCATGAACTCGGCGATCGTCTGCGGCAGGCGCTGTGCCAACGGCGGATCGATCTCCACGGCGGTGAGGTCGGCGCCGGTCTCGAGAATCGCCAAGGTGAGCGAACCGAGCCCGGGACCCACCTCCATCACCTGGTCACCGGCGTCGACGCCCGCCTCGCGCACAATCTTACGCACGGTGCCGGGGTCGATCACGAAGTTCTGCCCGGCGTGATGCCCTCTTCGGCGGCGATTCTGCGAATATCGGCCGCTCCCAGCAGGTTCCCGCCGTCTGCTTGCGCTGTGCCCATGCTTGCTCCCGAATCCTTGTGTGATCTTTGTGTGATCCTGTCCGTCAAATGCTCAATACCAAGTGTAGGCGTCCTCATCTGCTGCATGCGCGGCCGCACCACTGTCGGGCAGACCGGATGCGTGCCAACATGTGGCGCTCCTTAATACCACCCGTATTTCTCGGAGTGGGCCCACGCCTTGCTCGGACTGCCGTACTTCGGATGCGTGGCGATGTAGTTGAGCCCCCAGTCGATCTGCACGGCGGCGTCTTCTTTCCAGTTCTCGCCGAACTGTGCCATTTTGCTGCCCGGCAGGGATTGCGGTATGCCGTATGCGCCCGACGACTTATTCTCCGCATACCACAGCCAGCTTGATTCGCGGTTCCACAGCTTCACCAGATCTTCCCAGTTCTTGCCGGTCCACCCGTATTGTGCCGCGGCGCCGGCCGCATACGCTTGCGCGGCGCTCGGACTCGGCTTGCACAGGCGGCAATTCGATGGCGTGGGCTGTTCCGGTTGCTGCGTCGGCTTTTGGGTAGGTGTCGGCGTGGGCTTCGGCTGTTGGGTGGGCTGCGCGGACGGTTGCTGAGTAGGCTGCTCAGACGGTTTCTGTGTGGGCTGTGCGGATTGCGTCGGCTTGCTCGTCGGTTGCTCGCTCGGCTTCGCGCCGGGCTGCTGGCTCGGTTGTGCCGAGGGGGTGGGGGAGGATTCAGCACTTGGTTCCGCGGCGTCTCCGGTGTTGTTTTCCGTTGCGGACTGCTTGTCGTTCGTACCCGCGGAATTGCCTGCAGATTGGTCTGCGGATTGCCCTTCGTCGTTGGACGCGCCGGAGTTGTCTTCCTTCTGGGGCGTCTCTTTCACGGGTTCAGGCCCTATGGCGATGATCCGGTCGATTGGGGTGGACAGTGGGGTGGTGTCCAACAGTTCGCGGGAGTCCTCCTTGCCGTCCACGTAGGTCACGCGGTAGCGCAGCTGATTCTGCCCGTTCCTGCCCTCCTGCCGTACCTCAGTGGCCCCGGGTTCAAGCGAGTCGTCCACAATCGTCTGCGTGGAGAACGGAACATCCTCGGTTTCGGTGATCTCCTTGGTGGTCACGCGCTCCACGCGCAGAATGGTCTGCGAGCCGTCTTTCGAAACGCTCACGCGGTCGTTCTTGCCCAGCGTGATGCCTTTCGAATCGAGTATGGAGGCGGCGGGGAGCTTGCCGTTGGGGGCAATGAAGGTCTTGCCGTCCGCGATCACGGTGACCGGACCGTCGGCGTTGATCACCAGTCCGCCGGTGAGCTGGTTATACACGTTCTTGATGTCCACGGTGATGCGGTTCGCGGCCACTTCGTTCTGTTCGAAGAAGGCGATGAGCTGTTCCGCGCTGTCGGCGACCGTCCAGAACGGCATCTGCTGGCCGTCGATTGAGATGGTCGTCTGGTAGGCGCTCTGCACGGTGACGGTGGAGTTGTCGGTGAGCTGGCCCGGAGTGGATGAACGCACCAGATCGTGAGTCTTGAGCTTGACATGCTGTTCGCGCAGAAACCCGGGAATCGTGGTCGCGAACGTGGTGACGGTGGTGGTTTTGCCGTTCACCTCGAGCGCCACGGTTTTTCGTGTGCACACGAAGAAACCGAGCAGCAGGGCCACAATGGTGACCATACTCGACGCAATGCGAATGGTCCGCAATCGCATCATGCGCTGCGGAGTCCAACGTCTCGCCATGGTTCCTCTTTCCCGTTTTCCGTTGCAACAGAGCCCCTGCATCTTGCGCCGCAGGCGTGGTCGTCGAGCAGGTGCTTGTGAATATGCGCTATCGATTGTACCGACAGCAACTCACCTTCTGCATAGACAGTGAACGTGAATAAAGAAATGGCTTCAGCGCCGAAACGCTGAAGCCATTGAGGTAATAGGGGGCGAGAGAGAAGGGGGTTATCTCGCCCCCGTTGAGCGCGACCGCTAGGGGAGGGTCGCTGCTCAGTCCAGAAGTCTCATGGTTGGGGGGAAGACTTCTGGATCTTACTCGTGGTAAGTGTTATTCAATTATCAATTCAAAGGAAATGTACCTTCATTGTACGCGATACACTCCCCAGACACAACCGTGGAGCCTCCTGTCGGGATCGAACCGACGACCTGCCGCTTACAAGGCG
>ERZ825324.4244-NODE-4244-length-12186-cov-4.881708_pt1 | contig 12186 bp, 9 predicted proteins | sample MGYA00519859_ERZ825324 | MGnify/ENA primary metagenome ERZ825324 (study PRJEB31778, sample SAMEA3449198) | human gut metagenome | biome: human gut; feature: human-associated habitat; material: faeces | place: United Kingdom | collected 2010/2012 ... | reverse complement strand
GTGTGGTAACACATGGAGCTGACTGTTACTAATAGGTCGAGGGCATAACCAAAGCGGAGATAGGCACATGTCGTTGGTTAGCATCTGTGTTTTAGATGCTTATCAAAGACGGTACCCGTAAGGGTAGGATGAAAAAAGATTCTTTGTATGTAGTTTTGAAGGTATATGTAAACGAGATATAAATAAGAAGAGAATATTTTCCAAACGGAATGAGAGAAGGCAGCGTCTGAAAAGGCGTTGCCTTTTTTTGCGGCAGAGACAAGCTAAAGTCGGGCTTGTCAGGAATATTGATTTAGAAAGAAAAACTTCCAATGTGTATAATATTAAAGTGATATATATTCTATATATTATGAAAAATCATGGTGAAATTCACTATATAAGTATAACTTATAAATAAAGGTTAAAATAAATCAATGCTGAAAATCGTGAGCATTCTCTGAAAGGGTTGACATCAGTTCTGAATTTTTGTAGTATATCAAATAACATTTACTAGTATGGATTGGTAGAAAGAGAGGTCAAAGGACATGGGAAAGATTATAGGAGAAGGTATTACGTTTGATGATGTGCTGTTAGTTCCCGCATATTCAGAGGTAATTCCGAATGAAGTAGATCTGTCAACATATTTGACTAAAAAGATAAGACTTAATATTCCGATGATGAGCGCCGGAATGGACACAGTTACAGAATACAGAATGGCAATTGCTATGGCAAGACAGGGTGGTATTGGAATTATTCACAAGAATATGACAATCGAACAGCAGGCCGACGAAGTAGATAAAGTAAAACGTTCAGAAAATGGTGTTATCACTGATCCTTTCTACTTATCTCCAGAACATACAATTAAAGATGCCAATGATTTAATGGCAAAATTCCGTATTTCAGGTGTACCTATTGTTGTAGGAAAGAAGTTAGTTGGTATTATTACAAACAGAGATCTTAAGTTTGAAACAGATGAAACAAAACTTATTAAGGATTCAATGACTTCAGAAGGACTTATTACAGCAAAAGAAGGAGTAACACTTGAAGAAGCAAAAGCAATTCTTGCAAAATCAAGAAAAGAAAAACTTCCAATTGTAGATGATGACTTTAATCTTAAAGGACTCATTACAATTAAAGATATTGAAAAACAGATTAAGTATCCACTTTCAGCAAAGGATTCACAGGGAAGACTTTTATGTGGTGCTGCTGTAGGTATTACAGCTAATGTTATGGAAAGAGTTAAGGCTTTAGTTGAAGCTAAGGTTGACGTTATTGTTATTGACTCAGCTCATGGACATTCACAGAATATTTTCAATACATTAAAGCAGATTAAGGCAGCATATCCTGACCTTCAGGTTATTGCAGGTAACGTTGCAACAGGAGATGCTACAAGAGATTTAATTGAAGCAGGAGCAGATGCAGTTAAAGTAGGTATTGGACCTGGTTCAATCTGTACAACACGAGTTGTTGCAGGTATTGGTGTACCACAGGTTTCAGCTATTATGGATTGTTATGAAGTTGCTAAGGAATATGGTGTTCCAATTATTGCAGATGGTGGTATTAAATTCTCAGGTGATATTGTAAAAGCCATTGCTGCAGGTGGAAACGTATGTATGATGGGGTCAATGTTTGCAGGATGTGATGAAGCACCTGGAGATTTCGAATTATTCCAGGGACGTAAATACAAAGTATATCGTGGAATGGGTTCAATTGCAGCTATGGAAAATGGTAGCAAAGACAGATACTTCCAGAGTGGTGCTAAGAAGCTTGTACCTGAAGGTGTTGAAGGACGAGTTGCATACAAGGGAACATTAGAAGATACAGTATTCCAGTTAATGGGTGGTCTTAGATCAGGTATGGGATATTGTGGAGCAAAAGATATTGAAACACTTAAGGAAACAGGTAAGTTTGTTAAGATTTCAGCAGCATCTTTAAAAGAAAGTCATCCACATGACATTCATATTACAAAAGAAGCACCAAACTACACAGTTGAAAACTAATTTGGTTAAAATAAATAGCAACATTAATTGTTAAAATTATATGAAAAATATAAAAAAACATATATTAATTAACTGATTTATGTTAGAATAAGAAGGACCTTGTAATAAGGTCCTTTTTCTATAAATTAAAATTGTAGAATAGGAAAATTGAAAGAGTTTAATGTTGCAAAACTAAAAAATAAAGTGCCAAGGAGAGGTTATGGAAGAAACAAACAAGGACTTAGAAACACAGACAGATGCAAATGAAAGTGTTGAAAAAATTGAAACAGTTGAAGAAACTACAAAGGAAGAAACAATTGAAACAAATGGAAAAAACGGGAATCCGTCAGATAATAAAAACGAAAAGAACGGTTTTAAATTCGGAAAAATTGTTGTTCCAGGATTAATAATTATAATTTTGGCTGTTTTTGCAGGTGTTGTTTATTATCAGAAAAAAGTAGAACCTGAGAAAGAGTTGCTTAAAGAGATGAATTATGGTGTTAGCAGTATGAAGGATTACTTTAGCAATTATATTTCTTTAGGAAATTATAAGGGATTAACTTATGAGATAACACAGGATATGTGGGATGAAAGTGTTTCAGATGAAACTAATGAATATAATACAGCAAAGAAAGTTGCAGAAGATACTGATCAGGTTGAGTATAATTTAACAGGATATGTTGATGATAAGAAAGACAGCAACATTACACATAAAGATCAGGAAGTTATTATTGGTGAAAATTCAAAAGGAGCATTAAAAATTATTTCAGATGCCATAAAGGGACATAAATCAGGTGAAGAAATTACTATTGAAGGTTTAAATGCTTCAGATTTTGCGACAGATGGCAGCGACTATTCAGGTAAGAATGTTAAGTTTGTAGCAAAAATAAAATCAGTTAGAAAATTATACGTAGAAAAGGTAACTGACAAGTGGGTTAAAGAGAACTACTATGATGATTATGGTTTGGAAAATGCTGATGATTTTTATGAATGGTGTAAACAGAGTCTTATAGAAGATGCAAAAGCTGAGTTATGGTCAAAAGTACTTGAAAGTTCTGTTGTAAATAAATATTCAGAGACAGCATATCAGAGAGTTATTGAAGAAGTGGATGGTGATTACAATTATAATGCTGAATTTTTCGGAATGACAACTGATGAATATCTGGAAATGAATGGTATGACAGAAGATGATATGGAAGATGAATACATGAATGCACTTAAGTCTGAAATGGTTATGTGGGCAATTGTTGAAAAAGAAGGTCTTGCTAACAAGATTACAGATGAAGATATTCAGAATAAGTGGGATGAGTTATATCAGGAAGGTGATTTTGAATCAGAAGAAGATATGAAGTCACAGTATACAGACGAGGAAATCCGTCAGGGAGCATTAATGGATAAGGCGGTAGATTGGGTATATGATCATGCCAAAGTTAAATTTTCTTATAAGATTTCAAAATAGTATTTGACAACAAAAAAAGCAATGATATAATGAGTGGTGAACAAAGCGTTGACGAGACGAGTAGGTTATCCGGAGGGTCACAGAGAGAGATGCAGGGCTGAGAGCATTTTACAGAAGGATAATTGAAGACTACCTCTGAGCGACTCTAATCAAGTCCGGTGATTCCGTTATAATCAGAATGAGAGGCTTTTGTCAGAATGGATTTTGACAGAAACAATCAGGGTGGAACCGCGTATTTTACGTCCCTGTTTATGGAAACATAAACAGGGACTTTTTTAATACAAAAAACAAAATAAGAAACCTGTATGTTTCAGAATAAACATTGTAGAAGTAAAGGAGAAAACACTATGAAAGTTACTTTAAAAGATGGTTCAGTAAAAGAATATTCAGAACCAATGTCAGTAAATGATATTGCATTTGACATTGCAGGAGGTTTAGGAAGAGCTGCATGTGCAGGTGAAGTTGATGGAGAGGTTGTAGACCTTAGAACAACAATTGACAAGGATTGTACATTAAACATTCTTACATTTAAGGATGAAGCAGGTAAGGCTGCATATAGACATACAGCATCACATGTTATGGCTGAAGCTGTTAAGAATTTGTTTCCAGAAGCAAAATTAGCAATTGGACCTTCAATTGATACAGGATTTTACTATGATTTTGAGCATGAACCTTTTTCAAGAGAGGATTTAGATAAAATCGAAGCTGAAATGAAGAAAATCATTAAAAAGGGTGCCAGACTTGAAAGATTTACACTTCCAAGAGAAGATGCAATCAAATATATGGAAGATAGAAATGAACCTTACAAAGTTGAATTAATTAAAGATTTACCTGAAGGTTCAACAATTTCATTTTACAGTCAGGGTGAATTTGTAGACTTATGTGCAGGACCACATCTTATGAACACAAAATCAATTAAGGCATTTAAAATTATTTCATCATCAATGGCTTATTGGAGAGGTGATTCTTCAAAAGCAAGATTGCAGAGAATATACGCTACAGCTTTTGATAGCAAAGATGAATTGAATAAATATCTTGAAGAATTAGAAGATGCAAAGAACAGAGATCATAATAAACTTGGTAGGGAAATGGAACTTTTCACAACGGTTGATGTTATCGGACAGGGACTTCCATTATTAATGCCAAAGGGACAGAAAATGGTTCAGAAATTACAGAGATGGATTGAAGACCTTGAAGATAATGAATGGGGCTATGTACGTACAAAGACGCCTTTAATGGCAAAGAGTGATTTGTATAAGATTTCAGGACATTGGGATCATTATAAAGATGGAATGTTTGTTTTGGGAGATGAAGAAAAAGACAAAGAAGTATTTGCACTTCGTCCAATGACATGTCCGTTCCAGTATTATGTATACAAAGCAAGCCAGAAGAGCTACAGAGATTTACCTTGCAGATATGGTGAAACATCAACACTTTTCAGAAATGAAGATTCAGGTGAAATGCACGGGCTTACAAGAGTTCGTCAGTTTACAATTTCAGAAGGACATCTTATTGTAAGACCTGACCAGATGGTTGAAGAATTTAAGAATTGTATTGCTTTAGCTCAGTATTGCTTACAGACTTTAGGGTTAGAAGAAGATGTAACATATCATCTTTCAAAATGGGATCCTGAAAATAGAAAAAAATATATCGGAGAACCTGAAGTTTGGAATGAAACAGAACAGGATATCAGAAACGTTTTAAATGAATTAAATATTCCTTTTGTAGAGGATATTGGAGAAGCAGCTTTCTATGGACCAAAGGTTGATATTAATGCAAAAAATGTTTATGGAAAAGAAGATACAATGATTACAATTCAGTGGGATGCTCTTTTAGCTGAACAGTTTGATATGTATTACATTGATGAAAATGGTGAAAAGAAACGTCCATACATCATCCACAGAACAAGTATTGGATGCTACGAAAGAACACTTGCATGGCTTATTGAAAAATATGCAGGAAAGTTCCCAACATGGTTATGTCCTGAACAGGTTAGAGTACTTCCTATTTCAGACAAATATGTTGAATATGCTGACAAAGTTGCGGCTGAATTAAAGAAGAATGGTATTGATGTTACAGTTGATTCACGTTCAGAAAAGATTGGCTACAAGATTAGGGAGGCAAGACTTGATAAACTTCCATACATGCTTGTTGTAGGACAGCAGGAAGAAGCTGACGAAACAGTATCAGTTAGAAGCCGTTTTGCAGGAGATGAAGGTGTTAAGCCTTTGGATGAATTTATTGAACAGATTTGTAAGGAAATCAGAACAAAAGAAATCCGTAAAGTTGAAGTAGAAGAAAACAAGTAATGTTTAATTAAAAGTAAATAAGCATACTTTAGTTTAAAATTATTTTTACAAAAACTAAATGAATAAAAAATAAAAAACACTCCACACTAAATGTATCGGATAAAATCCGAAATAAATTTAGGTGGAGTGTTATTATGACTAATTTAGAATGTAATGTAAAAAACTGTTATTACAATAAGTCATCAAAATGTTGTCGTGACGGCATAAATGTAGAAGGACAGGATGCAACTGTTATTGATGCAACTTATTGTGGGGATTTTAAAGAGAAGACTGAGGGCACAACAGCACAAGCATGTCATTGCAGCGCAGGTCCGGAGGATACATTAGATGTATCATGTGAAGCTAAGAATTGTGTATTTAATGATAATTCTAAGTGCCATGCGGACAAAATTACAATTTCAGGTAATGGAGCAAAGCATGAAAGCCAGACAGAATGTGGAAGCTTTGAATGTGGTTGTAAGTAGAATCAACTTATTTTTCTGCAATTGTGCAAGCACATACGAAAAAATAGAGTTGTAGAATGTAAATATATTGATTACACGGATTGTTACGTGCTACGCACTGACGCAATCCACCACCAAATTCGCATATCGCAAAGCAAGAGCTTCGCTTTTATGCTCATTTGGAACACTGTAATCAAAAAAAGTTATAAAAAATGTTGACATATGGATGAGAAGATGGTAATATAAGCACTGATGTGAAAAAAGAAAGCAGAGTATCCGCTCTCACCAAGACACTTTTTAAGTGATTCCAGGTTAATATTTTTATAACGATTTTATTGTGTAGAAATAATAGTGGGTAATCTGTGGGTTATCCACTTTTCTTTTTGAAGAAATAATTTGGAGGTGCAATACTATTAGCGATTTAATGATTAACGAACAGATTAGAGATAGAGAAGTTCGTGTTATTGGAACAGACGGACAACAGTTGGGAGTTATGTCTTCAAGAGATGCTCAGAAGTTAGCAGATGAAGCAGAACTTGATTTGATTAAGATTTCACCTAAGGCTAAGCCACCGGTTTGTAAGATTATGGACTATGGCAAGTTCAGATATGAACAGCAGAAGCGTGAAAAGGAAGCAAAGAAGAAACAACATATTGTCGAAGTAAAAGAAATTAGATTATCACCAAACGTTGAAATTAATGACTTAAAAACAAAGGCTAACAATGCCAGAAAGTTTATTGAAAAAGGTGATAAGGTTAAAGTAACTCTTCGATTCAGAGGAAGAGAAATGGCGCACATTAGTAGTAATGCACATGTGCTTGATGACTTTGCAAAGATGCTTGAAGATATTGCATCAGTTGTGAAAGCACCGAAATTAGAAGGCAGAAACATGACAATGTTTTTAGAAAAAAAGCGTTAAGCTTTTAAGATATTTAAGGAGGACACAAACATGCCAAAAATTAAGACAAGCAGAGCAGCTGCAAAACGTTTCAAAAAAACAGGTACAGGAAAGCTTAAAAGAAATAAAGCTTACAAATCACATATCTTAACAAAGAAATCAGCTAAGAGAAAAAGAAATCTTAGAAAAGCAACAACAACTGATGCTACAAATGTAAAGAATATGAAGAAGATTTTACCTTATTTATAATCTATAGTAGGAGGAAGAAGAAATGGCAAGAATTAAAGGCGGAATGAACGCTAAGAAGAAACATAATAGAGTATTAAAACTAGCTAAAGGTTATAGAGGAGCTAGATCAAAACAGTATAGAGTAGCAAAGCAGTCAGTTATGAGAGCTTTAACAAGTTCATATGCTGGCAGAAAGCAGAAGAAGAGACAGTTCAGACAGTTATGGATTGCAAGAATCAATGCTGCAGCTAGAATCAATGGACTTTCATACAGCAAGTTTATGTATGGTCTTAAGTTAGCTGGTGTAGAAATGAACAGAAAGATGTTAGCTGAAATGGCAGTTAACGATGCTGAAGGATTTGCTAAGTTAGTAGAAGTTGCTAAAGCAAAATTAGCATAGTTTATTAAATACATTAACATACAAAAATAGGAACTATTCAGATGAGTAGTTCCTTTTTTCTTGAAAGGAAAAAATTGTGGAAAGAGAAAAGTTGAAATCACGTTTGGGCTTTATTTTAATTTCAGCCGGATGTGCAATTGGAATAGGGAATGTATGGAAATTCGCTTATATGGCAGGCCAAGGAGGTGGAGGATTTTTTGTATTACTTTATTTATTATTTTTGGTAATGCTTGGAATTCCTATCATGTCAATGGAGTTTGCTGTGGGACGTGCAAGCCAGAAAAGTCCGGCTCAGGCATACAAAGCTCTTGAAAAAGCGGGACAAAAATGGCATATTCACGGATATATTGCTTTAATAGGCAATTATTTACTAATGATGTTTTACACAACGGTTGCAGGTTGGATGCTTTACTATTTTTATCTTACAAGCACAGGAAAATTCGTTGGACTTAATACAGATGGAGTGGCAAATGTATTTTCGGAAATGTTGCAAAAACCTGTAACAATGACTATTTGTATGCTTATTATAGTAGTGGTGGGATTTTTTATTTGCTCCATTGGACTTCAAAATGGACTTGAAAAGGTTACAAAGGTTATGATGGTTGCATTGCTTGCAATTATGGTTATCCTTGCAATTAACAGTTTCTTCATGAAGGGAGCAAAGGAAGGTTTAAGTTTTTATCTAATTCCAAGCATTAAAAGAGCAAAAGCGGCAGGTATTGGCAATACAGCAGTAGGAGCTATGAATCAGGCATTTTTTACACTTAGTATTGGAATAGGTGCTATGGCAATTTTTGGAAGCTATATTGGAAAAGATCGTTCACTTTTAGGTGAATCTATAACAATTGCAGCTCTTGATACTTTTGTTGCAATAACATCAGGTTTAATTATTTTTCCTGCATGTTTTACATTTGGTGTAGATCAGACACAGGGACCAAGTCTTGTTTTTATTACATTACCAAATATTTTTAATAACATACCTTTTGGTAGAGTTTGGGGAAGTTTGTTCTTTGTGTTTATGACATTTGCAGCTTTTTCAACAGTACTTGCGGTATTTGAAAATATTGTATCGTGTGGTATGGAACTTACAGGATTTAACAGGAAGAAATCAAGTATAGTTAATATGATTATTGTGGCATTACTTTCAATGCCATGTGTATTAGGATTTAATCTTTGGTCATTTGACTGGCTTGGAGTATTCGGTGGTTCATTCCTAGATTTTGAAGATTTTCTTGTAAGTAATATATGGTTGCCACTTGGTTCATTAATATACTTACTTTTCTGTACAAGTAAGTTTGGTTGGGGCTGGAAGAATTATAAAGAAGAGGCAAATACAGGAAAAGGTATAAAGATTCATAATTGGATGCGAGTATATCTTACATATATATTGCCTTTAATTGTATTGTTTATATTTGCTTTTGGAATATATGACAAGTTTTGGGCAAAATAGACTATATCATAAATAGGTATTGATTGAAGAAAGATTATGAACATTGGAGTATAATTTAATATTAAAAGAGAATTACATGAAACTTCGCGCTGACACAGGTTGGCGTGGAGTTTTTATTATATAGGAAAGTTCTCATAACTTTCAATATATAAAAATACTTTGCAGGATAGTTCACATTTTCAACACAATAAAAACACACTTTATACCTATAAAAATCACAATTTTAACTAATAAAAAACATAAATGAAAACTATAATTTTTAATAGTTATAAAAAACAGGGAGGTGTGTTAATGAGTGGCATACAAATAGAAAATCTAGTTAAAACATATGGCGATAATATTGCCGTAAATGGGTTGAATTTAAATCTTGAAAAGGGGAAGGTCTATGGATTTTTAGGACCAAACGGAGCAGGCAAATCAACTACAATGAACATCATTACAGGCTATATTGGAGCAACAAGCGGAACGGTAAAAATTGATGGATATGATATCTTTAAAGAGCCTGAAAAGGCAAAGAAATGTGTAGGATATCTTCCTGAAATTCCACCGCTTTATCAGGATATGACAGTAAAAGAATATCTTGTTTTTGTGGCTGAATTAAAGAAGATTCCGGCAAAAGAAAAAATGAAAAATATTAAAGAAGTTCTTGAAATGACTAAAACTACACAGGTTGAAAACAGACTTATAAAGAACTTGTCAAAAGGATATAAACAAAGAGTTGGAATAGCCCAGGCGTTAATTGGAATGCCTGAAATAATTATTTTAGATGAACCTACAGTAGGACTTGATCCAAAGCAGATTATTGAAATAAGACAACTAATTAAAGAACTTGGCAAGAATCACACAGTAATTTTAAGTTCTCATATTTTATCAGAAATAAGTGAAGTTTGTGAATACATTTTTATTATTTCAAGAGGACAATTAGCTGCTGAAGGAACAGAAAAACAGCTTGTTGAACAAATGGCAGGAGAGAATAATCTTGAACTTGAAATAAAAGGTGATAAAGACAAAGTTAAAGAGATGATAGAAAGCCTTGAAGATGTTTTAGAATATGAATTTGCTGAATCGGAGGCAGAAAATATTGTAAGGTTGAAAATTAAAAGTGACAGAGATGTTGATTTAAGAGAAAAAATATTTTATATATGTGCTGAAAATGATTTACCTATTATGGAAATGAGTTTTAAGCAGAAAACTTTGGAAGATATATTTATTGAATTAACAAAAGATTATGCCACGCCTGAAAAGAAGAGCAGATTTAAGAAGAAAAAAGATAAACAGGAGGAAGAAGATAATGTTAGCGATTTATAGAAGGGAGTTAAAATCCTATTTTACTTCAGTAATAGCGTGCCTGTTTATTGCAGTTACAACGTTAATAGCAGGAATATTTTTTGTATATTATAATTTGAGTTACGGAGTTTCAGAAATGTATTCCGTATATCAGTGCTTATTAATTTTAGTATTTACAGTGCCGATTTTGACTATGAAAGTAATAGCTGATGAACGTAGACAGAGAACTGACCAGTTAATACTTACAGCACCGGTATCTGTTGGAAAAATAGTAGTAGGAAAGTTTTTGGCACTTGAAACTATTTATGCAGTACCTGTTTTTGTAATGTGTCTGTATCCTTTAATTCTTTCAAGTTTTGGAACAGTATCATTTAAGACATCATACACAAATATTTTTGGATTATTTCTTTATGGTACAGCTTTTATAGCAATAGGCATATTTATTTCATCAATAACAGAAAGTCAGGTTATTTCGGCAATTTTAAGCATTGTAGTGCTTCTTATGGGATATATGATGCAGTCGTTGGAAAATATGATTTCATCTAATGGGAACATTTTAACAAAGATTCTTGGATGTTTTGATTTGTATACACCGGTACAGGATTTTTTAAATGGAGTAATTAGTCTTTCTGCAGTTGTTTATTACATTTCAATTACAGTGCTATTCCTTTTCCTTACATGTCAGTCAATTCAAAAAAGAAGATGGAATGTATCAAAGAAAACTATCGGTACAGGAGTTTTCAGTATGGGATTTATTGCCATTGTTGTAGCAGTAACTGTTTTTGCAAATATGATTGCCACAACTGTTACAGCAAAAGTCAGCAGTGCAACAATTGATATGACATCAACAGCACTGTTCTCAATCTCTAGTGATACAAAGAAGATGCTTAAAAAATTAGATTCGGATATAACTATATACGTAATGGCACCAAAAACAAGTGCAGATTCAACAATAAAGAAAACTCTTGAAAGGTATCAGTCTACGTCAAAGCATATTAAAGTTGAATATAAAGATACAACTTTATATCCAAATTTCTATCAGAAATATACTGATACAGCACCTACATCAAACAGTTTAATAGTTGTAAATGAGAAAACAAGTAAATCAAAGGTAGTAGATTACAACGATATTTATGTTTCGGATTCCTATTCTTACTACACATCCGGTTCAAACAATGCATCTTCATATGATTGTGAAGGGCAGCTAGACAGTGCGATTTCATATGTCAGATCAAATACAACGTATAAAATATATCAGATTGAAGGTCATGACGAAGCTGTAACGGACACAACAAATTTTGGCTCAGACAGTAATTTAAAAGATATTGTTTCAAAATATAATGCAGAAATAGAATCTATTAAATTAGTAAATAGAACAGAAATTACAACAGACGAGTGTGCAGCACTTCTTATTTTGGGACCTGAAAAGGACTATACAGAAGATGAAGCAAAAATAGTAATTAATTATTTAAATAATGGCGGAAAAGCAATTATAGGTTTGGAAAATCTTACAAGTCAGGGCGTTGACAAGCCAAACTTTAATTCTATTCTTAAAGAGTTTGGCATTAATGTTCAGTCAGGTGTAGTGGCAGAAAATAATACTTCATATTATTCAACCCAGTATGGCCCATGGTTTGCTTTTGCAGATGGAATAACAGGTTACGCATCAGGGCTTTCAAGTTATGTATTTGCACCTTATACATCAGGATTAAAGCAGGTTAAAAATAGTGATGATTCAATTACTTATACAGCAC
>ERZ825324.4239-NODE-4239-length-12196-cov-4.520962_pt1 | contig 12196 bp, 9 predicted proteins | sample MGYA00519859_ERZ825324 | MGnify/ENA primary metagenome ERZ825324 (study PRJEB31778, sample SAMEA3449198) | human gut metagenome | biome: human gut; feature: human-associated habitat; material: faeces | place: United Kingdom | collected 2010/2012 ... | reverse complement strand
CAACGGTTGATATTTTTTATTCGAATTTGCAGTTTGGCAGCGTAGCGACGGCGGGAATACGTGTGCGCCAGTGGTACCCAGGGCCTACATTCCGTACTATTGTCCTAAATAAGGTTCTTGATTCCCTCTGTTAAACGCTTTGCAACTCTCACATTGTTCATAGTGTAAAGATGAATTCCCTCCACATCATTAGCTAAAAGCTCAATTATCTGACTCTCGCAGTAAGACATTCCGGCATCAAAAAGTGCGGCCTTGTTGTCTCCGTATCTGTGCACAATCTTCTGGAATTTCTCCGGGAACTTAGCACCACACATTGTGACCATTCTCTGAATCTGAGCCGCATTGATACAAGGCATGATGCCCGGGATAACCGGCACATTGATACCTGCAAGCCTGCAGTCCTCAGCAAAATTGAAGAAGGTATCATTGTCAAAGAAGAGCTGCGATAAAAGAAGCTCTGCACCGGCATCAACCTTTTTCTTAAGATTCTTAATATCATCTACCTTATCAGCTGCCTCCGGATGGATGTCCGGGTAGCACGCACCTGCGATACAGAACTGATCGCCTGTGGTATCCTTTATGTACTTAATAAGGTCGCTTGCATGGAGAAAATCCTCCTTTGCAGGCACATTTGGATTTCTGTCTCCTCTTAAAGCGAGGATATTCTCGATGCCCTCATATGAAAGCTGTCTGGTGAACTCATCTATCTCTGCCTTGTTATAGCACAGACATGTAAGGTGTACGACCGGCTCCACATTGTACTGGTTCTTGATTTTCTTCGCAATCTCGATAGTCTTGTTATTGTTTGAGCTGCCGCCTGCGCCAAATGTCACGCTGATGTACTCAGGATGACAATCACAGAGTATCTCAAGCATCTCATCTATATTTTTGAAGTCCTCCTCCTTCTTTGGTGGAAAAATCTCGAAAGAAAGTGACTGTGGTTTGTTTGTATGTATCTGTGTAATCTTCATGTTATCCTCCGGTATATATGATTATTTGATAAGTTTTAATGTCATAGTCCATATATTACTGTAATTTTTTGTCATTGTAAAATATATTTTTCTTTTAGTTTGTCATAAATAAAATCTATATCAAAACAGGCTGAGCCTTTGATTTTTTTATATGTGGTGATATAATGAACGAAGCAAATTAAAAAGAGGTAATTTATGAAAAAAATAGATTTTGATAACGATTCGATAAAGAAAAACATATTGCAGGCTGCTCTGCCCATGCTTGTAGCGCAGATTCTAAGCCTATTGTACAACATAGTGGACCGCATATACATCGCCCGCATACCTGATGTCGGAACTACTGCACTCGGTGCTGTGGGGCTCTGCTTTCCTATTATAATGCTGACAATCGCTTTCTCAAATCTCTTTGGAAGTGGCGGCGCTCCGCTTTTTTCAATAAAAAGAGGCATGAGTGATGACAGAGCCGCCAATACTATAATGAATACGAGCTTTACAATGGTCTGCACATTCGCAGTCGTTTTTACAGCTTTGTGTATGATTTTTGCAAAGCCTATTTTAATCGTGTTTGGCGCATCTGAAAATGCTCTCAAATACGCTCTGCCATACCTGCTCATTTATTTGATAGGAACACTCCCATCCATGATTTCAACCGGCATGAATCCCTTTATCAACGCTCAGGGCTACTCCACTACCGGCATGCTGTCTGTGGCAATCGGAGCCGTTGCCAATCTGGTTTTAGACCCGCTTTTTATATTTGGATTTAATTTTGGCATCAAAGGAGCAGCTATTGCTACGGTCATCTCACAAATACTGTCTGCTCTCTATGTGCTTCACTTTCTTAGGAAAAAGGCTGAGCTTAAGGTGCGCCTTATGACACTCTCTGAATTTGGTGAAAATACGCGCTATGCAAAGGACATCATAAGCCTTGGAACCTCCGGCTGTGTCATGCAGCTCACAAACAGCTTGGTATCTATATGCTGCAACAACGTGCTTTCAGTGACCGGTGGCGATTTGTACATATCGGTAATGACCATCGTATCAAGCATCAGGCAGATGGTCGAGACTCCAATTTATGCAATAGTGGAGGGTTCATCTCCTGTTTTAAGCTACAACTATGGCGCCAAAAGGCCGGCCCGGGTGAGAAAATCCATTTTCACTATGGGACTGCTCGTGCTTCTATATACAGCTGTCATGTGGAGTGTGATCATACTTGCTCCTCATGCCCTGATTGCTATTTTCAGTTCCGATGCCACCCTCATGGATGATGCGGTGAAGGCTTTAAATATCTACTTTGCGGCATTCATATTTATGGATCTGCAGTACATCGGACAGACTACCTTTAAATCACTGAACAAAAAGAAGCGGGCTATATTTTTTTCCCTGCTTCGCAAGGTGTTCATCGTTGTACCGCTGACATATATTCTGCCATACTCCTTTGGTATGGGAACCGACGGTGTGTTTATGGCAGAGCCTGTATCAAACGTGATTGGCGGAAGCATCTGCTTTGTAACCATGCTTAGCACAGTGCTGCCGGAGCTTCGCAGGATGGAGCAGTAACTACAGCATCTCATCAATGCAGATGCCGTAGCCTCCGGTCGGATCATCGACAAACACATGGGTGACTGCTCCTATTATTTTACCATCCTGTATGATAGGGCTTCCGGATGTGCCCTGCACTATGCCACCGGAGAGCTCTATCAGCCTGTCGTCTGTCACCTTAAGCTCCATTCCCTTGTTTGTATCTGTCGCTTTTTTGTCTATATTTGTTATTTCCAGATTATATTTTTCCAGTTTTCCCGATATTTCCGATATCATCTGTGCACGGCCTGTGTGTATCTCATCCTTGCCGGCAACCGGATAATACGTATCCTCTGCGGCATATTCCGACAATTCATCGCTGTCAAGCTGTCCGTAAATTCCCAGATTACTATTGCAGTCAAGTGTGCCTATATGGCTTTTTTTGCCAAAATATACCACTCCGCCTATCTCGCCCGGCGCGCCGGATTTTCCCTTTTTGATTTTGGTAAGCTTCATACTGTACAAATCACCACTGTTTGCATACAAGAGATTGCCGCTTTGCGTTCCGTCTCCTATTCCATGCCCCAGCGCTCCAAAACGGCCGTCCTTTGTATAATAAGTGATAGTACCGATTCCTGCCAGATCGTCCTTCACCCATATTCCCATATAGTATCTGCCATCATCCATTCTGACAGGTGTGATATCCGCTGACATTTTCTCACCGCCTCGAAGAAATTTAATGTTTACGGTACTTTTATCTTCATTACTTTCATCTTCATGCCTTTCATCATATTCCTTCATGATATCATTCACAGCTTCAGAAAGCTCCTCCTTGTCTTCAACAGTGCGCCCATTGACAGATAGGATATAATCACCGCACTGCACCTTTTTATCTGCAGGATTGACTTTTTTGCCATCCTCGTCTGTCACCTCCGTCGTATTCACTACAAGCACGCCCTCTGTCTGCTCATATATACCGGTCAGTCTGCCGCAGGCATATACTCCCTCAACGCTTGTGCTATCACATATTTTACCGGTTTCTTGATAATTTCCACCATTTTCACCGTTCTCGCCCAAATCAGCCGATACACTCGCCGTCTGTCCTGAAAGACCTGTTGCATATCTCCCATAGTCTCCATTTGATTCATTTAAAAAACTTCCTAATGCACTTTCATCAAACGCCTTATCTACCCTGCTGCACCACTTATCATCACTGCTTAGTGCAAACACAACTATCACTGCTGCAGCCAGAGTGACACTCACAAATTTTCCAAAAAACTTCCGCATACTGTTACCTCCATTTTGATTAGTATGCGCCTGTCATTTTTCTTTTATTCTGATATCAGGGTCAAAAGTTCAAAAAGCCGTTCATGCTTGCATGATAAGGCTTTTGAACTTGGGACCCGCCGAACATGAGGAAGTAGCGATTTACGCAGTAAATCAGCGGATTCCGAATGTTCGAGAATTGCGGGAGCAGCTTCGCTGCGGAGCAATTCGTGGATATCAAGTTAGGGTCAAAAGGTATTTTGCCCCTAATTTGATAAAAAACGGTATAGTTTGACAGCTCAGGTGTTTTCCTATATAATTTCGATATATTTATATGTTTATTATAAATTTCCTATATAATTTCCACGTTGTTAGTCACAAATAAATACAGCAATTGCTTTGCGATTCTTAAATCACCATTTAATAAAGGAGGGATTTCATGAATACATACCTGCTCATCACATCCATAGTAATCTTCCTATGTATCCTGCTAAACCGTGTCTCAAACCGCATCGGTATTCCGGCGCTCTTAGCCTTTATCATGCTCGGCATGCTCTTTGGCTCTGACGGAATCATGAAGATAGATTTCGACAATTACACGTTTGCCGAACAGATATGCTCTACCGCCCTTATTTTTATTATGTTCTACGGTGGCTTTGGAACCAACTGGCAGCGTGCAAAGGCTGTTGCCGTCAAGGCTGTGCTTTTGTCCACCATCGGTGTTATTATCACCTGCTTTCTTACAGGACTGTTCTGTCACTTTGCCCTGCATATGAGTTTTGAAATAAGCCTCCTCATCGGTGCACTTATTTCATCAACCGATGCGGCGAGCGTTTTCTCCATACTCCGTTCAAAAAAGCTGAACCTGAAGTACAATACAGCCTCTCTTCTTGAGGTGGAAAGCGGCAGTAATGACCCATGTGCCTATATGCTCACCATTGCCTTTATAGCCATATCACAGGGCAGCGTAAGCGCCGGAAATATTGCCATACTCATAGTAAAACAGCTTGCCTTTGGCATACTCTTTGGCGCCCTGATTGCAAAGCTTTCAATCGTATTACTTAGATATATACGCTTCAAAAGTGCGGGGTTTGATGCCATTTTCATGGTGGGAATAGCACTGATATCATACGCCCTGCCTGCTTACTTTGACGGAAACGGCTTCTTAAGTGCCTATATTGTCGGCATCATACTCGGAAACACTGAAATAGAAAATAAGAAGAATCTGGTAAATTTCTTTGATGGAATAACAGGACTCATGCAGATGCTTATTTTCTTTCTGCTTGGTCTGCTTTCCTTCCCGTCAAAGCTGCCTCAGGTCATAGTACCGGCACTTTTAATATTTATATGGCTTACCTTTGTGGCAAGACCTCTTTCTGTAGCACTTGTGCTCACACCTTTTCGCAGCAAAATTAAACAGCAGCTCCTTGTCTCATGGTCAGGCTTAAGAGGAGCAGCCTCTATCGTGTTTTCCATCATGGCATATACAGCCACCAATGATGACCTCGACACCTTCCACATAATTTTTATGATGGTACTCTTTTCAATACTGCTTCAGGGCTCAATGCTCCCATGGATATCGCGAAAGCTTGATATGCTCGATAAAACAGCCGATGTAATGAAGACCTTCAATGATTACTCCGAGGAAGCAGACATCCAGTTCATACAGCTTACCATACCTGAAAACCATCTGTGGTGCGGCCACAAGCTAAAGGACCTGACGCTGCCGCCGGAGACACTGATTGTGCTTATCCGCAGAGGTGAGCAGAATATAATACCTGACGGCGAAACAATAATACTGCAAAACGATGTGCTCGTTTTGAGCGCTATCACACCTGATGAGATACATGGTATAAAGCTGGTGGAAAAAATAATAGAAAAAGACAGCAGGTATAACAATAAACTGCTGTCTGAAATATCAAAAAAACACAATGAGATTATCATAATGATCCAAAGAAACGGACAGGTAATCATCCCGAACGGAAATGTACGGCTGACCACCGGTGACATACTGGTAATCAACCGCGCCGTAAACTGATAATGTCAGATTTTTTCTCCATGGCAAGTGCTTTCATCTCGCGTGCGCTCTCCATCACGGTATCCGTGATTTTTGCACCGCCGAGCATTCTGGCCAGCTCAGCCACGCTGTCATTGTCACTTAGCCTTTGAATCCTTGAAACCGTGGATTTGTTCTCGACTGCTTTTTCAATAAGGAAATGTGCATCTGCCATAGCTGCTATCTGTGGCAGATGTGTGATACATATAATCTGATGGTTGCGACCAAGCTCATTCATCTTCTCAGAGACCATCTGAGCTGTACGTCCACTGATCCCCGAATCAATCTCATCGAAAATAAGCGACTCAATGTGGTCATTTTCTGCCATGATTGTCTTGATGCCAAGCATGATACGTGACAGCTCTCCTCCCGACGCTACCTTGCCGAGCGGCTTAAGCGGCTCTCCGGGGTTAGTTGATATGAGAAACTCCGGCGCATCGATGCCGTTTGCTGTATAGTCCGGCAATCTGTCAAACTGCATATCAAACTGTACATCAAGAAAATTCAAATCATTAAGTGCTGATTTAATTTCTGACACAAGCTTTACAGCACTCCTTTGTCTGATTTCTGATACCTCATCCGATATCTGTGCCAGCTCCTTTTCCTTTTTCGCAAGCTGCTGCTCTAATTTCTGTAAATAAGAATCATAATCATTCAGGACACTGATACGCTCCCTCTTTTCATTGAGTGATATCAGTATATCATCAATTGAGTTGCCGTATTTGCTCTTTAGATGATTTATCTCATCCAGACGCTTTTGTGTCTCATAGAAGGTCTCCTCGTCAAACTCAGCCTGTGAAATATACCCTGATATCTCGTGATTAAAATCAGAAAGCAGACTGTCTATCTCCGACAGCTGACTCTCCAGAGCTTCCACATCCGTATCATAGCCTGATACCTGCGACAGCTCTCTTACCGCCCTTCCAATAAGCTCTGAGGCACTCTCCATCTCGCCTCCTGTGGCAGAATATGCAGCATTTACGCCCTCCATGATTTTCTTTCCGTTTGAAAACTTCCTAAACTGCGCCTCAAGCTCCTCATCCTCACCCGGCACAAGTGCTGCTTCTTCAATCTCCTTCACCTCGTACTCTAAGAATGACAGCTCACGACTTCTATCTTCGTTGTCGATATTGGACTTTTCATACTCATCATTAAGCGCCCTGTATGCTTTGTATGAGGCAAAAAGCTGCTGCTTTTTATCGCCAAGCGACTGCTTTGCGTACTCATCAAGTATATCAAGATGCTTTTTCTTTGATAAAAGTGACTGATGCTCGTGCTGACCATGGATATCTATGAGATATGAGGCTATTTCCTTCATTCGCGAAACAGATACGGCCTCGCCGTTCACCCTGCCGACAGCGCGCGACTGTGTGATTTTACGGCTTAAAATCACGCATCCGTCCTCGACCTCCACATCAAGCTCCCTTAGGGCCTCTATAATCTTTGGGTCCTCAACCGAAAAAATCAGCTCCACAAAAGCAGGCTTTTCATTGTCTCTTAGCATCTCCTTTTGCACTTTTTCACCAAGTGCCAGATTGATAGAGCCTATTATGATTGATTTTCCTGCTCCGGTCTCTCCCGACAGTATATTTAGTCCGTCGGAAAACTCAACCTCACACTCATCTATGAGTGCCAGATTCTTTACATGTAGATTTTGTAACATATTTTCTCCTTCCTCTCCCAGGCATGACGATATATGTTATTTTCTGTTACAGTTCAGCTATAATCTGATATTCATGTAACATTATTCCACAATTCTGCGGATTTTTTTCATCACCGCATATGTATCATCAACAGTCCGGATTGCACACATGATTGTGTCATCTCCTGCAATCGAACCGACGATTTCTCTCATCTTCATGGCATCTATTGCAGCACAGACAGCGCTTGCCATTCCCGATACAGTCTTTATAACGAGGATATTCTGTGCCATATCCATTGACAAAAAGCCCTCTCTGAGTACTCTTTCGTATTTCTTTGAGAGATTCTCAGGTGCATCCGTTATCACGGCGTACTTCTGTCTGCCGCTTGCGGTAGGGATTTTCGTGAGCTTAAGCTCCCTGATATCCCTGGATACTGTGGCCTGAGTCACGCGAAAACCATCTTTTTCAAGAAGCGCAGAGAGCTCATCCTGCGTCTCTACCTCATTCTTTTGGATTATCTCAATTATCTTGGATTGTCTGTTTGTTTTCATGTCCTGTCACCTCATAAATATTATTTGTAACTATTCATTATAACAATCCTTATCTGTGTTATGAATAATTTCCCATCTTTTTGCGGAGTATCTCCAAAAAGCTTCTCTGGTGAAGCTTGCAGATCTTTGTATGATTGGCTGCTCTTGAAATAACAAAACGGTCTCCCACAGCCAGCTCTGCCGTGGTGTCGCCATCATAGCTGACACACGCCAGCTCATCGTTTTGCTCCCTGCGGCTTAGAATCTCTATCTCTATCTCATCATCGCCTGAAAGCACAATGCTCTTTGACGTAAGATTGTGAGCATTGTTCGGTGTGAGCAGTATCATATCACCCTTGGGATCCACAATCGGACCTCCCGCCGACATACTGTAGCCTGTAGAGCCTGTTGGAGTCGCAACAATGATGCCGTCGGCATGGTAATTGTTTAAAAACTCACCGTTTACATACACATTGAGGCTTAATATCTGCAAATTGCCCTTTCTATGGATGACTATATCATTTAATGCAACTCTAGAGGTCTCACTGCCTCTTTTATGCCCTGTGAGCATAATACGGTCCTCTGTCATGTATTTATCAGCCATGAGCGAATCAATAGCGTCAAATACCGTAGCTTCCTCCACCTCACACAGATAGCCGAGTGTGCCGAGATTTACTCCCATAAGCGGAATCTCAAGTGTCTCCACCCTTGTAGCTGCACGAATCAGTGTACCATCTCCGCCGAGCACAAGAATACACTGCGTATCCTGTGGTATATCCTCAAGCTCAAACTCGTTATCGGATATAGCCTCGACATTGCTCATAAGACCCTTTGCCGTGCCGCCCTTTTGCTCTATGTATGCCACTATTTTATTTGTAAGTGCAAAATCCCTGTCCTTATAGGCATTTGCTATCACAACAAAATGTTTCATAGTCTATTTCCTGTCCAGCTCTCCATGCGCGGCCTCAACCACACTATGAATATCCACTGATTCCTCCTTTATAGGATCATCTGTCTTTTTGATATGTACGAGGTACTCTATATTGCCCTCAGGCCCCTTGATTGGCGAATACTCAAGGTCTAACACACTAAATCCATTTGAAAGTGCAAAGGATATGATATTGCTTACTACCTCCTCATGCACGCTCTTGTCACGGACCACGCCCTTTTTACCTACCTTTTCCCTGCCGGCCTCAAACTGTGGCTTGATAAGACAAACCATCTCGCCACCGTCCTTTAACAGTGCTCTTGCAGGACCTAACACCTTGGTAAGTGATATGAATGACACATCAACCGATGCAAAATCCAGCTCATCATCTATGTCATTGGGCGTCACATACCTGATATTGGTCTTTTCCATGCACACCACGCGCTCATCCTGACGCAGCTTCCATGCAAACTGGCCATATCCGACATCCACGGCATACACCTTTTTAGCACCATTTTGAAGCATACAGTCTGTAAAACCGCCTGTTGAAGCACCTATATCCATGCACACCTTGCCATCCATCGTGATATCAAAGTGCTTCATAGCCTTTTCAAGCTTTAACCCTCCACGGCTCACATACTGCAGTGTCTTTCCATGAATCTCAATATTGCAGTCATCAGGAAATGTGCTTCCCGCCTTATCCTCACGGTTGTTATTTACAAAAACATTGCCTTCCATAATCATGGTCTTTGCTTTTTCCCGTGATGGTGCAAGGCCTCTGTTTACAAGTAATACGTCTAATCTTTCTTTCATACTGTATGTTACCTCTATCTATAATACTGCTATTATACGCTTAGCCACCGATTCGGCATCCACATGCAGCTCCTTTTTGAGCACCTCTACATTGCCATGCTCCACATAGCAGTCAGGAAGTGCAACTGTCAACACCTCAAGAGCTATGCCGTTAGTCTTGACATACTCCGTCACATGCTCACCAAAACCGCCGCTTTGCACGTTTTCCTCCATAGTCACAAGCAGACTGTGTTCAGCCGGCAGTTTCTTAATTGCTTCCTTATCAAAAGGCATTGCAAAACGCGCATTGATAAGTGTAGCAGAGATTCCCTCTGCCTCAAGCAGCTTTACTACATCAACGGCAGTCTTTACCATACTGCCGAGTGCCATGATAGCCACCGTGCTTCCTTTTCTGATCAGCTCACTCTTTGCAAGCTCTATCGGCTGTCTTATTTCCTTAAGGCCGTCATATGCTGCCCCTCTTGGATATCTGAGTGCAATCGGACCGTCATATGCCACTGCAAACTTCATCATATCAGACAGCTCCCACTTATTCTTCGGAGCCATGATTGTCATATTCGGGATGACCGACAGATATGATATGTCAAATATTCCCTGATGTGTCTCTCCGTCACTGCCTACAAGCCCTGCCCTGTCGATTGCAAAGATGACATGCAGATTCTGTATGCACACATCGTGAAGTATCTGGTCAAACGCCCTTTGTAAAAATGACGAGTACACCGCAAATACCGGGATAAGTCCTGCTTTTGCAAGCCCTGCCGCAAAGGTCGTGGCATGTGCCTCGGCTATTCCCACATCAAAAAATCTATCCGGGAAATTGCGGTGGAATCTGCGAAGCCCTGTTCCATCTGCCATGGCAGCCGTTATCGCAACTACCTTTGGATTTCTCTCGCCCAGCTTTTTCATGACTGTTGATAAGACATCTGTGTAATTGGCCTTCGTGCGCTTATTCTTTGGAAGTCCTGTCTCTATGACAAATGGCTCTGCACCATGAAATCTGGAAGGATAACGCTCAGCCGGTCCATAGCCTGCTCCCTTTTTCGTGAGCACATGCACAAGCACCGGGCCATCCACACGCTTTGCCTCATCAAACACACGGCACATTTCCTTTATATCACTGCCATCCACAGGTCCCAAATAGATAATGCCCATCTCCTCAAAGAACATCCCCGGAATAAAAAGCTGCTTTATGCTGCTCTTTGTATTCCTGATGTGCTTTACCATACGCTCTCCGTAGATTGGTATATGGTTTAGGGAATTCATGACATTATTCTTAAAATCCCTGTATGCATCCGCTGTGCGAAAGCCTGAAAGATACTGGCTGATGCCCCCGACGTTCTCTGAAATCGACATATTGTTGTCGTTTAACACTATAATAAAATTGCCCTTCACGCTTGAAGCGTTGTTGAGCGCCTCATATGCCATGCCTCCGGTCAGCGCGCCGTCTCCGATGACTGAAACCACATGGTAGTCCTCTCCTGTCACCTGTCTGGCTGTCGCAAGCCCAAGCCCTGCTGATATGGATGTGGAGCTGTGTCCTGTATTAAAGCAGTCACAGTCGCTCTCATCCGCCTTTGGGAAACCGCTCATGCCTCCATACTGTCTGAGCGATGAAAATCCATCCTTTCTGCCGGTGAGTATCTTGTGTGTGTACGACTGATGCCCTACATCCCACACTATCTTATCCTTAGGAAGATTTAAAACAAGATGCAATGCCATCGTCAACTCTACTACTCCTAAATTAGAAGCTAAATGTCCACCTGTCTTACTTACATTTTCTACAAGAAAATTTCTTATCTCCTGAGCCAAAACCGGATACTTATCGTGTGGTATCTTTTTTATATCATTTATATTGTTTATTTCATCTAAGTATACATATTTGCTCATATCTATTTCTTTCTGTTTATCAATTCATTAATAAGATTATTCAAGAACTCGTTTTTATAATTTAATTCATCTAATAAATTTAATGCATCATTAGAATAATCTTCAACTTTTTTCTTTGCGTCATCAATTCCCATTAAAGTCACATAAGTTGTTTTGTGATTCTTCTCATCGCTAAGAACCGGTTTTCCTAATTCTTCAGTTGTACTTGTAACGTCTAAAATATCATCCTGAATCTGGAATGCAAGTCCCACATTTCTTGCAATCTGTTCCATTTTTTTGATATCATCATCGGTTGCATTTCCAAGTATTGCACCTGTCATCATAGACGCCTCTATTAAAGCTGAAGTTTTCAACTTATATATAAAATTAATAGTATCTATATCCATAGGTCTTTCTTCATTTAAAACATCTACTGTCTGTCCGCCAATCATCCCATAAACACCTGCTTTTTTAGCGATTGTGCTCATGGCTTTTGCCATTTTTCCAGGCTGCTTGCTGTTAACAACAGCTTCAGACATAATTTCAAAAGCATAATTTAACAAGGCATCTCCTGCTAAAATAGCCATATCCTCACCAAACGCTAT
>ERZ825324.4232-NODE-4232-length-12214-cov-3.347479_pt1 | contig 12214 bp, 7 predicted proteins | sample MGYA00519859_ERZ825324 | MGnify/ENA primary metagenome ERZ825324 (study PRJEB31778, sample SAMEA3449198) | human gut metagenome | biome: human gut; feature: human-associated habitat; material: faeces | place: United Kingdom | collected 2010/2012 ... | reverse complement strand
GTTATTACTCACCACTTGCAGAAGTGGGAGTCTCAACTCAGACTGAGATGATTATCTGTTCCTCAGATCAGACTCATCAAATGCTTCGCTGATCGGTGCACCGGGTGCTACCATTGGCCAGACATTATCGTCACTGTCAATGATACAATCGATAAGTACCGGTGTCTTCATTTCCAGCGCTTTTGCCAGTTCTTCAGCAAACGCTTCCTGTGACGTTGCACGCATGCCTGTGGCTCCCATAGCCTCAGCAAGTTTTACGAAATCCACACCATCATTTAAGATCGTATTGGAATAACGTTTCTCATAAAATAATCCCTGCCACTGATGCACCATGCCAAGCACCTGATTATTGATCACGATCTGGATCAGTGGCAGCTGCTGACGGACTGCTGTCGCAATCTCATTCATATTCATACGGAAACATCCGTCTCCGGCAATATTGATGACCTGCTTTTCCGGATTTGCAACCTGTGCGCCGATTGCTGCACCAAGACCATATCCCATGGTACCAAGGCCGCCGGAGGTCAGTAATGTACGCGGTTTTGAATACTTATAATACTGCGCCGCCCACATCTGGTGCTGTCCCACTTCTGTAACAATGATAGCATCACCCTTTGTCTGGCGATAAATTTCCTCCATAACAAACGGTCCGGATAATCCTTCTTTTTTGTAGGTTAACGGATATTTTTCCTTAAATTCACTAATCTGCTGCATCCATTCTGTGTGCTCCTGCTGTTCTAACAGATGGTTCACACGTTTCAGGATTTCCTTGATATCTCCGATCACACTGGCATCCGTCTGGATATTTTTGTTGATCTCCGCAGCATCTACATCGATCTGAAGGATTTTTGCATTATGTGCAAAAGTCTTGGTATTTCCTGTTACACGGTCACTGAAACGTGCTCCAAGAACAATGAGAAGATCACATTCCGTAACACCAAGATCGGAAGTCTTGGTTCCGTGCATACCTACCATACCGGTATAAAGCGGATCCTCACCTGGGAAAGTACCTTTACCCATCAGTGTATCGCAGACCGGAGCCTGGATCCTGTGAGCCAGTTCGCGGACTTCCTGGTCAGCACCGGAGATCACACAGCCGCCGCCTACAAAAATAAAAGGTTTCTTTGCCTCTCTGATCATTTCCAGCGCCTGGTCCATATCTTCTTTGCGGATGTTTTTGATCTCACGGTTAACGGTAGCCGGATGGCATGGCTCGTATTCATATTTCATTCCTGTGATATCCTTCGGAACATCCACAAGAACCGGGCCAGGTCTTCCGCTTTTTGCAATATAAAATGCTCTTCTTAACGTATCTGCAAGATCTTCGATATTCTTTACAATAAAGCTGTATTTTGTTACAGGCATTACGATACCTGCGATATCAACCTCCTGGAAAGAATCTCTTCCCAGGAGTGGTCTTCCTACGTTTGCAGTAATGGCTACCATCGGTACGGAATCCATGTATGCAGTCGCGATTCCTGTTACCAGGTTGGTGGCTCCAGGACCGGATGTTGCCAGGCAGACGCCCACTTTTCCGGTAGCTCTCGCATAACCGTCAGCAGCATGGGATGCACCCTGCTCGTGGGAGGTCAGTACATGTGTGATCTCATCTTTGTATTCATATAAGGCATCGTAAACATTCAGGATCGCGCCGCCCGGATATCCAAATACGGTATCAACGCCCTGTTCCTTCAGACATTCTACGATGATCTCTGCACCTGTAAGCTGCATGTCTTTCGTTCCTCCTTATTTTGCTTTCGGTACTTCCAGGATCGCACCACGGTTTCCGGATGTTACCATGGAAGCATATCTTGCCAGATATCCGGTTGTTACCTTCGGCTCTCTTGGCTGCCATTTTTCTCTTCTTGCCTGCATCTCTTCGTCAGAAACTTTGATCTCCAGTTTCAGTTCCGGAATATTGATGCTGATGATATCGCCTTCCTCAACCAGTGCGATCGGGCCGCCTACGGCTGCCTCCGGTGATACGTGTCCGATAGCAGCTCCTCTGGATGCGCCGCTGAAACGTCCGTCTGTGATCAGGGCTACGGAAGAACCAAGTCCCATTCCCACGATTGCGGATGTCGGGTTCAGCATCTCTCTCATTCCAGGACCACCTTTTGGTCCCTCGTAACGGATAACAACTACATCACCCTCTACGATCTTGCCGCTCTTGATTGCCACAATCGCGTCATCCTCGCTGTCAAATACACGTGCAGGACCTTCATGTACCAGCATTTCCGGTACAACTGCGGAACGTTTTACAACGCCGCCGTCCGGTGCAAGGTTTCCTTTCAGTACGGCAAGTCCGCCTGTCTTTGTATACGGATTGTCGATCGGGCGGATAACTTCCGGATTCAGATTTACACAATCTTTGATATTTTCCCCAACTGTTTTTCCTGTTACTGTCATACACTCTGTATGAAGAAGTCCGATCTTGTTCAGCTCATTCATAACCGCATAAACACCGCCGGCCTCGTTGAGGTCTTCCATGTAAGTCGGGCCTGCCGGTGCAAGGTGGCAGAGGTTCGGAGTCTTCTCACTGATCTCATTTGCAAAGCTGATGTCAAAGTCCATTCCGATCTCATGTGCGATAGCCGGAAGATGAAGCATACTGTTTGTGGAGCATCCAAGTGCCATATCTACAGTAAGAGCATTTAAAACTGCCTCTTTTGTCATGATGTCTCTTGGGCGGATGTTCCTTTTGTACATTTCCATTACCTGCATTCCTGCATGTTTTGCAAGACGGATACGCTCGGAGTATACGGCCGGGATGGTACCATTTCCCTTAAGTCCCATTCCAAGAACCTCTGTCAGGCAGTTCATGCTGTTTGCAGTGTACATACCGGAACATGATCCACAGGTCGGACAGGTTTTGTTCTCGAATTCTGCCAAGTCATCTGCTGTGATCGTTCCTGCTGCATAGGAACCTACTGCCTCAAACATGCTGGAAAGACTTGTTTTGTGTCCTTTTACATGACCGGCAAGCATCGGGCCTCCGCTTACAAATACAGTCGGAACATTGATTCTTGCTGCTGCCATCAGAAGGCCAGGTACATTCTTATCACAGTTGGGTACCATAACCAGAGCATCAAACTGATGAGCCATTGCCATAGCCTCTGTGGAATCTGCGATCAGGTCACGGGTTACCAGGGAATATTTCATTCCAACGTGTCCCATTGCAATTCCGTCACATACTGCGATCGCCGGGAATACAACCGGTGTTCCACCAGCCATTGCAACGCCAAGTTTTACGGCGTTTACGATCTTGTCAAGGTTCATATGTCCCGGTACGATCTCGTTGTAAGAGCTTACGATTCCTACCAGTGGTTTGTCCATTTCTTCTTTTGTCATTCCAAGGGCATTGAACAGGGAACGGTGTGGTGCCTGCTGTGTGCCTTTTCTTACGGTATCACTTCTCATTTTTTAAGGTTCTCCTTTTTATTCTTTACGATATGGTTCTATATCTCTTCAAATTTATTTATGCGATGGCATCTACGATCAGATCGCCCATCTCTTTAGTTCCCACAAGTTTGCAGCCCTCAGACATGATATCTCCGGTTCTGTAACCAGCTGTCAGAACTTTCTGTACCGCTGCTTCCACAGCATCTGCCTCTTTGTCAAGATCCAGAGAATATCTCAGCATCATGGCTGCAGAAAGGATAGTTGCGATCGGGTTTGCCTTGTTCTGACCTGCGATATCCGGTGCGGAACCGTGGCTCGGCTCATAGAGGCCAAGTTTTGTCTCATTTAAGCTTGCGGAAGAAAGCATTCCGATGGAACCGGTTACCATACTTGCCTCATCAGAGAGGATATCTCCGAACATGTTCTCTGTAAGGATGACATCAAACTGTTTCGGATCACGTACCAGCTGCATTGCACAGTTATCAACCAGCATATGCTCCAGTGTTACATCCGGATAGTCTTTTGCAACATCTTCCACAACGCTTCTCCAGAGTCTGGAAGAATCCAGAACGTTTGCCTTATCTACACTTGTAACTTTATTTCTTCTCTTACGTGCGATCTCAAATGCCTTGATGGCAATACGGCGGATCTCATTCTCATTATAGGAAAGAGTATCTACGGCTGTGCGGACTCCGTTCTCCTCGGTAGTCTTTCTGGCTCCGAAGTAAAGACCTCCTGTCAGCTCTCTTACGATAATCATGTCAAAACCATCTCCGATGATCTCATCACGAAGCGGGCATGCATCACGAAGCTCATTGTAAAGATATGCAGGACGAAGGTTTGCAAAAAGGTTCAGCGCTTTACGGATTGCAAGAAGTCCTGCCTCCGGACGTTTAGACGGCTCCAGTTTGTACCACGGGGATGTCTTGGCATCGCCGCCGATGGACCCCATCAGTACGGCGTCAGAAGCTTTTGCCTGAGCAATGGCTTCTTCTGTAAGAGGTACTCCGTGAGCATCAATGGATGCACCTCCTAAAAGAACTTCTGTGTATGAAAATTTATGGCTGTATTTCTCGCATACTCTGTCTAAAACTTTTTTGGCCTCGGCAACAATCTCCGGGCCGATTCCGTCTCCCGGAATCAGGGCAATTTTGTACTCCATTTTATCTACTCCTCCGATTTCCCCTGTGCTGTAAAATTTTAACGCACTGGTGTGGATAATTGTTATTATCATAACGCACTTTTCGACGGATTTCAACCTATTAAATAGATAAAGTTATCTCCAGGATATAAAAAGAGCTCCTGTGTCTTTGATTTTCTTCCTGACTCCTGGTACTTTGGCTCCCTGCTTTCTGCCCGTTACCGCCACGCTCCCGCCCGAAAAGTATCTTATGCCACAGGATGTTCCACTATGGCAAAAGCTGCCTTCCCGTTTCCGGTACAGCAGCCTTTTCTTTTTCCTGTATTCTGTTTTTCAAAAAATCTCTCAGAATTTTCCACTGGAGCCGCCAAAAGTATCCCCCGAGGAAGACGTATGTGTACTGGAGCCCCCGCCACTGTCCTCATTTTTCGGTTTTGCGGATTTTGACACCGTACTGTAAAGATAATACTCGTTACTTCTGGTTACCTTCATACTGCCCTGACGTACATAGGAAGCAGCCTGATCCTGTTTTCGCACAGTTTTCAGTTTCCTCCTCATATTTCCGGTTATAAGCACGCCTGCCACAAGTCCCACTGCAAGAGCAATTAGCAGATTTGCCCCCACATCAAAAGGCTCCTTTGGAAGATTTCCCACATCATATGGCTCTGCCTCATCCGCCTGCATGATAAAGTCATCGCATTCCATGGCAAACATCTGAAACGCTTCGTTATAATCCCCATCACTTAAATAAGGCTTCACCTGCTCCATGATATATTCCTGTCCGGCATCGGTAAACGCTTCAATAGCATAACCATGTGTTGCAATAGCCCAGTTACGGTCACCCATATCCACCAGGAACAAAATACCGTCACCATCTTCTCCCTGTCCATATCCATGGTCAATAAAATAATCATCTGCATAAGCCTGCGCCGTTTTTCCTTCCAGACTATTGGTGGTAACAATGATAACATCTACCTGTTCCCGCTCACTGATCTCATCCAGTGTATTGCAAAGGCTCTCCTTTTGATCTGTATCCAGAAGTCCCGCCTGATCCGCAAGCCGGCTTTCTGTTTCCGCCCATACCGGAAAGGCACATGCCAGGCATAAAAGGATCACTGTCAGAAATACGGATATTCTCTTTTTCATGGCATTCACCTCCCCTACAAAGCCCAGATCAGATACAGGATAATATAGGCGATCACGCCAACGATTCCCGTCGTTCCCAGGAACCATCTCGCAAAAGCACTCTTATCTGTGGGCAGATTCCCCACAAATTTCCCAGTCTGGCCATTCATGGCAAATATGTAATTATCGCCTTTCCATTTCGTCTGCAGGATCCATACCGGATACAGTGCATACTTCGTAGTTCCGTTATGAAGCCGGATGCTGGTATTCTCCGGAACCACACTGGAATAGCCTCTGACCGTATCCCGGAATGCATCTTCCGTACTGTGACGGATACGCTCATTGGCACGTCCCTCGCACTCTTCCGCCGTCACATCATACTTATCCGCAAAATATCCCGCCAGATATGCAGTCTGGAAATCCACCGCCTCTTTAAAATCAAAAGGCTCTATGGACTCCATCAGATCATTTTCCATACTGGCCGAACCATCCACAGGTACATGATCAAATCCCAGAGAACCACTTCTGTGTACTGCATAATAACTGGTTTCCGTATAATCATAATCATTATCACTCCAGAAACGGGTCTTCGTAGCTTTATAGCGGATATCCGCACTGGCATCCGTATCATAAAGCCAGAACGGAACGTAGATCCCCTTCACCTCACTGATATGATTCTCCGACTTAAACGCTTTCGGGAGAAGGCGCTTGCCTGACAAATGCTTCTTCAGCTTCTCCTTTGCAGCCTTTTTATCCAGATTAAACGGAATCACGTAATCTGGTTTCAGTGCACCGGACAGCTGTCCGGTCATTACCACCGGGCTGCCGCAAAACGGGCAGGCTGTCGCTGCCGTATTGGCATCACCCACGATCTCACCGCCACAGGACTTACACGTATAAGTACGTAATCCCTCACTCTCTCCATCCTGCCACTCACTGCCAGCCTCATCCGACCAGTTCATATCCTCCGGCTGTTCTTCTTCTACAGCCTTAGCATGCTCCGATAATGTCTTAACATCAAACTCCGTATCACAGAACGGACACTTCATCTTCTGTGCAGAACTGTCAAACTCTATGGAGCCACCACAGCACGGGCACTTAAACTCCTGCATCTTCGCCATATATCCACCTCAATTCATCCTTCTGTATCCATCGACCGGCAGGAGTTATCCTGTGAATTTCTCCTGACCTTCTCCATTTTGTGATTTATACAGCATCCTCCGGTCCGAACGGATCCCCGCACTCCGGGCAGAACTTCGGTGGATTCTCCGGATCAGCCGGTTCCCATCCACACCTGCTGCAACGATACCTCAACTTCTTCTCCGGCCTCTTCGCTCCACAGTTCGTACAAAACTTCCCTTTATTCACTGTACCGCAGGAACAAGTCCAGCTGTCCTCCACCGGACGCGGTGCCCCACACTCCGGACAGAACTTACCCGTAGAAACCGCACCACAACTGCAAGTCCAGGAATCTCCGCCTGCTGCCGGCCGGATCTTTGGCTGAGTCTGTACGTTGTTCTGCGCTGCCTGTGCCTCACGCTTCTGTCCCATTTCAAAAAGCTGCTGAGCATTCAGGCCCCCTGCGCTGGCAGCCATCCCCATGCCCATAAAACCAGTCATAGCCCCGGCGGAATTGGAAGCCGCAGCCTTCATGGCATCCGCCTGAGCACCAGTCAGTGTGGCTGCAGCCATCGAAGGATCACGCATCATAGCCGTGCGCTGGGCCTGCTTGATCATCTCGGCGTCCTCATCCGGAAGTGTAACCGAGCCCAGCGCAACACTTACGACTTTTAAGCCCCGAAGCTCTGCCCACTTCGCTGAAAGAACCTCATTCATGGCATTCTCAAGCTCCGTGTTGTGGGTCACGATCTGATTCGGACGAAGCTCCATCTCAGAAAGACGGCCAAAAGCCGGCTGCAGTGCGCTGACAAACTCCGTTTTCAGCTGTCCATCCAGCTCCTCTCTCGTGTATTCCCGCTCTACATTCCCACACACATTGGTATAAAAAAGAAGCGGGTCCGCGATCCGATAGGAATATACTCCATGACAGCGCACTGCAACATCAATATCAAGTCCGATCCTGGAATCTACCACACGGAACGGGATCGGAGTAGCCGTGCCAAATTTGTTATCCACAAGCTCCTTGGTATTAAAATAATATACCCTCTGGTCCTTACCCGTATCACCACCGAACACAAAACGCTTACCGATGGTCTGGAAAGTCCTGCGGATACCTTCCCCAAGACTTCCCGCAAAAATACTCGGCTCTGTGGAAGCATCATAAGTATACTCACCTGGATCTGCACAGATATCCACAACTTTCCCCTGCTCCACGATCATCATACACTGACCATCTGCAACTGCAATCCCACTTCCGCTGGTAATGATATTGTCGCTGCCTCTCTTATTGGAAGACCTGGATGATGTACGCTTCGTACCCTTCACCACCATCACTTCTTTATCCATAGCCTCACAGTAAAAAAACTCCTTCCACTGATCCGCCATCGTACCCCCTGCTGCGCCAACAGCCGCTCTGATAAGACCCATAAACCCGACCCCTTTCTGAAAATTCATTCTTATTTGTAATTTTATAATATTCTGCAGTAACCGTCACTCTCATTTCTGATAGTAATACCATTATTGCATGAATTACATCAAAAATCCACTTATTTCTATACAATATTACATTTGTCACATCCCAAATTAAAGCTGACAGCACCGCGCCTCAGCCACATTCCAATCCCAATCTAACAACACAACCTCACATCCAACCTCAGGCTGACAGCACCGCGCCTCAGCCACACTCCAATCTCAATCTAACAACACAACCTCACATCCAACCTCAGGCTGACAGCGCAGCGCCTCAGCCGTCCCTTGATCACCCTCACGCTGCCGAAAGTCAGCCGGGGAAGGGGATGCTGGCTGGCTCTGCTTCTGCAGGAGGGGAGCTGGTACTTGGGCGGCGGGAATCTGCGTTGTTTTTCAAAAGTCCGCTGTCTGAGCGGCGTCACGCCGCGAGTTCGGACTTTTGGAAAACGGTTTTAGCAGAATCCCGGCGCCCTAGAACCAGCCCCCGACGAAGCCGCAGACCAGACAGCATCCCCTTCCCCGGCGTCCCTTCTGCACAAAAAAAGACACCACGTCAAAAAAACGCAGTGCCTTCCCATATTCACGTTATTGCCAAAAAAGTCATCAAGCAGAAGCCTGATCAGCCTTCTCAACCTCAGCAATCGCCTGCTTCCTCATAGGAATACGGCAATTCTTATTATTACCAAACTCAACAATAACATCTTCCTCAGTCATATCAATAACAACACCATAAAAACCACTGGTAGTAACAACACTGTCACCAACCTCCATGCTGTTCAACATAGTCTGAGTTCTCTTCTGCTCCTTCTTCTGCGGACGGATCATCATAAAATACATAATTCCAAACAGAACTACGATCCAGACAATACCAAGACCCGCGCTAAGTCCGCCAGCTGCTGCTGTAGATGATGCGATCATTCCAAATTCCTCCTGCTAAAATCAATTCTTCTTATGCGGTTACCCGCCGTTTCTGACCTATAGCAGCTCCCGCCACTATAAAAAATGTCACTTCGTACTATCATACACAAAAACCAAAAAACCTTCAAGCGTTTTCTTATAAAATCAAAGTAATTTACGCAAATTTTATAAATAAAAACTACCGGTTCCCGTTAATCTTACCTTCCTCAAACCCTTCCAGACGCATCTTCTTATAAGCCGCAAAATTCCCCGCATCCAGAGCATCCCGGATCTCTTCCATCATATGATTGTAGAAATAAAGATTATGCAGCACACAAAGCCTCATACCAAGCATCTCCTTCGCTTTCAGAAGATGACGGATATATGCCCTGCTGTAATGACGGCAGGTCGGACACTGGCATTCCTCATCGATCGGTTTGGAATCCAGTTCATATTTCGCATTAAAAAGATTCATCTTGCCATGGTTGGTATACACATGGCCATGACGACCGTTGCGGCTCGGATATACACAGTCAAAGAAATCAATACCTCGCTCAACACCCTCCAGAATGTTTGCCGGAGTACCAACCCCCATCAGATACGTCGGCTTGTTCTGCGGCAGATGCGGAACTACCTCATCCAGGATCCGGTACATCTCCTCATGGCTCTCACCAACTGCCAGGCCACCAACCGCATAACCATCCAGATCCATCTCTGCGATCGCCTGTGCATGCTCAATACGGATATCCTCATAAACAGCACCCTGGTTGATACCAAAAAGAAGCTGATCCTTGTTGATGGTATCCGGAAGGCTGTTCAGACGTGCCATCTCATCCTTACATCTCTTAAGCCAGCGTGTTGTACGCGCTACAGATCTCTGTACATAATCCCTGTCTGCCACACTGCTTGGGCACTCATCAAAGGCCATTGCAATGGTAGAAGCCAGATTGGACTGGATCTGCATACTCTCCTCCGGTCCCATAAAGATCTTATGACCTTCGATATGAGAGTTAAAATACACACCCTCTTCCTTGATCTTACGCAGCTTTGCCAGAGAAAACACCTGGAATCCGCCGGAATCTGTAAGGATCGGCCTGTCCCAGTTCATAAATTCATGAAGACCTCCAAGCTGCTTCACCACCTTGTCACCAGGACGCACATGAAGATGATAGGTATTGGATAACTGTACCTGCGTACCGATCTCATGAAGATCCACAGTGGAAACCGCACCCTTAATTGCTGCAATTGTTCCTACATTCATAAAAACAGGAGTCTGGATCGTTCCGTGGACCGTCTTAAACTCGCCCCTTTTCGCTCTTCCTTCTGTTGTGATCAGTTTATATTCTGCCATTTCATTTCCCTTCTAAAAATATTTTAAAGTTGTCTCTGCCCGGCATCTGCGTCGCAGATACAGCCATAACCAGCTGCCGATGCAGATATCTTTCAAAACTTTTAGTCAATATCATAACACATTTTTTTCTTTCCTGCTACTGATTGTTAAACTTTTACATTGCCATTTTTTAAACGATATCGTATAATATAGGATATTCGCTTAAAAATCCTTTATAATAAGAAGAAACAACTCCCATCTGACAGAAATGCCAGAGTCGGGCAACCCCTGTATAGATACAGCAAGGAGGAAATCAATTTTTTATGAAGAAACACACACTTGGAATTGACATTGGTTCCACCACTGTCAAGATCGCGATCTTAGACGAAAACGATACGCTTGTCTTCTCCGACTATGAGAGACATTTTGCAAATATCCAGGAAACCCTTGCAGATCTTCTTCAGAAAGCTGAGGATCAGCTTGGTGAACTGACACTCTGTCCGGTCATTACAGGTTCCGGCGGACTGACACTTGCCAATCATCTGGAAGTACCTTTTGTACAGGAGGTTATCGCCGTATCCACTTCCCTGCAGAAGCTGGCACCAAAGACGGATGTTGCTATCGAGCTTGGAGGCGAGGATGCCAAGATCATCTATTTCGAAAACGGAAATGTAGAGCAGCGTATGAATGGTATCTGTGCCGGCGGTACCGGTTCCTTCATTGACCAGATGGCATCTCTTCTCCAGACCGATGCACCGGGCCTCAATGAATACGCCAAACATTACAAGGCACTTTATCCCATTGCGGCACGCTGCGGCGTTTTCGCAAAAACAGATATCCAGCCACTGATCAACGACGGAGCAACCAAGGAAGATCTTTCCGCTTCCATTTTCCAGGCAGTTGTCAACCAGACCATCTCCGGTCTTGCCTGCGGTAAACCGATCCGCGGACATGTTGCATTCCTGGGCGGCCCGCTTCACTTCCTTTCCGAACTGAAGACCGCTTTTATCCGCACCCTGAAGCTGGATGACGAACACATTATCGCGCCGGACAATTCCCATCTGTTCGCAGCCATCGGCTCCGCCCTCAACGCGAAGCAGGACGTAACCGTATCTCTGGTTGAACTGAAGGAACGCATGCGTACCACCATCAAACTGGACTTTGAGGTAGAACGTATGGAACCGCTTTTTGCCACAGAGGAGGACTATCAGGCCTTCCATGACCGCCAGAGCGCCTACAAGGTAAAAACAGGCGACCTTTCTACATATAAGGGAAAATGTTTCCTGGGAATCGACGCCGGTTCCACCACTACCAAAACTGCACTGGTAGGCGAAGACGGAACACTTCTGTACTCATTCTACAGCAACAATAACGGAAATCCGCTGAAAACCACCATCGGTTCCATCAAGGAGATCTATGAACTTCTTCCGGAAGACGCGGAGATTGCTTTTTCCTGCTCCACCGGTTACGGCGAGGCACTGATCAAAGCGGCTCTTCTTCTTGATGAAGGTGAGGTTGAGACTGTTTCCCATTACTATGCAGCTGCTTTCTTTGATCCGGAAGTAGACTGCATCCTGGATATCGGCGGTCAGGATATGAAATGCATCAAGATCCGTAACCAGACGGTAGACAGTGTACAGCTTAACGAGGCATGTTCCTCCGGCTGCGGTTCCTTCATCGAGACCTTCGCAAAATCCCTGAACTACACCGTACAGGACTTTGCAAAAGCA
>ERZ825324.4231-NODE-4231-length-12216-cov-3.591481_pt1 | contig 12216 bp, 9 predicted proteins | sample MGYA00519859_ERZ825324 | MGnify/ENA primary metagenome ERZ825324 (study PRJEB31778, sample SAMEA3449198) | human gut metagenome | biome: human gut; feature: human-associated habitat; material: faeces | place: United Kingdom | collected 2010/2012 ... | reverse complement strand
TGGCAGAAGCAGCAGGCAGCCATATAAAATATGTATATCTGCCGGAAGAGACCGGATTCCGTCCGGGGCGGGAGCTGTTACAGGAGCTGACAGCGGATACAGACATGCTGTTTGTAGCGAATCCCAACAATCCCACGGGGCAGCTGATGGGCAGAGAATATCTGCAGGAACTGTTGGAGCATTGCAGGCAGCAGGGAATCACCGTAGTACTGGATGAATGTTTTATAGAGTTCTGCGAGTCCGGCCGGGAACAGCCAAAGTTTCTGCTTGGGGAGATCGGACAGTATGAAAATCTGCTGCTGGCACGGGCCTTTACGAAAAGCTTTGCTATGCCAGGGGTGCGTCTGGGCTATCTGGTATGCAGCAACGCAGAGCTTCGGGAGAAAATACGCAGGCAGCTACCGGAATGGAACCTGTCGGTGTTTGCCCAGAGAGCGGGCATCGCCTGCGCGGAGCAGTCAGAGCAATATCTGCAAGACACAGTGGAATATGTGAAAAACGAGAGAGAATATTTGTGGGAAGGACTGGAAAAGCTTGGCATCCGGGTGGTGTCCGGAGAAGTGGATTTCCTGTTGCTGTATACCACACAGCCCATCTATGACAGCCTGCTTGCAAAAGGTATCCTGATTCGGAACTGTGAGAATTTCCGGGGACTGGGTGAGGGCTATTATCGGATCGCGGTGAAGAAACATGAAGAGAATGAAGTGCTGTTACAGGAACTTGCGCAGATTACTGCTGAATGAGTTCGTTTTCTTTGCAAAGCAGTAAATAGGAGCAGCCGGAAGACGGAAAATGAATTTTGGGGGAAGGTAACTTATGGAAAAAAAGAGCATTGAATATGTATTGCCGGAAGAAATCGAGAAGCGAAGCTTTGAAATTATTGCCGCAGAACTGGCAGAGCGGGGCATCACTTTGCCTGCGGAGCAGGATCCTGTCACCCGCAGGGTGATCCATACCAGCGCAGATTTTGATTATGCGGAGACGATGACCTATTCCGAAAACGCGGTGGAGATCGCTAAAAACCTGATAAAAAACGGTGCGGATATTGTGACGGATACCAATATGGCACTGGCGGGGATCAATAAGAAGGTGTTGGCTTCTTTTGGCGGGGAAGCCCACTGCTATATGGCGGATGCGGATGTGGCGGCTATGGCGAAGGAACGGAAGACCACCCGGGCGGCTATCAGCATGGAATTGGCTTCGAAGCTGGAAAAACCAGTGATCTTCGCTGTTGGAAATGCGCCTACAGCGTTGATACAGATCTATGAGCTGATGCAGGAAAGGGACTGGTGCCCGGCATTCGTTATCGGGGTCCCTGTGGGTTTCGTGAATGTGGAAGCTGCCAAGGAGCTGATTATGGAGACGGATGTGCCCTATATCATCAATCGTGGAAGAAAAGGCGGCAGCAACGTGGCAGCGGCCATCTGCAATGCCTTGCTGTATGAACTGAAAAAAGAACGAATTGTATAACGATTTGAAAGGTACACAAGACAACCGGCGAGATAGAGTAGACAGAGGATAAGGAACGCAGGAGAGCCAGAATACCGGCGGGATCGGCAACTGGCGCTCTGAGTTCACGATATAATGAGCGCAAGAGAGCCAACATGCTTGCATGATTGGCGAACGGCGAATTTGATCATGATAGTTGCGAAGCAACGTCAAGCACCGAAGGTGCGGATCATGATATAGTAACAGTGAGGTAGAAAGTATGCGGTACGGATTTACCACAGGAAGCTGCGCAGCGGCAGCGGCCAAGGCGGCCGCCTATATGCTGCTGACCGGAAGGGAGAAAACAGAAATCACCATAGAGACACCCAAAGGTCTCCCTTACACAGCCCAGATCCGCAACATCTGCCGCAAGGAGCAGGAGGTCAGCTGTGCCGTGGAAAAGGATGGCGGGGATGACCCCGATATTACCACAGGGGCGCTGATCTGTGCGAAGGTTTCTTTTGCGGAAATAACGGATAGGAAAGCCAGAGAAGAACCCGGTAGGAAGAATGGAACCGGACATGCACCTGAACAGGCACAGGTCGTGATCGACGGCGGCATCGGTGTCGGCCGGGTGACGAAGCCGGGACTGGATCAGCCCGTGGGAAATGCAGCTATCAATCACGTCCCCAGAGAAATGATCGAACGGGAAGTATTACAGGTGTGCCAGGTGCTGGATTATCGTGGAATCCTGTCGGTGGAGATCTCTGTGCCGGAAGGTGAAAAGTTGGCAGAGAAGACATTTAATCCAAGGCTTGGCATCGTGGGCGGTATTTCTATTCTGGGCACCAGCGGTGTCGTGGAGCCTATGAGCACACAGGCTATTCTGGATACGATCCGCGTGGAACTGCGGCAACAGCGGGCACTGGGGAGAGAAGATGTGGTGATCTCTCCGGGCAATTACGGACTGGATTTTTTGAAAAATACCTATCACTATGATCTGGATAAAAGTGTAAAATGCAGTAATTTTATCGGTCTGACGATCGATATGGCGGTGGAAGAGGGATTTAGGCGTCTGCTTCTTGCGGGACATATCGGGAAGCTCATCAAAGTGGCGGGAGGTATTATGAATACCCATTCCCGGGAGGGCGACTGCAGGATGGAGCTGTTGACTGCTTTTGCTGTAAAATGCGGTGTAGCGGCAGTGGATGCTGCCAGACTCCTGTCCTGTGTCACCACAGAGGAAGCGGTGCGGATTCTGGACGAGTGCGGCAGGAGACAGGAAGTCATGGATTATGCCATGGAGCGTATTTTATTTTATCTGGAGAAGCGGGCGCAGGGAAAGCTTGCGATCGAATGTATCATGTATGCCAATGATTTCGGAGCATTGGCGAAAAGTAAGGAGGCGGAGGAATGGTTTACTTTGTTGGCGCAGGAAGCGGGGCAGCAGATCTGATCACAGTGCGGGGCATGCACATGCTGCAACAGGCGGATGTCATCATCTATGCGGGATCGCTGGTGAACCCGGAGCTGTTAGAATATGCCAGAGCAGACTGTGAGATCCATAACAGTGCGCACCTGACCTTAGAAGAAGTGCTTAAGCTCATGCAGGAGGCACAGGCGCAGGGGAAAATGCTGGTGCGTCTGCACACCGGAGAACCAAGCATCTATGGTGCGGTGCGGGAGCAGATGGATGCACTGGATGCATTACATATCCCTTATGAGAGCTGTCCGGGAGTCAGTGCCTGCTTCGGCGCAGCGGCATCGTTAAATCTGGAATATACCCTGCCCGGTGTTTCCCAGACCCTGATCATCACCCGTATGGAAGGGCGGACCGGAGTGCCGCAGAAGGAGAGCATCGAAAGTCTGGCAGCCCATCAGGCTTCCATGGCGATCTATTTAAGCACGGGGATGCTGAGGGAACTGAGCCGCAGACTGATGGCGGGCGGTTATGCGGAGAACACCCCCGCAGCCCTGATCTACAAGGCAACCTGGCCGGAGGAAGAGGCTTATATCTGTACGGTGGAGACACTGGCACAGGTAGCGGAAGAACACGGCATCATTAAGACAGCGCTGGTACTGGTGGGGGATGTTATCACCCATGGAAATTATCAGAAGTCGAGGCTGTATGCGGCGGATTTTACCACAGAATTCCGTCAGGCAAAATGCTGTGCCATACAGGCAGAGGAAACGCAGGAGGGGCGGCGTGAAGATTAGTGTGATCAGCTTTACGGAAACAGGACAACAGCTGGCGGAGCGGATCCGGGAGAGCATGGACGGGGAAACTGCGGTCACGCTCTATACCAAATGCTCCCGACTGGAAAAAAAGACGGTACCGGCTGTGGATGACAGCGATGCAGACACAATCTGCGTCAGGAACAGCCTGTCAGCGTGGGCGGGAGAGCAGATGGCGGCCCGCCATGCACTTATATTCATCGGTGCCTGTGGGATCGCGGTCCGTGCCATTGCCCCCTGGATCATGGATAAACTGCACGACAGTCCGGTACTGGTGGCAGACGAGATGGGGAAGTATGTGATTCCCTTGTTGTCTGGACATGTGGGTGGAGCCAACGAACTGGCGGTCCGTCTGGCAGGAGCATTGGGTGCCATACCGGTGATCACCACAGCCACAGACTTACATGACAGTTTTGCGGTGGATATCTTTGCCAAAAGGAATGATCTGCGGATCTGCAATCGGGAGGGGATCGCCAAAGTGTCGGCAAAAGTATTGGCAGGCGAGGAAATTACCATGTCCGTACAGACAGGGCATCTGGCAGTGGACGAGACTATTCCGTCAGAGATCAGGCTGTGTGCATATCCTCCGGTGGAAAAGGTGGATGTCCTAATAGCGGACAACACGGAAGAAATATTTCGAAAAGAGGCAGCAGAACTGTTGTTGAAGCCGAAGAAATATATTCTGGGTGCGGGTTGTAAAAAAGGAACGGACAGTGTGAAGCTGGAAGCCTTTTTAAGAAAAATACTGGAAGAACAGGACATTGCCATAGAACAGGTCGCAGCACTGGCTTCCATTGATGTAAAGAAAGAGGAACGGTGTCTGCTGGAATTCAGCGAAAAGTACAGAATCCCGTTTCAGACCTATCCGGCACAGAAATTACAGACGGTGTACGGAACATTTCATGGCTCCGATTTTGTAAAGTCTCAGGTGGGTGTGGACAATGTGTGTGAACGTGCCGCCATGAAGGCGGCGGGGGCAGATGGAAGAATCTGCAGAGCTAAGCAGGCACAGGATGGCATGACCGTGGCAATTGCCGAGAAAGCATGGAAAGTATCGATGTAATCGTAAAGACCAATCGGAAGGACAGTCAGAAAAAACAAAGATTTTTTCATGTAGCCAGGCATCCCTGGGACAATACCTACAAGTGATGGAAGCATGAGAGGATCCGGAGGGCTTGCAAATGATGGAAAGAGGAAAATCAGATGAGTAACAGAATCTATATCATAGGAATGGGTCCCGGCAGGGAAGAAATGATGACCGGAGAAGCCATCGCTGCGCTGGAGCAGGCAGATGTGATTGTGGGTTATACCGTATATGTCAAATTATTGGGAGAACGTTTTGCAGGGAAAAAGCTGCTGACCACTTCCATGCGGCAGGAGACGGAGCGCTGTAAGCTATGCTTCCGGGAGGCGGAAGCAGGAAATCAGGTGGCACTGATCTGCAGCGGCGATGCAGGCATCTACGGTCTGGCATCCCTGATGTACGAGCTGGGGGCAAAGCACCCGGAGACGGAACTGCTTGTGATTCCCGGCATCACGGCGGCCAGCAGCGGTGCGGCGGTACTGGGAGCACCTTTAAATCATGATTTCTGCGTTATCAGCCTGAGCGATCTGATGACTCCATGGGAGAAGATTGAAAAGAGACTGCGGGCGGCAGCAGTGGGAGATTTTGCCATGGCCATCTACAATCCTTCCAGCCATAGACGAAAAGATTATCTGCAGAGAGCCTGTGATATTTTACTGGAAACCATAGAAGGGAAGCGTCCCTGTGGCTATGTGGAAAATATTGGAAGAGAAGGTACCCGGGCGGTGACCTGTACGCTGCGGGAATTAAGGGACCGGGAAGTCAATATGTTCACCACTGTATTTATTGGCAATTCGGAGACGGAGATCCTGGGGGACAAGCTGATCACCAGAAGAGGCTACCAGGCAGAAAAGGGAGAAAAGGCAGAGTGAAAAAGCTTGTAATATTTGCGGGAACCACAGAAGGACGGAGATTGTCGGAGATTCTGGCGGATGCCGGAATCGCACATACGGTATGCGTGGCAACGGAATACGGTGAAATCGTAATGCGGGAACAGACGGAAAGCACAAAAGCGATGCAGACAGCCGGGCAGCCCATTGTAAACCTTCACTGCGGCAGAATGGACCGGGAGCAGATGCAGAAGTTTCTGCATGACGAAGGCTATGAGATTGTAGTGGATGCCACCCACCCTTACGCCAGGGTCGTTACGGAGAATCTGCGGGGAGCTGTGGATACACTGAAATCTTTGGAAAAAGATGCACATTTTCCCATTTACCTGCGTCTGGAACGGAAAATCGACGGGATTACAGAAGCAGATGGCATTGTTACAAATGCCCAATATTTTGAAAACAATGCAGATTGTGCGAAAGCTTTGGAGAATACAGAGGGCAATATTCTGCTGACCACGGGAAGCAAGGAACTGGCGGTGTATTGCGCTTCCGGCAGATTGAAAGACCGCCTGCATGTGCGGATCCTTCCGGGAAGAGAGAGTCTGGAACTGTGCATGGAGCAGGGAATCAAAGGCCGGCAGATCCTGGCATTGCAGGGGCCTTTTTCCACAGAGATGAACGCTGCCATCTTAAGGCAGTACGACATCCGCCATATGGTCACGAAAAACAGCGGCCGGGCCGGAGGCTGCCAGGAGAAGCTGGAAGCAGCGAAAATGCTGGGAATCCCGGTGTATGTGATTGAGTCTGCGCAGAAGACATCGGATGCTGCCGGGAAGATTCCGGGGACAGACTCGTATTCGTTTGCAGGAATCTGTGGAAAACTGGGACAACTCTGTGATTGTAAGATTTCGCAGCAGGGAAGTCTGGAAATCTGCCTTGCCGGGATCGGTATGGGCAGCAGAGACTGCATGACAAAAGAAGTGCAGCAGACAATCGAAACTGCGGATATCCTGCTGGGGGCGGAGCGCATGATTGCAGACTATTCTGCCAGAATAGAAAAAAAGCCCTACTATATGGCTGCTCAGATCCTGCCCTATCTGGAAAAATTACAGGAAAGCGAGGAACTGGCACAGCAGGAGACACTTCGGGTAGCGGTTCTGTTTTCCGGAGATACCGGATTCTACAGCGGATGCAGAAAATTGTATGTGGAATTACAGGAAGCGATTGCAGCAGGACAACTGAGAGGCAGTGTGAGGATCCTGCCGGGAATTTCATCGGTGGTTTCTCTGGCGGCCCGGGTGGGAGAAAGCTATGAGGATGCCGCCATTTTAAGCATGCACGGCAAGAAACTGAACCATCTTCCGACAACTGTGGTGAGTCATGAGAAGACTTTCCTGTTGACCTCGGGAAGTGAGGATATCCGTAAGATCGGACGGATGCTTACGGAGACGGGACTGACAGATTGTGAAGTGATCGTGGGATATCAATTGTCCTATCCGGAAGAAAATATACGGATCCTGATGCCGGAGCAGTGTGTGGAGGTCATCGAAGAGGGTCTGTATACCTGCCTGATCCGCAATCCTCATCCACAGCCGGAACCCCTGACCCACGGCAGAGCGGACACCTGTTTCCTACGGGATGCTTCCGGGACGGAGGGAAAACTTCGCAGAACTCCTATGACCAAGGAAGAAGTCCGGGAAGTCAGTATTTGCAAGCTGCACCTGACAGTTGGAGCCGTAGTCTATGATATCGGCAGCGGCACCGGATCCGTGGCGGTGGAAATCGCCGGATTGTCGGAAACGGTGCATGTCTATGCCGTTGAGAGAAAACCGGAGGCGGTGGAACTGCTTCGGAAGAACCGAGAGCATTTCCATATGGACAATATGGAGATCATCGAAGCACTGGCACCGGAGGGACTGGAAGAACTGCCTGTGCCCACCCATGCTTTTATCGGCGGCAGTGGAGGCAGATTAATGGATATTTTACAGACCTTGTATCGGAAAAATCCTCATATGCGCATTGTGATCAATGCCATCAGCATGGAGACGATTGCGGAGCTTCAGGAAGTATTGGAAGCGTTTCCTGTGGAGGACGAGGAAATCCTGCAGATGCAGGTAAACCGGGTGAAGAAGCTGGGAAGCTATCATCTGCCGCAGGCGGAGAATCCGGTGTGGATCTGCTCATTTACGTTCAGGGAGGGAGAAACAGGCTCTATGGACAAAGTGAAGAAAGCGTTGCTGACCGAAGAAGAAAACGGAAACAGGGAAAATGGAGAAGTGCAGAGATGATCGGAGCACAGGAAAAAAAGATACGACGCATCATGATCGCCGCCCCGAAAAGCGGCAGCGGCAAGACTATGATCACGTGTGGATTATTGCAGATTTTTAAGGAAAACGGAGAGGATATCTCTTCCTGTAAATGCGGCCCGGATTATATCGATCCCATGTTCCACAGACAGGTGCTGGGGATTCCTGCCAGAAATCTGGACACTTTTTTCACCGGAGAGGACGGCACGAGAAGACTGTTTCTGAGAGATCGCAGGGAAGACGAGCTTGTGGTCATGGAAGGTGTTATGGGACTCTATGACGGGCTGGGCGGAATAAGAGAGGAAGGCTCATCCTATCATCTGGCAAAGGTGACGCAGACCCCCATCATACTGGTGGTGGATGCAAAAGGCATGGGAAAATCGGTGCTTCCTCTGATCACCGGATTTCTGGCTTATGATAAAGAACATCTGATCCGGGGAGTGATCTTCAACCGTATGTCAGCAGTTTACTATGAGATTCTGAAGCCACTGGTGGAAGAGGAACTTGGTATTGCGGTGCTGGGATATTTCCCGGAAAATAAGGACTTACAGATCGCCAGCAGACATCTTGGCCTGTGCCTGCCGGGAGAACTGGAAGATCTGCAGGGAAAGATCCGGGTCACGGCGGCAAAACTAAGGGAGAGCGTAGACATTTCGAAGCTGTTGCAGATTGCAGAAGAGGCGGAACCGCTGGGAGCTGAGAGAATAGAGAGAACCTCCCAAACCAAAAAGAAGGAACGCAGTGAAGAAACGGCAGAAGAGCAAGATCCGGATTCTGTGGAAAACGATAGGGTAAAGTGCCCGAGGATCGCTGTAGCCCGGGATGAAGCCTTTTGCTTTTATTATGAAGAGAATCTGCGCCTGCTGGAACAGACCGGAGCGGAACTGGTGTATTTTTCTCCATTACATGACAAGGCGTTGCCGGAAAATATCCATGGGATGTTGTTGGGCGGCGGCTATCCGGAATTATATGCCGGACAGCTGAGTGAGAACAATGCCATGCGCAAGGCCATCCGGGCAGCAGTCATAGGTGGCCTCCCCACCGTAGCGGAGTGCGGAGGCTTTTTATACCTGCATACGTCCCTGACAGACAGAGAAGGACATTCCTGCCTTATGGCAGGAGTGCTGCCTGAAAAATGCTTCGATACCGGAAGCCTGGTGCGCTTCGGATATATCGAACTGGAAGAGAACAGTGAATATTTTCTGCCCCGGGGCAGCCGCATCCGGGCACATGAATTTCATTACTATGACAGTGAAGATAACGGCGTAGACTGTACCGCAACTAAACCAACCATCGTAAGAAACTATCCCTGCATCCATGTCGGTGAGAACCACTGGTATGGTTTCCCCCACCTTTATTATCCTTCCTGCCCCGAGTTCGCAGAGCAATTTGTGGAAAAGGCTGCGCAGTACAAAAATCGTTTTAAATAGCAGGATATTTGGCGGTATCTGCAAAAATTGTGCAAGAAAAATAAAAAAACACTTGCATCGTACATTGATGTACGGTGTACAAAGAAATGGGGAAGTATTTCGGATGAAATACGTTGAAAGGACGAAACCGGCTGGCGAGAGTTGGGTTCGTCCTTTTTTGCAGAAAAATTCTCAAAAACAAAAAAGATGTGTTATAATCGTAATATCTTTTTAGGTACGGAGGATAAAGTTATGGAAAAATCAAAGGTATATTTTACAGATTTCAGAACCCGTCTGGGAGAGGGACTTCCCAGTAAGTTAAAGCGCCTGATGAAGGCGGCGGGGATTCAGGATATGGATATGGATCACAAGTTTGTTGCCATAAAGATGCACTTCGGTGAGCTGGGTAATCTGGGATTCTTACGTCCCAATTATGCGAAAGCGGTAGCGGATGTGGTAAAGGAGCTGGGCGGAATTCCTTTCCTGACGGACTGTAATACCCTGTATCCCGGCAGCCGTAAGAATGCCATCGAGCATATGTACTGTGCCTGGGAGAATGGTTTCACACCGTTGACGGTTGGGTGTCCTGTGATCATTGGTGATGGCCTGAAGGGAACGGATGACATCGAGGTGCCGGTAGAGGGCGGCGAATATGTGAAAAATGCTAAGATCGGCCGGGCCATTATGGATGCGGATGTGTTTATTTCCCTGAATCATTTCAAGGGGCATGAAACGGCGGGCTTCGGCGGTGCTATCAAAAATATCGGTATGGGCTGCGGATCCAGAGCCGGTAAAATGGAACAGCACGCTCAGGGAAAACCGGAGATCAATGAGAATTTGTGCCGTGGCTGCAAACGATGCATGAGAGAATGTGCCAATGAGGGACTGGTATACGACGAGACTACCCATAAGATGCATATTGATCATAACAAATGCCTGGGCTGTGGACGCTGTATCGGTGCCTGTAACTTCGACGCAATCCATAGCGGTTGTGATGCGGCAACAAAGGATTTCAACTGCCGTATGGCAGAGTATGCGAAGGCGGTCGTGGACGGCAGACCCAATTTCCATATTTCTCTGGTGGTGGATGTGTCTCCGAACTGTGACTGCCACCGGGAGAATGATGTACCCATCCTGCCCAATATCGGTATGTTCGCCTCCTTCGATCCTCTGGCGCTGGATCAGGCCTGTGTGGATGCCTGCCTGAAGCAGACACCGCTGCCGAACAGCCAGCTGACGGATGCCATGGCAAAAGAGGGCTTTTGCGATCACCATGATCATTTTGAAAATACCACTCCAAATGCGGAGTACAAGACCTGTCTGGAGCATGCGGAGAAGATCGGTATCGGCAGCAGGGCGTACGAACTTATTGTTATGAAGTAATTTCAGAAAGGATGAGCTTATGCGTCCCATGGTAAGCATCATTGTTCCGGTATACAATGCGGAGCAATATTTACGACGCTGTGTCGACAGCATTTTGAATCAGGAATACACGGACTTTGAAGTGTTTCTGGTAAACGACGGCAGTACGGATTCCTCCGGTGACATCTGCGAGGAATACGGCAATAAGGACACAAGAGTCATTGTGATCCAGAAGGAAAATACCGGAGTCTCCGACAGCAGAAATCTGGCATTGGATCGTGCACGGGGAAAATATCTGCAATTCTTAGACAGCGACGACTGGATCACGCCGGATGCCACAAGACTGTTCGTACGGGCGGCGGAAGAGTATGGCTGCGATATGGTCATTTCAGACTTTTACCGCGTGGTGGGAGAGCGTCTGTCCCCCAAGGGAGACATTGAAGAGGAGGGTGTGCTCACCCAGGAGGAGTTCGCGGCACATATGATGGAGAATCCGGCAGACTTTTACTATGGTGTGTTGTGGAACAAACTGTACCGCAGGGATCTGGTGGAGGAGCACAGTCTGCGAATGGATACGAATATCAACTGGTGTGAGGATTTTCTGTTCAATCTGGAATATATCCGTTACGCGAAAGTATTCTATGCCCTGCATGCCCCAATCTATTATTATGTGAAGCGTAAAGGTTCCCTTGCCAGTCAGGGAATCAGCATCTCCAAGACGGTAAAGATGAAGTTGAATGTCTTTGAGTATTACAATAACTTCTACAAGCATGTGCTGGAAGAAGAGGACTACGAGAAGAACCGTTTGCAGGTATATCGTTTCTTCATTGATGCGGCAGGAGACGGAAACGTGCCGCCTTCCATCCTGCCCGGATCCAAGAAGCTGGGAGACGAGAGAGTCTTTGTCAACACCGAGATCCTGCAGGCCGAGGGACCGGCGGGGGATGCTTACCGTAAGCGGAAGCTTCTGGAACATTATCTGGAGCCGGTGGCATTAAAAGGAGATCTGAAGGTAGCGGATGTGCGGCTGCTTCTGTGCCTGTGTGAAAAGCACGAGTGGGACAGCAGACGGGAACTGGCGGATTTCGCCGGAATTTCCCGCACGAACCTGACCAGCGGCTTGCAACGCCTGACCATGAAGGGATTCTTGAAAATAGAGGAAGTGAAGGAACCCAAGCCTTCCAGAAAAAGCAAGGCAGCCGGAGAAGTACAGGGAAAAGCGGAAAAGCCGGAGACAAGGCGCAAAGACCGTAAAACCAAGGTCACAGTGACAATCCTTCCCACTGCGGAAGCGGTCATGAAGGAACTGGCACTGGCACAGCGGGATTATGATGAGGCGAGATTTGTGGGATTTACCGAGGAAGAACTGATAAAATACGCAGATCTGTCGGAGAAAATAAAAGAAAATACAAAGAGGATTCTGGGATAATATTCCTTCGCCCTATAAATATCACTCAATATTTTATATTTTGTTAATTGACATCGCCCCTTCCAAAAAGTTATGATAAATAAGTATATAAAAATGTGAGGGAAAGGAAGGTATTTGGATGAAGAAAAACGAA
>ERZ825324.4224-NODE-4224-length-12236-cov-3.743453_pt1 | contig 12236 bp, 8 predicted proteins | sample MGYA00519859_ERZ825324 | MGnify/ENA primary metagenome ERZ825324 (study PRJEB31778, sample SAMEA3449198) | human gut metagenome | biome: human gut; feature: human-associated habitat; material: faeces | place: United Kingdom | collected 2010/2012 ... | reverse complement strand
TCAGAGCTTTCTTCATCAGCTTGCTGATGCTCTCCGCCTGCTCTTCCATCTCTTTTTCAGCCTTCTTGGAAGTCTTGGACTTCAGGGCATCGGTCACATCCGCATCGATACGCTGGAACTTGATTCCCTCATTCTTCTGCTCCAACTGGGAGATGAAGGGCTGATCGATATTGTGGGTCAGGATCACAGCATCCATCTTGGCAGCCTTGAACATATTAATATACTGGCTCTGCTGCTGTTCATCCGTTACATAGTAGATGATCTTCTCCTTCTTCTCTTCCTCGGTATTCTCCCCGGAAGCCTCATCTTCAGATTTATCCTCTACGACCTCAGCTTCTACCTTGTTGCCGTTCTCATCTACAGCATTTTCCTTATTCTCTTCCTCGTCCTGAGGCTTGATCTCCAGACACTCGGGCAGAGTCAGATATTTGCCGTCCAGATTCTTGAAGAGGATATAATCATTCATCTTCTCACAGAACTTGTCATCCTTCAGGCAGCCGAACTTGATGAAGGGACTGATGTCATCCCAGTATTTGTCGTACTCTTCCTTATCCGTCTTGCACATACCGGCCAGCTTGTCCGCTACCTTCTTGGTAATGTACTCGGCGATCTTCTTGACAAATCCATCATTCTGCAATGCACTTCTGGATACGTTCAGAGGCAGATCCGGGCAGTCGATGACACCCTTTAACAGCAGCAGGAACTCAGGAATGACTTCCTTGATGTTATCTGCGATAAATACCTGATTGTTGTACAGCTTGATGGTACCTTCGATGGACTCATACTCCATGTTGATCTTCGGGAAGTACAGGATACCTTTCAGATTAAAAGGATAATCCATATTCAGGTGGATCCAGAACAGAGGCTCCTTGTAATCCTGAAATACCTTGCGGTAGAAGTCCAGATACTCTTCCTTCGTGCACTCATTGGGATGCTTGGTCCACAGAGGCTGTGTCTCGTTGATCAATTCAGGACGCTTTCTGATCTTCAGCTTCTTAGGCTCTTCTGTTCCCTCAGCAGCTTCAGCGTTTTCACCTTCTGCCGCTTCCCTCTTCTCCGGCTCGATCTCTTCCAGGACTTCATCATCGGGAAGCTTTTCCTCTTCCTTGATGATCTGGGTCTCCTTGGTGTTCGCCTTGGACAGATAGATCTCGGTAGGCATGAAGGAACAATACTTCTTCACGACCTCACGAGCCTTGTACTCATTACAGAACTCCAGACAATCTTCATTTAAAAACAGGGTAATGGTCGTACCGACATCCGTCTTGTCTCCGTCTTCCATGGAGAACTCGGTGCCGCCGTCACACTCCCAGTGTACTGCCTTGGCGCCATCCTTGTAAGATAACGTATCAATATGTACTTCATCCGCTACCATGAATGCGGAATAGAAGCCCAGTCCGAAATGACCGATGATCTGGTCGGAATTGCTCTTGTCCTTATATTTCTCAATGAAATCCGTAGCACCGGAAAATGCGATCTGGTTGATATACTCTTCCACTTCGTCGGCGGTCATGCCCAGACCGTTATCCTTGAAGGTCAGTGTCTTCTTCTCAGGATCCACGATGACATCCACACGTCCCTTATAACCTTCAGGCAGGGCATATTCTCCCATCATGTCCAGCTTTTTCAGCTTGGTCACGGCATCGCAGCCGTTGGAGATCAACTCTCTGTAGAAAATATCGTGATCGGAATACAACCACTTTTTAATGATCGGAAATATGTTTTCACTGTTAATTGATAAACTGCCGTTTTTTGCTGCCATTATTACCACATCCTTTTCTAAAATTGCACAGCCATGGCTGACTGTTTCCTAACTGATTCTAAGTGTAGGACTGTAAAATTGAAAAGTCAAGACAAATTTAGCACTCATTATAAATGAGTGCTAACAATCAGTCAAAAATCCAGTATTTATCAATATTTCCGTAATTCTAAAATTTTAATAAAGCGTGTAAAAAACCAGAAATTACTCCTCCGGAAAGTACTTTGCATACACATCAAAAAAGTTGTCCGTAGTCACCTGTTCGTCCATGATCAGCGTGATCTCGTCCCACAGCTTGTCATTGAGCTGACGCACCAGTGTATTCACAAAGCTGTCATACTCCTGCCCGAAGACTTCCCGTTTCCGCTCTTCTACAATCTTTAATTTATTAGCGTCCGTCTCTTCCCGATCCAGCGTATTGATGCATTTGATAATGTAATAGCCTCGTTCACATTTCACAACCTGACTCACCTCGTCTGTTGCCAAATTGAAAGCCGCTTCCTCATAAGCGCTCTCCGCTTCTCCTTTGCCAAAGGAATAGGTGATCTCGGAATCGTCGCTGTATTTGGATGCCAGTTCCGTGAAATCGTGTTCTCCGTCCACCGCCAGGTCTCTTACCTCGCAGGCTTTCTCATAGGCACTCTGAATGGAGCTTTCCGAATAAGGCTTCAGGTTTCCGTCCATATCCGTGGATGCTGTTGCAAAAAAGATCTGCTGCACCGTAATTTTGCGTGCCTCGTCATCACTGATCTCCGGATTGATGTCCTGTATAATCAACTGATAGACCTTGTCTGCCATGGCATATTCCCGATACAGATTCTCCACAATCTCCTCCGTGGCACCCATAGCCTCGATCTCCGTATCATTTAAGGAAGAATAATACTCCTGTGCCGCCTGGACGACCTTTGCCTCCTCGGCTTCATCCAACGTGACCTCTTTCTCTTTTGCCAGCAGGTACATGGTCTTGATCTGAGCAATCCTTGCCAGCACTGTCTCCTTGACATTATCCTCCAGAGTCACTCCGTTCAGGGAAGTATTCCAGATCTCCGTCCCGTAGACATTCTCATATTGATTCTGGGTCGTGGTCAGGTAGATCATGATCTCCGCCTTAGAGCAGGACTCGTCCCCGATCCGAAATACCTCATTTTTCCCAAATCCTGTGGTAAATACCACTTTTGTGCCGTCACTGCTGCCGCAGGCGGTCAGTCCCGTCACCATACTTATTCCCAGCACTCCCGCCACCAATACCGCGGTGATATGACATCTATTTTTAAAAAACATAACATTTCCTACTTTCTCAAAGTCTCTAAATTCTGATTATACCCTATTTTTTTCTTCTGTGCCACGGTTTCTTGGAAGTTCAGAAAAATCTAAGAATTCTACAGACAAAAAAATGCGTGCGGATATTCTCCACACGCATTTTTAATATTATTCAATTTTGATACCAGATTACTCAATTACATGGATCCAGCCCTTAGGAGCTTCGATCCTGCCCATCTGGATACCGGTCAGAGTCTCATACAGTTTCTTGGTGACAGGTCCCATCTCGGTCATGCCGCTGGGCAGGCAGATTTCTTTGCCGTGGTCAACGATCTTGCCTACAGGGGAGATCACTGCTGCGGTACCACACAGACCAGCCTCTGCGAAGTCTTTTACTTCATCCAGGTATACTTCTCTCTCTTCTACTTCCAGTCCCAGATATTCCTTGGCAACATATACCAGAGAGCGACGGGTGATGGAAGGAAGGATACTGTCGGACTTGGGAGTTACAACCTTGTTATCCTTGGTAACGAACAGGAAGTTCGCACCGCCGGTCTCCTCTACCTTGGTACGGGTAGCAGCATCCAGATACATATTCTCATCGTAGCCTTCCTTGTGAGCGGATACGATTGCATGTAAGCTCATAGCATAGTTCAGGCCAGCCTTGATGTGACCGGTTCCGTGAGGTGCCGCACGGTCAAAGTCGGTGACACGGATGGTCAGAGGCTTAACGCCGCCCTTGAAATAAGGTCCTACAGGGGTGCACAGGATACGGAACTGATACTCATCCGCAGGCTTTACACCGATGACAGGGTTGCTGCCGAACATATAAGGACGGATGTACAGAGTTGCACCGCTGCCGTAAGGAGGTACGAAAGCATCGTTCGCCTTAACCGTCTCGGTAACAGCTTCCACAAAACGCTCCTTAGGGAAAATGGGCATCTCCAGTCTTGCTGCGGAAGACTCCAGACGTTCACCGTTTAAGTCAGGACGGAAGGTTACGATATGTCCGTCTTCTGTGGTGTAGGCCTTCAGACCCTCGAATACGGTCTGTGCATACTGCAATACACCTGCACACTCATTTAATACGATGTTGGGGTCCTGGGTCAGCTGACCGTCATCCCATTTGCCGTCCTTGTAATTGGACACATATCTGTAATCCGTAGGGATATAACCGAAACCGATGTTACCCCAGTCAATGTTCTTCTTTTCCATTTTGTATTCCTTCTTTCCTCGGTTTACCACTCTGCCTGTTGATTTCTCTTAACAGAATTTATTGATTTTCATTATTATACCATTTGTAATAAAAGTCAATATACACATTTATGCTTTCCAGTGACTTTTTCAGTGAAAATGTGTCGTTTTTCTTCTTTTCACAGTTTTTTCAGATTAAAATCACTACATATCTGTCATTGCATTTAAGACTTTTTCCGCTCATATTTCAAGAACTGGTAAGTGATGTCAAAATAGACCTGCTCATCGCTGTCTGCGGTGATCTCCCACTCGGGATCACTGTCCAGATCCGGGAAATAGGCATCTGCCTCGTAGGCATGATCGATCTTTGTCACATGTGCCACATCGCAGTAGGGCAGCATCTGACGGTAAATGCTCTCGCCGCCGATGATGTAGATGCTTTCCTCGTCGTATTTTTTCAGTTCTTCCAGAAGCTCCTCGATGGAGTGTACCACGATGGCATCCTTCACCTGATAGTTCGGATCTTTGGATAAGATGATGTTGATACGGTTCTTTAAAGGCATGCCCTGTGGGAAAGTCTCCAAAGTCTTGCGTCCCAGAACCACTACCTTACCTGTCGTCTCTTCGCGGAAATGCTTGTGATCGTTGGGGATGCGGATCAGCAGTTCGTTCTTGCTGCCGATGGCCCAGTTGTTGTCTACTGCTACAATTAAATTCATGGTGTACCTCGTTTCTGTTTGTTTCTATGATAATAACCGGTTTCTCCGTGCTTCGCACTCACGAAACCGTACTGATATTCGTATTCCGGGCTACCGCCCTACTTACTCATGTCAGATTGCAATCGGAATATCCCTGATCTGCTCCCCTGTCTGGTAACCCTCCAGCTTCACGTCATCCGGTGTAAACTGGTAAAAATCCTTAATCTCCGGGTTCAGCCAGAACTTCGGTGCCGGGAAAGGCTCTCTGCTTATCAGTTCCTTAATGGCATCCACATGTCGGTCATAGATATGGGCATCCGCAATGACATGCACCAGCTCACCCACGTTCATATCGCAGACCTGTGCCAGCATATGCACCAACACCGCATACTGTACCACATTCCAGTTGTTGGCTGCCAGCACGTCCTGGGAACGCTGATTCAGAATGGCATTCAGGGTCAGCCTGTCCTCTCCCTTTTTCTGTGTCACGTTAAAGGTCATGCTGTAGGCGCAGGGATACAGATTCATCTCGTGCAGATCCTGATGCACATAGATATTGGTCATGATCCGGCGGCTGAAGGGATTGTTCTTCAGATCGTAGATCACACGATCCACCTGATCCATCATGCCCTCTTTATACTGATGTTTCACACCCATCTGGTAACCGTAGGCCTTACCGATGGAACCATCCGCATCCGCCCATTCATCCCAGACATGGCTTTTTAAGTCATGAATGTTGTTGGACTTGCGCTGCCAGATCCACAGCATCTCATCCGTGGCTGATTTTATTGCTGTCCGGCGCAAGGTCAGGATCGGGAACTCCTTCGACAGGTCGTACCGGTTCACTACTCCGAATTTCTTAATAGTGTAGGCAGGGGTGCCGTCCGGCCAATGGGGACGCACTTTCTCGCCCTCCGTGCTGGTACCGTTGGTCAGAATGTCATTACACATATCGATAAAAATATGATCCGCTAAACTCATGGTGTCTCCTTATTCTATCTTCTAATATATAACCGATTTCTCCGTGCTTCGCACTCTCGAAATCGCTCTGATATTCGTATTCCAGGCTACCGCCTTGCTTACTCATATCAGTTTGATTCTCTCATCAGCCAAAAGCCTTGACTGCAAGCAGTCACGCAGAAGCTGATGGAGAATCTTATTATGTTATATAACCGATTTCTCCGTGCTTCGCACTCTCGAAATCGTACACCCCTTCGTATTCCGGACTCTCTTCCTGCATACTCAGGGTTGTTTATGCCTCTCATAGGAAGTATTTCCTGCCTGCAAGCAGTCAGAAATACTTCCTATGGATGCACTTATATTTCCCATTTGTCACACAGGGAATTGATCTGGTCGGCGAACTTGGCCATGTCCTTATTGGTCATGACACCCTCGCTCTTGGTAACCAGCGCCAGCAGACGTCTTGCAGAAGCCAACAGCCTCTCGAAGACTCCGGTGACAGGCTTCGTCTTTTTCTTCACGGCAACCGGTGCAGCCTCATAGGTAAATTTATTGCTGATCAGGTCGAACTCCGTGCCACTATAAGGTGCGTAAGCCCTCTGCCCATACTCGATCTTCAGGCATTCGGTGAATGCAGTGCAGGCACTGTCTTCACCGTGTACCACAAACACCTTTTTCGGCTTCTCTTCAAAGGCCTGGATCCACTCGATCAGTCCTTCTTTGTCCGCATGGCCGCTTAATCCCGCCAGTTTCCGGATCTGTGCCCGCACCTGAATGGTCTCACCGAAAAGCTTTACCTCATCGGCACCCTCTACCAGCGCTCTGCCCAGGGTTCCCACGGACTGGTAACCCACGAAGAGAATCGTACATTCTTCTCTCCACAGGTTATGCTTCAGATGATGGCGGATACGTCCCGCATCACACATACCGGAAGCGGAAATGATGACCTTGGGGGTCTCGTCAAAATTGATGGCCTTGGATTCCTCACTGGTGATGGACAGCTTCAATCCCGAAAATGCAATGGGGTTGATGCCCTCTTTCACATATTCCATAGCCTCGTCATCAAAGCACTCATAACGATTCTCCTGAAATATACCGGTGGCCTCCACCGCCATGGGACTGTCCACATACACCGGGAAATCCTCATGTCCTTTGACCAGACGTCCCACCTTGATTTTCCGCAGGAAATACAGGATCTCCTGAGTACGGCCCACCGCAAAGGAAGGAATCACCACATTACCGCCACGATCCAGTGTCTCCTGCAGTACCTTTGTCAATTCCGCCACATAGTCTAGTTTGTCCTTGGGATGCATCCTGTCACCGTAGGTAGACTCCATGACCACATAATCCGCTTCTTTTGTGGGTGTGGGATCCTTCAACAGCGGCTGATGCTTGTTGCCGATATCGCCGGAAAATACGATCTTCTTCGTATTGCCGTCCTCTGTCAGCCAGACTTCGATGCTGGCAGACCCCAGCAGATGTCCGATATCCGTGAAACGGATCTTCACGCCCTCGCACACTTCTACGATCGTATTGTAATGACAGGGAACCAGTCTGCGGATCACGCCGTCCGCATCCTCCATGGTATACAACGGTTCCACCACTGCATTGTTGGCAGAACGTTTTGCCTTGCGGTTCTTCCACTCTGCCTCAGCACTCTGGATATGCGCACAGTCACGTAGCATGATGCTGCACAGATCCGCCGTGGCATCCGTGGCATAGATCTGGCCTCTGAATCCTCTGGCATATAGAAGTGGCAGAAGTCCCGAATGATCCACATGGGCATGCGTCAGAAAGACATAATCGATCATGGATTCCGCCACCGGCAGCGGAACATTCTCAAATACATTGATGCCCTGCTCCATACCATAATCCACCAGAATATGCTTTCCGGCTACCTCAAGATAATGGCAGCTTCCTGTTACTTCATGGTCTGCCCCCACAAACACAAGTTTCATAGATTTACCTCCCGTTTTGTTAGTTTATTTTAAAGCATTGGCTGTTTCGTAGAACTGATAATAGATCCCTTTTTGTTCCATGAGCTGGTCGTGATTGCCTTCCTCCACAATGCCGTCATCCGTCAGCACCAGGATCCTGTCGGAATTGCGGATACTGGAAAGTCTGTGGGCGATAGTCAGAGTAGTACGCCCCTCCGACAATTCTCCCAGAGATTTTGCCACGGCAAACTCACTCTCATTGTCCAGTGCGGAAGTGGCCTCATCCAGAATGATGATGGGTGGATTTTTCAGAAATACTCTGGCAATACTGATCCGCTGTTTCTGTCCGCCGGACAGCTTTACACCCCGTTCTCCCACATAAGTATCATAACCGTCCTTCAGTCCCATGATGAATTCATGAGCCCCGGCACGCTTTGCCGCATTGATCACATCTTCTTTCGAAGCCCCGGGACGTCCATAAGCGATATTTTCATAGATCGTACCGGAGAAAAGATACACATCCTGCTGTACGATACCGATATTGCCCCGCAGACTCTTTAACGTAAAATGCTTAATGTCCTGGCCGTCCAACAGGATCCTGCCTTCTGAGACATCATAAAATCTCGGGATCAGATTGCACAGCGTTGTCTTACCACCACCGGAAGGACCGACGATGGCCACCTTTTCTCCCGCGTGGATCTGCAGGTTCAGATCGGTAAATACCTTGTTATGGTCATCCGGATATTCAAAGCTTACTTTTTCAAAAGAGATTTCTCCCTTCGGGTCCTTCAGTTCTATGGCATCTGGCTCATCGAAGATCTCGATATCCGCATCCACGATCTGTAAAAAGCGCTCGATACCGGTCATGCCCCGCTGGAACTGTTCGGCAAATTCGATGATACGCCGGATTGTTGCGATCAGGGTGGATACATACAGCATATATGCCACCAGGTCACCAGCGGCAATCCGTCCGTTTACCATAAAAATACCGCCTGCCACCAATACCACCAGATACATCAATCCGTCAAACAGCTTCACTGTGGTATTGAATGCCGCCATGTAACGGTAGGTCAGCTTCTTAATATCCAGAAAAGTGCCGTTATCTTTCTCAAACTTGACATTTTCCACCTCTTCATTGGTAAATGCCTTGACCACCTTATGGCCCAGCAGACTGTCCTCGATCCGGGCGTTCAGCTCTCCGATCTGGTTACGCTGCTTGCGAAAGGCACTTCGCATCCGGAAATTCAGGATCATGCACACACCGCACATCAGCGGCACGCACAGAAAGATCATCAATGTCAGCGGCAGATTGATATTTGCCAGAATGATAAAAGAGATTACGGTCTTGATTCCGGCGATGAAAAATTCTTCTGGGCAATGATGGGCGAATTCCGTCACATCAAACAGATCATTGGTGATCCGCCCCATGATCTGACCGACTTTGGTATTATTATAATAAGTATTGGACAGCTTCTGCAAATGGTTGTATGCATCTCTGCGCATGTCCGTCTCGATCTTCGCGCCCATGACGTGTCCCATATCGGACATATAGTAGCCGGCGATGCAGTCCACGATACGAAGTCCGAAATACAGAACTCCCAGTGAAAGTATGGTCTTCACCGACAGGGACGCAAGATCCCGCAGCCCTTCATTGGTAATGTAGCGCATAATTAACGGCAACACCAGTTCACAGACCGTGGTCAGTGCTGCACAGAACAGATCCATCCACAAGGTAAAACGGTATTTTTTAAAATAAGGTGCAAACCTGCGAAACAATTCGCGGGTGGAATATTGCTTGTTATCCATTGTTGTGTTCCTTTTATTTTGGTTGCAGAGCTATAGGTATTGTCCTTCTCCCACATAGAAGCGTACTTTTCCTTTTTGCTCATTTTTCTGGTCATAAAGTGTTTTGTCCGCAGCCGACAGGAAATCCCACACTCGGTTTGGTTCCTTCGGAATAGCACAGACACCACCCACGGAAATCGTAAGCCAGGGTTCCACAGAAGAGTCTTCATTGGGAATCTCACATTCCCGGATGCCCATACATAGCTGTCTTGCATGTTCCTCTGCATACTCCCTGTCACGTCCCGTCATGACCACCAGGAATTCATCTCCGCCGTAACGCGCCACATAGTCCTCCGGAAAACATTTTTTCAGAGTATCCGCTACCGCGCAGATTCCTTCATCTCCCCTTCCATGTCCATAGCGATCATTCAACTGTTTGAAATGGTCAATATCCAGGAACAGAATGCCCAGTTCCTTCTCATTCAGAAGACAGTCTTCAAACACATCCTCCAGATAACGATTCAGGCTTCTCTTATTATAGAGTCCGGTCAGTTCGTCATGATCCGCCTGATACAACAGCCGGTTTCTCTTGCGTTCCTGTTCCTTCTGCTCCTCTTCTGCTGTCTGTAATCGTTTTCTGAGTTCCATCATATACATGACCTGACTGTTTTCTGTCAGTTCCCAGCTGTCCTTTAGATGGAAAAAGGTATCCGCGCTCTGTTTGAATTCTTCCGGAGTCATCCTGGAACTGCAATAACGCATCCGCAGAGACAAAAGCTGCAATAGCAGACTCTTGTTCTGTTCAATGGCAGCTTTGGGTTCCAGACAGTTCAATACTTCCTCTATCTGTTCCGTCTTGCCTATCTTTTCCACATATTGCAGCAGATTCTGAATACTGTCGTATTCGGAAGAGACCTGTGTCATATCCTCTAATGCCATTACCGCTGTACGTACATGCTCTTCTGCCTTCTTCCGGTCTCCGTTTCGCTCCGCCAGATAAGCCAGAAATACATTGACACCCAGCCTTGTCTCACGTATGACCTCCTTGCTCTGCCCGGTCTCTTCCAGTTTACACAGTACCTTTTCCGCCTCGTCATCCATATGCAGATGCAGCAGGCAGCATCCGTACTCTGCCAGCATTTTCCGGAAATTGATCCTGCTGTATGTACTGTTGTCATCCGCCTGTTCAAATTCGCGGATACATTCCGCATGGCACTGCACAGCTCTTTCATAAGCTCCTATGAGATAATACGCATCCGACATATTGCTCAGTACAATGCTGTGCACCATCTTATCATCGTATTTTTCCGTATAATCCAATGCTTTATCGTACTGTTCCATGGCCAGCGACAGGTTGTTCTGCATATGTGCCACAATACCGATCATATTGTACACTCTGGCTACATGATGCTCCTGATCCGTTCCCAGAAGACACCTGACGCTCTCATCCAGATAATGCAGGCAGCCCTCCTGATTCCCTGTTGTCAGTTGATAAAAGGCAGCAAAATAGCAGATCCATCCGTGGATTCCCTTATCATCCTGTTCTGTCACAGAGGTAAGTGCCTGTTCCAGAGTCTCCCAGGTAAAAGGAATTCCGTCTGTCATCTGCTGATTCAGGTGTTCTGCTGTCTCTAACATCTGCTGTCTCGTTGCGCTCATATCTATATCCATACCGTCCTGTTATTCTCTGCCAGTTCCGCAAATTGCGGTTCGCCGGTTCCTATGCCCAGCCCGTTGGGCATAATCTATATTCACTTATTATTGTATTATTTTATATCGCAGTACGCAAGTTTTTTTCCTGAATAAAATGTTTCCCAATCTCCCGCAAAAATGTTAAAATGGAGTTATATTTCGTAAACTAGTACAAAAAGGCATGGTTATTTCTATGGAAAATATAACAGTTAATAAAGAGTTTCATGAACTGCATTTTGACAGCATCCAGGCTTTACGCGGTCTGGCTGCTCTTTTTGTGGTATTTCAGCATGTCCGTTTTCTGAACTTTGGAGCTTTCGGTGTGGACATCTTTTTTTGTATCAGCGGATTCATGATCATGTTTACCACGGAAAAAAGTACCAAATATTTCTTCCGCAAACGCCTGGTCCGGATTCTTCCGCTTTACTACCTGATGACACTGGGAACCTATTTGTTGCTGTTGTTGTTTCCTTCCATGTTCCAACAGACCAGACACGATTTTTCCTATCTGGTCAAAAGTCTGCTGTTTATTCCTTTTGATATCGGCAGCGGAGCGATCCAGCCTTTGGTACGGATCGGCTGGACCATTAACTGTGAAATGCTGTTCTATCTGCTGTTTTTCATTGCCTTTCACATCAGCATGAAATACCGCGGTCTAATCTGCAGCGCATTTCTGGTGATTCTGGTGGGAATGGTACAGATATTTGCTCCGGCGATCTCATCCTGGCAGTCTCCGATAGGTAATGTACTTTCTCCTTTCCTCATTTTTTACGGAGATCCTGTCATGCTGGAATTTCTCTTCGGAATTCTGGCTTACTATCTGCTGCGGTATTTGTATCGCAGGCATACCCTTCTGGTGCAATGCGCTCAGTTACTACATAACTGCCTGGTTTCAGATTTGGAATCAGGATTTCGCCATTGCTGTCTGTGGTGAATACGCCATTTCCTGTT
>ERZ825324.4219-NODE-4219-length-12244-cov-2.986135_pt1 | contig 12244 bp, 8 predicted proteins | sample MGYA00519859_ERZ825324 | MGnify/ENA primary metagenome ERZ825324 (study PRJEB31778, sample SAMEA3449198) | human gut metagenome | biome: human gut; feature: human-associated habitat; material: faeces | place: United Kingdom | collected 2010/2012 ... | reverse complement strand
GGAGTCGTGCCAGTTATAGGTGACGGTCTTGGTCTTGATGGCCTCCCGCAGCAGGGCCACGCGGCGCTCGTACTCCTCCTTGGAGATCTGGGGCTCCCACTGGAAGGCGGTGTGGGGCTTGGGAACGAACCAGCTGGTAGACACGGTGATGCGGACGCCGCGCTGCTTGTTCTGGGCGCTCTCCCGCCAGGCGTGCATGACCCGGGCAGCCACGTCGGCGATGCCCAGCACATCCTCGTCCGTTTCCGTGGGCAGGCCCAGCATGAAATAGAGCTTCACGGCGCTGTATCCACCGGCAAAGGCGGTGCGGCAGCTTTGCAGCAGGTCATCCAGCGTCACGTTCTTGTTGATGACATCCCGCAGGCGCTGGGTGCCGGCCTCCGGCGCGAAGGTCAGGCCCGTCTTACGGCCCTTGGCCAGGCGCTGCATCAGTGCCATGGAGAAGTTGTCCGCCCGCAGAGACGGCAGGGACAGGCTGACGTGGCGCTGGTCGCAGAAGGGCTCCAGCTCATCGCACAGCGTGGTCAGCGGCGGGTAGTCGCTGGTGGACAGGCTGGACAGCGTCACCTCCTGATAGCCGGTGTCATCGCAGGCGCGGACGCAGTAATCGGCGCACAGGTCGCGGCTGCGGTTGCGGACAGGGCGGTAGACGTAGCCCGCCTGACAGAACCGGCAGCCCCGGATACAGCCGCGAAACAGCTCCAGCGTCACGCGGTCCTGCACGATCTCCGTGCTGGGGACGATGGTCTTGACGGGGAAATAGGACTTGTCCATGTCGTGGACGATGCGCTTGGTCACCTTGGCGGGCGCGCCGTCCTTCGGGGTGATGGCGGCCACGGTGCCGTCCTCGTGGTATGTGACATCGTAGAGGCTGGGAACGTAGACGCCGTCCAGCCGGGCGGCGGCCCGCAGCAGCTGCTGCTTGCTCCACCCCTCCCGCCGGGCGGTGCGGTACAGCTCCACCAGCTCCACCGTCAGGGCCTCGCCCTCCCCCAGGCTCACAAGGTCGATGAAGTCGGCGATGGGCTCGGCGTTGTACATGGCGGTGCCGCCGGCGATGACCAGCGGCGAAAGGCCGGTGCGCTCCGCCGCGTGCAGCGGGATGCCCGCCAGATCCAGCATGTTCAGGATGGCGGGAAACGCCATCTCATAGCCCACGGAAAAGGCCACAATGTCAAAATCGGTGATGGGGTCGCCGGATTCCAGCGCGAACAGCGGCATAGCCGCCTTGCGCATCTCCTCCTCCATGTCGCCCCAGGGGGCGAACACGCGCTCACACCAGACGCCGTCCATCTCGTTCATGACGCCGTACAGGATCCGCATGCCCAGATTGGACATGCCGATCTCGTAGGTGTCGGGGAAGCAGAAGGCGATGCGGGTGTCCACCTGCGTCTTGTCCTTCAGCACGGCGTTATATTCGCCGCCCACGTAGCGGGCGGGCTTCTGCACCCGAGGCAGGATGCGTTCCAGTCGCTTATCCACGGTCATTCTCCTTGCGGTGTATTTCGGTAACAGTTTATTTTACCTGTTTTTTGTCGGTTTGGCAAGGCGGCGGGGCAAAAAAACTTCCGGCGGCAGGCTGCGGTACGCCAGCCACAGCGCTCCCAGCAGGAGGAACAGGCCGCTGCCGGTGGTCAGCACCAGCCAGAGGCACAGCGCCAGCAGCGCCGACGATGCGGCCAGCCCTACGGCGGCGGCTACGCGGTCGGCGGTGTAGGGCTCTGTCAGGTATGCCGTGGCCAGCCACAGGATGCGGCCGCCGTCCATGGGACGCACCGGCAGCAGGTTCAGAACGCCCAGCACCATCTGGGCGCCGGCGAACAGCGTCAGCGCCTCTCTGCCGGTAAGGCTCAGCAGCACCCACAGCAGCAGGTTCATCAGCGGCCCCGCGGCGGCGCTGAGCAGCTCCGCGCCGTAGGACAGGCGGTGCAGCTCCGGCACGTACAGCGATGCGCCCAGGCCGGTGAGGGTGAAGCGGGCGGCACGGACGCCGCACAGGCGCAGCACCGCGTAGTGGGCCAGTTCGTGGAGCAGGGCCGCCGGCAGCAGCGCCGCCAGCAGGATGGGCGTATCCGTCAGCAGCAGGAAAAGCGCCGGCGTCAGCAGCGCGGAGGGACGGACGCAAACGGTGACATCAGGAGAACGTGACATAGTAGACGGGGTTCAGGTAAGTGCTGCCGCGGTGCAGCTCAAAGTGGAGGTGAGGACCGGTGGCGCGGCCGGTATCGCCCACCTCGGCGATGGGATCGCCCCGCGACACCTGCTGTCCGGCGGAGGCGGTGACGCGGGTGCAGTGGGCGTACAGCGTGGAAAAGCCGTTGGCGTGGGCGACGGCGACGTAGCGGCCCAGATCGCTGCTCTCCCCCACGGCGGTGACGGCGCCGTCGGCAAAGCTGGACACCACCGCGCCCTCCGGCGCGGCGATGTCCAGCCCGTAGTGAAAGCGGCTGACGCCCTCCAGCGGATCGGTGCGGAGGCCGAAGCCGGAGGACAGCTGCCCCTCTACCGGCGCAGTATAGGCGAAGCCCAGTACCTGCTGGAGCAGCTCCGCATCGGCGGGCTGCGCCTCCGGCGTGCAGGCGGCGGACGTGGGCGACGGCGACGCCGTCACCTCTTCCGAGCCGAACACCGCGGTATAGGCGTCGGTCAGCGCGCCGCCGATGGCGCCCTTCTCCGAGAAGGCGCGGCCCGCAGCAGAGAACACCTCCACAAAGTCGGTATCGGCCCCCAGCAGATCCAGCACCCGTGTGCGATAGCGGTCCAGCACGTCGGGCATCAGCAGCTTGACGGCGATAGCCACCACCAACAGGACACCGCTGACCAGCAGCTGTACCATGCGGCGCTTCTCCTGCGGAGATGCCGGTTTCCGGGCTGCGGGCTTGCCCGCAGCAGGGCGCGGCGGCTGGGGCGGACGGCGGCTGTCTGCTGCGGTGCGGACACGGGCGCGGTAGGCCGCGCGGCGGGCCGCCGTCCGGCGCTGCGGCGCCGTGGAACGCTGTGCCATACGGATACACCTCCCTTCCGGCACAGTGTATGCGCGCCTGTCCGGCGTTAGACGCCGGAACGGCTCCAGATCGGCAGCAAAATACAGGGGGTGCAGGGGCGGGGAAATTTTCCTTGACAGCAGGCGCATTTGCGCCTATAATAGAACGGCTGACGGGGTGTAGCGCAGTTGGTAGCGCGCTTGGTTCGGGACCAAGAGGCCGGGGGTTCAAGTCCCCCCACTCCGACCACAAAACAGGCACGACCTCCAGTCGTGCCTGTTTTGCCCTGAAGATTTCGCCGATATTTCGGCTTTTATGAGGTATTTTCGATGGTACATAGCAAAAGGAAACAGGGCTTCACGCTGATGGAGATGCTCATCGTGGTGGCCATCATTGCGGTGCTGGCGGCGATTGCCATCCCCGCCATGGGCAGAAGCATCCACAAAGCCAAGGAGTCGGCAGATCTGGCCAACGTGCGGGCCTATTATGCCTATTTGCAGCAGGACTACATGTCCACCGGAACCTACCGCGACTTCGGGCTCAGCTGGGAGTACAACGTCACCGATACCATCACGTACGACGATGGCACCACGGTAAAGCTCCAGACCGGCTACGTGGCCGTGGCCGTGCCCACGGCGGAGGCGCAGAATACCACCTCCGGCTATCAGGTCCACTACATCTGCAGCAAGGGCGATCTGACCTACACCTTCGGCGAGAAGTGAGCCGTCTGCGGAGAATCGCATCATACATATGTAAAAGGAGAGTCTGTGACGCAATGCCACAGGCTCTCTTTATGTGTGTCGGGCGGCCGGCGTCACGTCGGAACAGGCCGTTCTCCTGCGTGACCCGCCCCGTATCCACGCCGCGCCATGTGTCCGCATCCTCTCCCGCCAGCTCGTCGATGCTCCGGCCGGTGGAGAGCTGCCGGCTCTTGACATTCAAGGCATTTCGTAGTATATCTGCAGTATAGAGTTCGCTATTTGTGGTGTCTGACCCTCTATGGGTTTTGAGGTGCTCGGTACCACGAATGTCGAGCTCTTTTTCTGTAATCGCATCATGCAGATATAGTCTCTGCGTCTGCGGATCACGCTGAAGCATAACGGCGGTATACATTTTTTCAGCAGATGTTCCAACCGTGACCGGGGCGGCCACAGGGATCCATTCCAGCTCATGCGCATTTTTCACATTTTGGTAAACAACGACACCATTCACACAGGACAGCGCTTTTTTCTTTACAGGCCCTTGGCAAACGGCGGCAAGAGGTCTATAATACCCGCAACAGAACGGGAAAGCCGGAAAAAAAGGAGGCAACCACATGTACTATCAGGTATCCCAGGAATTTTTTGAGAAGCTGCCCAACGCCTGCTTCGGTGCAGTGGCCGTGCGGGGGCTGGACAATACCCACGACATCCCCCAGCTGGAGCAGATGCTGGCGGAGAACGTGGCCGCCTGCGAAGCGTATTTCGCGGGAAAGAAGCCCAAGGAGACGGAGGATATCCTCCCCTACCGCAACGCCTTTACGGCGCTGGGCATCAACCCCAACAAGTTCCTGTGCTCCATTGAAGCGCTGCTGACCCGTATTGCCAAGGGCAAGGGCTTCCCCCACATCAACGCCGCCGTGGATCTGGGCAACGCCGTGTCCATCAAGCACCGGCTGCCCATGGGCGCCCACGATCTGGACACCATCGATGAAGGGCTGGACGTGCGCCTGGCCAAGGAGGGCGACACCTTCATTCCTTTCGGCAGTACGGAGGAGGAGACACCGGACATGGGCGAGGCGGTGTACGCCTCCGGCAGCGAGATCCGCACCCGCCGCTGGACGTGGCGGCAGTCGGAGCGGGGCAAGATCACAGAGGAGACCAAAGCCATCCTGTTCCCCATCGACGGCTTCTCCGATGTGAACGCCGACGAGGTGCAGGCCGCCGCGGACGAGCTGGCGGCGCTGCTGCACAGGTTCTTCGGGGACGGCATCGAGATCGAGGCCGGCGTTGTCACCAGGGATTCCCCACGGTTTGAGTTCTTCAAATGAGCAAAAAAATCCCCCACGGCGGTGCCGTGGGGGATTTTTTATGCGTATTTACCGGGCCAGCAGCATCTCCAGCCGCGCGCGGATGAGGGCGATGAGCCGGTCATTGTCCGGCATCTCCTTCAGCTCCGCCGGGTCGCACAGAGGCGCCAGATCCTCGGAGAGATAGCCTTCCTCGAACACGTCCAGCCCCGCCTGATAGAGACAATCGGCAAAATGCACCAGCGCGGCGCTGCCATCCAGCTCGCCCCGCTTTTTCAGGGCGCCGGACCACGCCGCCATGGTGGCCAGCGGGTTGGTGGACACCTTTTCCCCCTTGCGCCAGCGGTAGAAATGGTCGGTGACGGTGCCGTGGGCTGCCTCGTACTCGAAGTTGCCGTCCGGCGACACCAGCACACTGGTCATCATGGGCAGAGATCCGGACGCGGCGGCGATGAGGTCGCTCATCACGTCGCCGTCGTAGTTCTTGCAGGCCCAGATGATGCCGCCGGAGGAGCGGATGACCTTGGCGGCCACATCGTCAATGAGGGCGTAGCGGTAATGCAGCCCCGCCTGCTCAAAGGCGGCGCGGTACTCCTCGTCGAACACCTTCTGGAACAGCAGCTTGAAGGTCTGGTCGTAGTCCTTGGAGATGGTGTCCTTGGAGGAGAACCAGACATCCTGCCGCACGTCCAGCGCGTAGGCGAAGCAGCAGCGGGCGAAGGACAGGATGGAGTCGTCCCGGTTGTGCATGGCCTGCAAAACGCCGGGGCCGTTGAAATCGTAGACGGTCTGGCGGCTCAGCTCCGCGCCGTGCTCATCGGTGAACACCAGCTCCGCCTTACCGGGGCCGGGGACGCGGTACTCCACGGCCTTATATACGTCGCCGTAGGCGTGGCGGGCGATGGTGATGGGCTTTTTCCAGCAGGTCACCACCGGCTTCACACGGGAAATGAGGATAGGGGCGCGGAACACCGTGCCGTCCAGCGCCGCACGGATGGTGGCGTTGGGGGACTTCCAGAGCTGCTTGAGGCCGTACTCCTCCTGCCGCTGGTAGTTGGGGGTGATGGTGGCGCACTTCACGCCCACATGGAGGCGCTTGATGGCCTCCGCCGCCTGCCGGGTCACGGCATCCTCCGTCCTGTCCCGGTTGGGCAGGGACAGGTCGTAGTACTCGGTGTTCAGGTCTACAAAGGGCTTTATCAGCTGGTCCTTTATCATTCCCCACAGGATGTGGGTCATCTCATCGCCGTCCAGCTCGGCGATGGGGACAGGCATTTTGATCTTTTCCATCGTTACCTCCGGTTCTGCGCGGCGTAGTGGTTCATGAGGCAGCCGGTGAGCAGCAGCTCACGCTCCTCCGCGCCGGTGTTTTTCAGGTACAGGGTCAGGGGCTGCGTCTTTCCGTCATGGACGAGAACGGCGGGGAATTCCCCGTCGCCTCGCGCCACCTTTTCCCGGACAGCGGGGACGAAGATGAAATCCCCCGGCACGGCGTTGAAGGGCGCGCCATCCGCCAGCGTGAAGGGCAGCATGCCCCAGTTGACGCAGTTGGAGCGGTAGCGCTTGGTGGCGAACTCATAGCAGATGTTGGCGCAGCCGCCCAGCACCCGCTGGCAGGAGGCGGCCTGCTCCCGTGCGGAGCCGTCGCCGGGTTTATTGGCGAAGATGACGGAGCCGATGTGCATACGGGCCAGAGCGCTCTCCGGCAGGTCCATCGCCGCCAGCACCGCTTGCAGCTCCGGCATCACCGTACCGGCGGCACGCGCCGCCTCCAGCGCCTGCGTGGCCTTGGCCCGGGGCACATAGTCCGGGTCGCGGCGGGACAGGGCGAACTCCGCCAGCTTCAGGGGATTGGAGCGGTAGGAGGACGTCTCGCCGGAGGGGATCAGCTCGTCGGTGGTGGTGACCTCGTCCCGCAGGACGGAGGCCACCTGCATGAGAAGGTCGTCGGACAGGGCGGGAATGGCGGGCCACTCGGCAATATTGGGGCCGTACTTCAAGGGCGCATCCGGCTGCGCCTTACCAAAGCCGAAGTAGACCCGGCGGTCGTACACCGCACGGTCGAACCGGCGCTGCACCGGCGCGGGCGGCGTGTAGTCCACGTCGGCGGCAGAGGTGAGGACGCCGTGGTTCCGCGCCGTGGCGGCGATGGAGCGGGCGTCCATGAGGATGACGCCGGCCAGCTGACCATCGGCGGGCTTGGAGCCCTCCCGGTTGGGGAAGTTACGGGTGGTGTGGCGGATGGACAGGCCGTTGTTGGCGGGGACATCCCCCGCGCCGAAGCAGGGGCCGCAGAAGCAGGGCTTGAACAGTGCGCCGGAGGCCAGTAGGGACTGCTGGACGCCGTTTTCCATCAGCTCCAGATTCACGGGGACGGAGGGCGGATATACCGACAGGGAGAAGTAGCCGCTGCCGGTATCGTGACCCGCCAGAATGGCGGCGGCCTCGGCGATGTTGTCGTACATGCCGCCGGCGCATCCGGCGATGATGCCCTGATCCACCACCAGCTTGCCGTCCGCCAGCTTGTCCGTCAGGTGCAGGCCCGCCTTACCGCCGAACTGGGCGGCGGCCCGCTTCTCCACCTCCCGCAGGTGGTCGCCGGGATCATGGAGCAGCTCGCGGAGCGTCACCGCCTCGGAGGGGTGGAACGGCAGGGCGGCCATGGGCTCCATGCGGTCAAGGTCGATGGTGATCATGCCGTCGTAGTACGCGCCGTCCTGCGGGTGCAGGGCGGTGAACGTCTCGGGGCGGCCATGGAGGGCCAGATAGTCCGCCACGGCTTCGTCCGTCTCCCAGATGGAGCTGAGGCAGGCGGTCTCCGTGGTCATCACGTCGATGCCGATGCGGTAGTCCATGGGCAGGCGGGACACGGCGGGGCCGGCGAACTCCAGCACCTTGTTTTTCACGAAGCCGTTTTTGTACACCGCGCCGCACAGGGCGATGGCCACGTCGTGGGGGCCGACGCCGTGGGGCGGCTCACCGGTGAGCCACACCAGAATGACCTCCGGCGCCGCAATGTCATAGGTGTTTTTCAGCAGCTGCTTGACGATCTCGGGACCGCCCTCCCCCACGCCCATGGTACCCAGCGCACCGTAGCGCGTGTGGCTGTCGGAGCCCAGGATCATGCGGCCGCAGCCGCTCATCATCTCCCGGGCGTACTGGTGGATGACGGCCTGATTGGCGGGGACGTAGTCGCCGCCGTACTTGATGGCAGCGGACAGGCCGAACACGTGGTCGTCCTCGTTGATGGTGCCGCCCACGGCGCACAGGCTGTTGTGGCAGTTGGTCAGCACGTAGGGCACGGGGAATTCCGTCATGCCGCTGGCCTTGGCGGTCTGGATGACGCCCACGTAGGTGATGTCGTGGGAGATGAGACTGTCAAAGGTCAGGTGCAGCAGGCCGTCCCCCGCAGGCTTGTCGTGGCGGCGGAGGATCTGGTAGGCCATGGTCCTGTCACGCAGGGCCGGTGCGGCAGTTTTGGCGGGCGCCGGCACCCCGTTTTGCAGGGTGACGCCGCCGTGGTGCAGCTGGATCATATGGTCACGCTCCTTTTCGGAGAATTTTTGACGTATCATTTTTGATGGGTATAGTATAGCAGATAATTTTGCGTGTGCAAGTCCTAAAATGAAAGTTAAAAAATTAATTATTGCATTTCATGTGTCGTGCCCCCTGATTTTCCCCTGTTTTTAAGAAATTTTTCCGTCATTTATGAATTTCGCGTATTTTCATCTTGCAAAACACAAATGGGCGCGTTATAATCGCCCCAACAGGATGAAAGCCTGCGGACGCCGCGGGAGAAAGGAAAGCATTATGGTTGAGAAGGATACCGGTATTCTGGAGCGCTACACAGAACCGCTGAGCCGCCGCATTCAGGAGGAGTATGCCATCGGCCCCCAGTTCTATCAGGGTGAGGTCAAAAAGGGTCTGCGCAACAGCGACGGCACCGGCGTGCTGGTGGGCGTCACCAAGGTAGGCAGCGTGCAGGGCTACCTGCTGCAGGACGGACAGCGCATCCCTACCCCGGGCCGCCTGTACTACCGCGGCATCGAGCTTACCGACATCGTGGAGGCCCACCGCAGAGCCGGCACCTTCGGCTATGAGGAGGTGGCGTACCTGCTGGTGATGGGCTACCTGCCCACGGAGGCCGAGCTGAAGCGGTTCAAGGACATCATGAGCCAGGCCCGCAAGCTGCCGGAGGGCTTCACCGAGGGCATGATCATGCGGCACCCCAGCGGCAACATGATGAACGAGCTGGCCCGCAGCGTGCTGAGCCTGTACTCCTACGATGCCAGCGCCGACGACACCTCCATCGAGAACCTGCTCCTGCAGTCGGTAAAGCTCATCGGCTGCTTCCCCTCCATCGTGGCCAACTCCTACGCGGTGAAGCGCCACTATTTCCAGGGGGACTCCCTGCACATCCATTTCCCCGTGGCGGAGCTGTCCACGGCGGAGAACTTCCTGCGGATGATCCGGCCCGATACCAACTACACCGAGGAGGAGGCCCACCTGCTGGATATGATGCTGATGGTCCACGCGGAGCACGGCGGCGGCAACAACTCCACCTTCGTCTGCCGCGCCATGTCCTCCAGCGGCACGGATACGTACAGCGCCATCGCCGGAGCCGTAGGCTCCCTGAAGGGCCCGCTCCACGGCGGCGCCAACGCCAAGGTCATGGAGATGTTCCGCTATGTCAAGGAGAATGTGGACCCCCACGACGACGGCTCCATCCGCGACTATCTGGTGAAGCTGCTGGACAAGGAGGCCGGCGACAGATCCGGCAAGCTGTACGGTCTGGGCCACGCGGTGTATACCATGTCCGACCCCCGCGCCGTGCTGCTGAAGAAATACGCCCAGCACATGGCGGAGATCAAGGGCTACGCCGAGGACTTCGCCCTTCTGCAGAAGGTGGAGGAGCTGGGCATCCCGCTGGTGCAGGAGCGCCGCGGTGACAACACCCCCATGTGCGCCAACGTGGACATGTACTCCGGCCTGGTGTACACCATGCTGGGCATTCCTCAGGACGTGTTCACGCCGCTGTTCGCCTCCGCCCGTATCGCGGGCTGGTGCGCCAACCGCATGGAGGAGCTCATCACCTGCCACCGCATCATGCGTCCGGCGTACCGCGCCGTCACCACCCACGGCCACTACATCCCCATGGCGGAGCGTCAGTCCCACCACGAGGCCGAATAAAGCGCAAAACACTCCCGACCATCGGTCGGGAGTGTTTTTTTCATCGGATCTGTCCGTCGCCGGTGACGACATATTTATAGGTACTGAGCTCGTCCAGTCCCATGGGGCCGCGGGCGTGGAGCTTCTGGGTGGAGATGCCCATCTCACAGCCCAGACCGAACTCTCCGCCGTCGGTGAAGCGGGTGGAGACGTTGACGTACACGGCGGCACTGTCCACCTGAAGGGTGAAGCGGGCCGCGGCGGCGGCGTCCTCCGTGACGATGCAGTCGCTGTGATGGGTGGAGTGGGCGGCGATGTGGGCGATAGCATCGTCCAGACTGTCCACCACGGCCACGGCCAGAATGTAGTTCAGGAACTCGGTGTCGAAGTCGGTCTCCGATGCGGGCGTGCCGCTGATGATGGCGGCGGCGCGGCGGTCCAGCCGCAGCTCCACCGGCGGCTGTCCTGCGGCGATGCGGTCGGCCACCAGTGCCTTGTGCAGCATGGGCAGGAGCTTCTCCGCAACGGCGCTGTGGACCAGGCACACCTCCTCGGCGTTGCACACAGAGGGCCGGCTGGTCTTGGCGTTGGTGATGATACGCACGGCCTTGTCCAGATCGGCAGCGGCGTCCACATAGACGTGGCAGATGCCGGTGCCCGTCTCGATGCAGGGCACGGCGGCGTTCTCCACGCAGGCGCGGATGAGTCCCGCGCCGCCGCGGGGGATCAGCAGATCCACCAGCCCCCGGGCCTGCATGATATCGTTGGCGCTCTGGTGGGTGGTATCCTCCACGATGTTCACGATGTCGGCATCGCCTCCGGCGGCGGTGATGCCCGCCTTCAGCGCCGCCACGACGGCGCGGCAGGAGCGGTACGCCTCCTTCCCGCTTCGGAGCATACAGACGTTGCCGCTCTTGACAGCCAGTGCCGCGGCGTCTGAGGTGACGTTGGGGCGGCTCTCGTAGATGATGGCCACCAGACCCAGAGGCACCTGCACCTTGGTGATGGTCATGCCGTTGGGGCGGGTAAACTGCGCCAGCGTGCGCCCGGTGTGATCCGGCAGCTTCACCGTGGCCCGGATACCCTCCGCCATAGCAGCGATGCGGCCCTCATCCAGCCGCAGCCGGTCCAGCATCACATCGGAAATGCGGCCCCGTGCCGCTTCCAGATCCGTTTCGTTGCAGGTCAGGATCTCCGCCGTGTGGTCCACGAGGCTGTCCGCCATGGCGGTCAGGAAGCGGTTTTTCGTCTCCGCGTCCGCGTCGCGGAGGACGCTCCAAGCGGCTTTCGTTTTCCGAATGATATCCAATGTGGTCATTTGCTCACCTTCTTTGCCAAAAATCGGGTACCGATGGGTTCTCCCCCTACAATGCCGTACAGCAGATCCGGGTTCCAGCCGTTGGCGATCACCATTTCGCAGCCTGCCTCCGTGGCGATCTGCGCTGCATGGAGTTTTGTCACCATGCCGCCGGTGCCCAGTTCGGAGCCGCTGCCCCCCGCCAGAGAGAGGATTTTCCCGTTGATCTCCGACACTTCATGGATCAGTTTCGCATCCGGGTTCTTGTGGGGATCGCTGTCATACAGACCGTCAATATCCGAGAGCAGCAGCAGCAGATCTGCATGGGTCAGTGCAGAAACAATCGCAGAAAGCGTATCATTATCGCCCACGGCGATCTCCTCCGTGGAAATCGTGTCATTCTCGTTGATGATGGGCAAGGCCCCCAGCTCCAGCAGGCGGTCCAGGGTGTTGTGGAAGTTCTCCTTCCTGCTGCCGCCGTCGGCAATGTCCGGCGCGGTGATCAGAAGCTGGGCCACCGTATGATTGTATTCGGTGAACAGCTTGTCATACACATACATCAGCTCGCACTGTCCCACCGCCGCCGACGCCTGCTTGGTGGGCATATCGTGGGGCCGCTCCCGGAGGTTCAGCTTGCCGAAACCCATGGCAATAGCGCCGGAGGACACTAAAATAATCTCGTGGCCCGCGTTTTTCAGGTCACTGAGCACTCTGCACATCCGCTCCACCCGCTGAATATTCAGCCGCCCGGTGGCATAGGCCAGTGTGGAGGTCCCCACCTTGACT
>ERZ825324.4216-NODE-4216-length-12250-cov-4.698975_pt1 | contig 12250 bp, 8 predicted proteins | sample MGYA00519859_ERZ825324 | MGnify/ENA primary metagenome ERZ825324 (study PRJEB31778, sample SAMEA3449198) | human gut metagenome | biome: human gut; feature: human-associated habitat; material: faeces | place: United Kingdom | collected 2010/2012 ... | reverse complement strand
TCGTCTTCTTTTTCAAAACGTACTGCTATAGAATTGGCATGTGCTGTCAGCTGCTCAGCAGCCTGATCGCGGGCGAGAGCCGTCTCGGCGAGAGTTTTTGTTACTATCGGTATAATACGGGGCAGGAAACCGAGCTGAAATTTCTGGGCCGGAACGAGGTCGGCGGAGCGACCGTCGACCTGCAAAGACTTTACGTGCTGACCGGTCCGTGGACGGCATCGGCCAGCGAGCTGCTGATCAGCGCGCTGAAACCTTACATGCCCCTGCGGCTGATCGGCACCCGGACCGAAGGCAAGAACGTGGGCTCGTACGAAATCCGCTCGGATACGTATGCCCTGACGCTGCACCCGATCACGCTCCAACTGCTCAACAAAGAGCATTGGACGGACTATGCGGCAGGATTCATGCCCGACATCTATCTGAACGACGACGCGAATCAGGACCAGATGCGCGAACTGGGAGATCCCGAGGAATACCTGCTGAGCCAAGCGCTGGCCGAGATCGTCGGAAGCGAGAGCGCCGCCTCGAAGGCAGTCGCCGGCTCGTCCGCCGGACCGTTCGGCCCCGTAGCCGACGCTCCTTCGCATTTGAACCGAGTGCAGGGCGCGATCGCGGGAAACGAAGCGCAGAATTAAACGACATCGAAAGGAAAATTAAGGATGAGCATAACCGAAGAGAAACTGAATCTGCTGAGACAAATCATAGGCGGAGCGCCCAAGAAGATCGCTTTGCTGTCGCATACGAATCCCGACGGAGACACGATCGGAGCCGCGTTGGCCTGGCGCTCTTATTTGGAGCGGCTGGGACACACGACATGCTGCATCGCGCCGAACCGCTACCCGTATTTCCTCGAATGGATGACCGACATCGGACACATCGGAGTATTCAAGGAGGATCACGACGGCGCGATGGCCCGCTTCATCGGCGAAGCCGACGTGATCTTCTGCATGGACTTCAACCAGATCAACCGGCTCGACCGGGTAACCGACACGGTAACGGCCAACACGACGGCCGTCCGCGTACTGATCGATCATCACCTGCATCCGCCGGTGGACGGTTATGCCGTCCAGTTCTCGGACACGCACGCCTGCTCGACATCCTACATCGTATACCAGTTGCTCGAAGCGCTGGCCGGGACCGATGCGATCGATCAGGCGATGGCCGAGTCGCTGTACGTGGGCATCATGACCGACACGGGCAATTTCTCGTTCAGCAGCCTGACCTCGGACCTGTTCCGGGCCGTCGCCGTGCTGATCGACAAGGGGGTCAACGTACCTTACGTCAACAGCTCGGTATACAATAATTTTTCCGAGGGCCGGATGCGGCTGCTGGGATACATGCTCAACGACAAGATGGTTACCGACTACGAGTTCGGGGTAGCCTACGTGTCGCTGACCGAAGAGGAGATGCGGCGCTTCGACTTCATACAGGGCGACAGCGAGGGATTCGTCAACTATCCGCTCTCGATCCGGGGCATCCGGATGTCGGCCATGTTCATACAGACCAAGCACAGCATCCGCGTCTCGCTCCGTTCGAGAGGCGAGGTCGACGTCAACGTGTTCGCCCGGCGCTATTTCGACGGCGGGGGGCACCGCAACGCGGCCGGAGGCAAATCGTACGTTCCGATGAACGAAACGCTGGAGAACTTCAGGAAATACCTGAGGGAATACTTCGGAGCCTGAGCGGTCTGCGACCGGCCGCACAATCCGGGCCCGTTTTTCCCGTTACTAAAACCGAGGGCGCGCGAGAAAAGCCCGCCCGCCACCAAACCGAAACGCCATGAAAAAAGCAGCCCTTTTCGCATTGTACGCCGTCTTGCTGTTCGCACTGGTCTTCGGCATCCTGTACGGAGGCGAGACCTGGGTTTTCCACAGGGGAAAACCCGTCGGCTCGATACTCGTCGAGTCGGGCGTGGCCGCCGCCGTGTTCACGATCTTTCTGGCGATGGTCGCCCACCGCAGCGAAATGCGCGACGAACGCTGGAAGCGCGAAAGAGAGGAACGGAGAAACCGGCTCGACCGAAAACCGTAAACGGCCGCGAACGCCATGCAGAAGAAATACCGATACCGCCTCGACCGGCGCGGCCGGCGCATCACGGCCGTCGTGACGACTCTCCTCGTCACGGCGTTCGTCGCATTCCACTTCGTCTGGGGCGCGAACTACCTGCCGGCCTGGATGCTCTTTCTGCTGCTCTGCGTCGTCCTGCTCTATATTTTGTCGATCCCGCGCTACGTATCGCTGGACGACACGTCGATCGACATCCATTGCATCGTCGATCTGACCCGCATCCATCTGGAGGACGTCGAGCTGATCCGCCGCATCGAACCGGACGAATTCCGCCGACTATGGCCGCTGTTGGGCAGCTACGGATTCTGGGGCTACTTCGGCTACTATTTCAGCTTCCGGGAGTGGAACCTGTACAAGGTCTACGCCTCCGAGCGCAAGAATCTGGTACTGATCGAAGACATTTACGAAGACACTTTCATCATCAGCTGCGAGCAGGCCGACGAGCTGATTACGCTCGTCATCGAGGCACGCGACCGCAAACGGGCCGAGATTCTCCGCCATACGGGAAAAATACCGGGCGGAGAGAATGTTTTTTAACAGAATGTTTATCTTTGCATTGTCAACATCCGCATTGCGGAGCACGCCGGCGTTTCGCGGCAGCCGTCCGGAGGAGTCGCTTCTCCGGCGAACCGGAATACCGGGCTTCAAAATCTTAAACCCCGTAATATCATGCAGTTTGACATCGAATTGATCCGGGCCGTCTACGGCTCGTTCAGCGAAAAGGTGAAACGCGCGCGCGCCGCCAAAGGCGCTCCGCTGACACTGGCCGAAAAAATCCTGTACGCCCACCTGTTCGACCCCTCGTCGGCCAGACCGTTCCGCCGAGGCGAGGACTATGTAGACTTCCGTCCCGACCGGGTCGCCATGCAGGACGCTACGGCCCAAATGGCTCTGCTGCAATTCATGAACGCCGGCCGCGACCGTTCGGCGGTTCCCGCCTCGGTCCATTGCGACCACCTGATTCTGGCCGACCGGGGCGCATCGGACGACCTGCGGGCGGCCAACGAGTCGAATCGCGAGGTGTACGACTTCCTTCGCAGCGTGGCGAACCGCTACGGACTCGGGTTCTGGCGCCCGGGAGCGGGCATCATCCACCAAGTCGTGCTCGAAAATTACGCTTTCCCGGGCGGCATGATGATCGGGACCGATTCGCACACGCCGAATGCCGGAGGACTGGGCATGATCGCGATCGGCGTCGGCGGAGCCGACGCCGTGGACGTGATGGCCGGCATGCCTTGGGAACTGAAGATGCCGAAGATCATCGGCGTACGTCTTTCGGGCAAGCTGAGCGGTTGGGCCTCGCCCAAGGACGTGATCCTGAAGCTCGCCGGCCTGCTGACCGTCAAGGGCGGTACGAATGCCGTGATCGAGTACTTCGGCGAAGGAACGGCCTCGCTTTCGGCTACGGGCAAGGCGACGATCTGTAACATGGGCGCCGAGGTCGGGGCAACGACCTCGCTGTTTCCTTACGACGAGGCGATGGCCCGCTACCTGCGCGCCACCGGGCGCGAGGAGGTAGCCTCGCTGGCCGACCGGATCGCCTCCGACCTGATCCCGGATGCCGAAACGGCAGCCGACGCCGCGAAATATTACGACCGGGTGATCGACATCGACCTGTCGGCGCTCGAGCCTCATATCAACGGGCCGTTCACGCCCGACGCAGCGCACACGATCTCCGATTTCGGAGCGGTCGTGCGCGAAAAGGGCTATCCCCGGCAAATGGAAGTGGGACTGATCGGCTCGTGCACGAACTCTTCCTATCAGGACCTGAGCCGCGCGGCCAGCGTCGCCCGGCAAGCCAAAGCGAAAGGGTTGAAGGCAAAAGCCAAGCTGATTATCAATCCCGGATCGGAGCAGGTCCGCCAAACGGCCGAGCGCGACGGGTTGCTGGACGATCTGCTGGCGATCGGCGGCACGGTGATGACCAATGCCTGCGGGCCGTGCATCGGCCAGTGGGACCGCCATGCGGAAGACAACGAGCGTCCGAACTCGATCGTCACGTCGTTCAACCGCAACTTCGCCAAGCGGGCCGACGGCAATCCGAACACGCATGCTTTCGTCGCATCGCCCGAGCTGGTCGTCGCGCTGACGATCGCCGGCGACCTGACGTTCAACCCGTTGCGCGACGAGCTGATAAACGAGTCGGGCCGGCCCGTCAGGCTCGACGAGCCCCGGGGCGACGAACTGCCTGCGGCAGGGTTCGAAGTGAAAGACAACGGTTATGCCGCGCCCGACCCGTCGCTGGCGACGGAAGTCGTCATAGCGCCCGGCTCGCAGCGCCTGCAGCGCCTCGCCCCGTTCGCCCCTTGGGACGGCCGGGAGCTCGAAGGGCTACGCCTGCTGATTCAGGCCTCGGGCAAATGCACGACGGACCACATCTCGATGGCCGGCCCGTGGCTCCGGTTCCGAGGCCATCTCGAAAACATTTCGGACAACCTGCTGATGGGAGCCGTCAACCGTTTCAACGGACGGACGAACTCGGTGCTCAATACGCTCGACGGCAGCTACGCGAGCGTCTCGTCGGTAGCCAAAGGATACAAGGAACAGGGCATCGGTTCGATCGTCGTGGCCGAGGAAAACTACGGCGAAGGCTCGTCGCGCGAGCACGCGGCCTTGGAACCCCGCTTCCTGAACGTCCGGGCCGTGCTGGTCAAGTCGTTCGCCCGCATTCACGAAACGAACCTGAAAAAGCAAGGCATGCTCGCGCTGACGTTCGTCGATCCGTCCGATTACGACCGTATCCGCGAAGACGACCGCATCTCGATCACGGGCCTGCGCTCGTTCGCTCCGGGCAGCCGCATGACCGTCACGCTGCTCCACAGCGACGGCACGAGCGAAAGCTTCGAGGCCGCGCACACGTACAACGAGCAGCAAATAGGATGGTTCAAGGCCGGATCGGCCCTGAACGTCAAAGCCTGAGCAAGGTTTGGAACAACCGGCACGCCGCATTCCGGTTGTCCGGCCTAAAGAAAGGCGACTATATACTTCAACGTACCCGGATACTCGCACCCGAAGCTTCCACTGTTAGCCGCAGGTCGCGTATCCGATTAGGTCTCTACTACGAAATCCCCCGGAGAAGGATTTCAGGCGTAAAAACCGGAAACGGAGAACTCGAAAGTCGGTATGGCAAAGTATATAATCGGGCAAAGAAATGTGATCAAAAAAACGAAAACATGATTAAGCGACGCGTTAGCGCGTCGCTTTTCATACAAGCCTATTTTCCCCAAGCGTCATCCGTCGGCCGCACCCGTTTACCGGCCGTTCTTATCTCCGGCACGAAATTCTCGGGACAAGAGAAAACCTCCGTTCCGACCCTCTTTCTACTCGGGAAATTCCATAACAACTGCACACTCAGCCTTATGCTACCACTATATCCTGATTACGGGCAAGGACTGGGCATCACTACCCTCTTTCCGCTCGGAGCTTCTGTTGGAATTGTTTTCGAATAGAACGGAATACGCACCGAATCGATGCCCTCATTTGCCGGGATAAAACGAACCGCCCCGAAGCAGTTCGATAAAACGAAATAGTCAACCCTCATCCTCGCCATTCGGACGATCCGCAGCACAACCGCGACAAAACGGATGGCTCCACTCAGAAAAGGCGCCTCACCCGGATACCGGACATAACAACAGACCGGAGCGAGTATCGTCCGAAGACCGCATTCTGTTCGAGTTGTCAATTTCCTCCCCGCAGCTATAAGGCTCCATACTCTGCAGCTATTTAGTTCCCGAAGTTTCCTTCGGATTCGACAGTCAGAGCCCGCGCTATCCCCGCACATGCACAGGGATGGCGCGCCCTCGCACATTCCATATAATCCGAACGCTCTGCCAGCAAGATTGGTTCCGGTCATCGGTTCTCCGGTCCATAACAAATCCTGCTCTCCCCGGCAAAAACCGTCCTGAAAAACAGTTTCTTCCTCCTGTCATAGCGACGAAAACAACACGAAAAAGTCCGCCACCGGGGCGGACTTTTTCGAAAATATTCTATGCTATGTCTGTCTTACAAAGCGAGGAATTCGCTCGTTCCGAACAGCTTGGCAAATTCGACATCGTTCACGGCCTGATCCTTCATCGAGGGATCCTTGGCTACGGCGCTCTTGAGGTTCGACATGGCAGCGCTCGAGTTACCCTCGCGCATAGCGATGACAGCCTTCAGATAATCGGCATCGGCCGAGTTCTCGCCGGCCAGAATCGACTTGGCCTTGGACAAGTTGCCGTTCAGCACTTCGGCCACGGCCAGATCGTAGCCCGACAGCGTCTTGGCAGCCTCGGCATAGTTGCCCTCGGCCAGATTTACCAGACCCATGTTGGCTTTCGAATCGGCGGTGTTCAGAGCCGACAGGTACTTCTGTGCGGTAGCCAGATCACCGTTCATCAGCGCCACTACGCCCAGATTGTTCGTGATAGCGGCATCCTTGCTCATGGCGGCAGCCTTGTCGAGCTGAGCCTTAGCCTGTGCCAGCTTGCCTTCCTTGGCGAGGATCACGCCGGCATTGTTGTAACCGCGAACGCTGTTATACTTGCTGGCGGCAGCCTCGTATGCTTTCAGCTTGGCGGCGTTGTCGTCGGTCAGCGTAGCGGCATACAGCATCTCCTCCTCGCTCAGAACGTCGATATTCTTGGCAGCGGCCTCCTTGATTTCGGCGTCGGTGCGACCTTCGATATCCACGTCGGCGATCAGCTTCGTACGGCGCAGCTGAGGCAGAATCTCCTTAGCCAGCACTTCGAACACAGCCGTCATGCTCTTGATCTCCTCGTCGCGCTTTACAGGGTTGTCCTGCATAGCCAGCACCTGAAGAATCAGATCCTTGTCTTCGATGTCCGATGCGGAAACCAGTTCCTTGAAGCCTTCCCAGTCCTCACCGTAAGCGGCGATGTCGTATTTCGGGTTAACGCTCGAGAGCTTCTTGGCGATCGCTTCCTGACCGCTCTCGCTACGCTTCTTCGAGAGCTCGTCGTTGAACTTCACCGGACCGTCGGGCGATGCATAACCCTTGGCATATACGTTGCCCAGCGTTGCGCGATCCTTGTTGGAATACTCTTTCACGAAGTCCTCGAACATCTTGACCTGCTCTTTGGTCAGCTCGCCCGGACGCACGTTGGAACGGTTGATCTGATACATGATATCGGCATCCTTGGTGATCGTCGTCACGCGCTTGAAGTTGTCGGGCATGATCGTCAGGTAAGCGGCGTTGTCGGCCAGCAGCTGCACGGTGCTAACGCCCTCGGCAACGGGAATGGCAGCGAACGGCAGGAACTGTTTGCGTTTCTTGCCGCAGTTCTTCGAGCACTTGGACTCGATGCGCAACTCCAGCGTCGAAATCTTCGCACGCTTGTCATAGGGAATCGATACGCTCTGGGTGTACGAACCTCCCTGCTTGTACGAGATCACCTCGTAGTTGTCCTTCACCTTCTCGCCCTGAACGAACTTCGGAGTACCGGCGATTTCGCCGCCCTCGAATACGAGTACCGGCGTGATCTTCAGTACGGCCCGTTTGTTGAAATATTTGGCGGGGAAGTTTACTTTGATGTCCGTCACGGCGTTATTGCCCTTGAGAGTAACAACGGCAGGCGTAGCGGAAACATCGATTCTGTCCACTTTTTTCAACATCTTGTTGTAGCAGTTACAGCTGGCAAGCAGAACTGCTAAAGAAGCGAGCATGAAACTTTTTACAAACCTTTTCATAATCAATGCTTTAAAGTTAATTAGTTTTATTCCTACTTTTTAATTCGTTCGTTTTCAAAGGCATAGTTGAGTCTCACAAAAATAAGAATATATTTTAAATTACAATAGAAAAATAATTTATTTTTGGCACTTCCCCTTTTGCGGACTCGGCTTGCTCCCTTCTTCTCGGACTGTCTACTCTTTCTTGCCGTTCAACAACGCTTTGCGAGAGAGTTTCAACTTTCCGTTTTTCGGATCGAGACCGATCAGTTTGACCTCGATCATATCGCCCTCTTTAAGCCCGGTCTGCTCCATCGTCTCGAAACGCCTGTTGGCAATTTCGGATATGTGCAGCAGCCCGTCTTTTCCCGGCAGAATCTCGACGAACGCGCCGAAAGCCACGATCGAGCGGATCTTACCTTTGTATACCTCGCCGACCTCGGGCATCGCCACGATTCCCTTGATACGAGCCAAGGCAGCCTCCAGCGCATCCTTGTTCTCGCCGAAAATATCGACGAAGCCCTTGTTGTCCTTCTCGGTGATCGTAATCGTCGTACCGGTGCTCTTCTGAATTTCCTGAATCACCTTGCCGCCCGGACCGATCACCGCGCCGATGAAATCCTGCGGAATGATGATCTGCTCGATGCGCGGCACATGCGGTTTGAACTCCGGCCTCGGAGCAGGAATCGTCTCAAGTATCTTGCCAAGAATATGTAAGCGGCCCTGCTTGGCCTGCTCGAGCGCCTTGGCAAGCACCTCGTACGACAAGCCGTCGACCTTGATGTCCATCTGGGTCGCGGTAATACCGTCCTTGGTTCCGGTCACCTTGAAGTCCATGTCGCCCAGATGATCTTCGTCGCCCAGAATATCGGAGAGCACGGCGTACTTGCCCGTCTTCGTATCGGTAATCAGCCCCATCGCTATGCCCGAAACGGGCTTCTTGAGCTTTACGCCGGCATCCATCAGCGCCAGCGTGCCGGCGCAAACGGTAGCCATCGACGACGAGCCGTTCGACTCGAGAATGTCCGATACCACGCGGACGGCATAGGGGTTCTCCTCTCCGACGGGGACCATCGGCTTGAGCGCGCGCCAAGCCAGGTTGCCATGACCGATCTCGCGGCGCGAAAGCCCGCGCGCGGGACGCGCCTCTCCGGTCGAGAACGGAGGGAAGTTATAGTGCAGCACGAACTGCTCGGTTCCCTGTACGAGCACTTCGTCCTTGACCTTTTCGTCGAGCTTCGTGCCCAGCGTCACGGTGGTCAGCGACTGCGTTTCGCCGCGCGTGAAGATCGCCGAGCCGTGGGCCGCGGGCAGGTAGCCCACCTCGCACCAGATCGGGCGGATTTCGTCCGTGCGGCGGCCGTCGAGGCGCTTGCCCTCGTCGAGGATCATGTTGCGCATGGCTTTCTTCTGCACGTCGTCGTGGAAATACTTGTGGATCAGCGGAGCCTTCTCCACGAGCTCCTCCTCCGTGTAGCGCGACGCGAATTCGGCCTCGAGGGCGTTGAACAGATCCTCGCGCTCGTGCTTCATCGTGCCGCTCGTGGCGATGGCGTAGGCCTTGTCGTAGAGCTCGCGGACGATCGTCTGGCGCAGCTCCTCGTCGTTCACCTCGTGGCAGTAGGTGCGCTTGACGTCCTTGCCCAGCTCCTTCGAGAGCTCGATCTGTACGGCGCAGTGCTTCTTGATCTCCTCGTGCGCGAACTTGATGGCGCCGAGCATCACCTCCTCCGAGACCTCCTTCATTTCGCCCTCGACCATCAGGATGTTGTCGATCGTGCCGCCGACCATGATGTCCAGGTCGCATTCGGGCATCTCCGAGAAGTTGGGGTTGATGGCGTACTCGCCGTTGCGGCGCACGACGCGCACCTCCGAAATGGGACCGCCGAAGGGGATGTCCGAGACGGCCAGCGCGGCCGAAGCGGCCAGACCGGCCAGCGCGTCGGGCTGAATATCCTTGTCCGCCGAGATCAGCGTGACGGTCACATAGACTTCGGCGTGGTAATCCGAGGGGAACAGGGGGCGGAGCGCGCGGTCGATCAGCCGGGCCACGAGCACTTCGCTGTCATTGGCCTTGCCTTCGCGTTTCATGAAGCCTCCGGGGTAGCGGCCGCAGGCGGCGTACTTCTCCTTGTATTCGACCTGGAGGGGCATGAAATCGGTGTCGGGTTTTGCATCCTTGGCGGCCACCACCGTGCCGAGCAGCATCGTGTCGCCCATCTTGACGACCACCGAGCCGTCGGCCTGCTTGGCCAGCTTGCCCGTTTCGATCTCGATCCGGCGTCCGTCGGCCAGCGTGATCGTTTTACGGACTGCGTTGTACAGCTTCTTTTCTTCCATAAAAATTTTAAACCTATGTGTGTTTCGATTGTTCGTCTTCAATGAAAATGAAGGCAACCCCTCTCGGGAATTGCCCTCATTTCTGCCTCGGGATTACTTGCGGAGGTTGAGTGTCTTGACGATCGCGCGGTAGCGCTCGATGTCCACCTCCTTGAGGTACTCCAGCAACTGGCGGCGCTTACCTACCAGGCGCAGCAGCGCGCGCTGGGTTCCGAAGTCGTGCTTGTTGCTCTTGAGGTGTTCAGTAAGGTGGCTGATACGGTAGGAAAACAACGCGATCTGGCTCTCGGGCGAACCCGTGTCGGTGTTAGACTTGCCGTACTTGCCGAAAAGCTCCTGCTTTTTCTCTGCTGTTAAATAAGCCATTGTGTGAAAGTTTATTTAAGTTCCACTCTACGACGCATCCCCCTTACCGTGGATAACGCCAGAGCGTTTTGCAAAGGTACGAAATAAATGGGAATTGCGCATGAAATGTGAAAAATTATTTCTCTTTTCGGGAGGAAAAGTAGCCGGATCGGCGGGAAAATCGTACTTTTGCGGCTAAACGGGTGAAAATTATGCTGAAAAAGAACCTTTGCGGCCTTTTCGCGGCGCTCTTCGCCGCGGGGTTCGCGGGCTGCGGCGGAGGGCCGCGTACCTATACGGTGGTGGACGGCACGATGCTCGGTACGACGCTGCACGTGGTGGCCGACGTCGAGGGGGTCTCGTCGCAGGAGCTGTACGCGGCCGTCATGGAGCTGGACCGCGAGGCCAAGGCCTCGATGTCGATTTTCGATCCGGCGTCGCTGCTGAGCCGGCTGAACCGCAACGAGACGGACAGCGTCGATCGCCATATCGCCTTCAACCTCCGCCTGGCGGACAGCATCGGGGCGTTGAGCGGGGGGCGTTACGACGTGACGGTCAAGCCGCTCGTCGAGGCGTGGGGATTCGCCGGCAAGGCGGCCCAGGCGCACCCGAACGTCGATTCGATCCTCGATTTCGTGGGCCGCGAAAAGGTCCGCATCGAACGCGGGCGGCTGGTGAAGAGCGACCCCCGCGTGCAGCTCGACTTCAATTCGGTGGCCAAGGGCTACACGGTCGATCTGCTGGCGGAGCTGGTCGAACGGTTCGGCGCCGAGAACTACATCGTGGACATCGGCGGCGAGATCCGCTGCCGGGGCGTCAATCGCACGGGCGAGGCGTGGCGGATCGGGGTGGAAACCCCCTTCGACGGCAACATGAGCGACGGCGAATACCTTCAGAAGCGGATCCGGCTGCGGGAGGGCGGGCTGGCCACCTCGGGCAACTACCGCCGCTTCTATCTCGACGCCGACGGCCGCAAGGTGGCCCATACGATCGACCCGCGCACGGGCCGCAGCGCCCTTTCGCGGCTGCTTTCGGTCACGGTCGTCGCGCCCACGTGCGCCGAGGCCGATGCGCTGGGGACCATGTTCCTGGCCATGGGGGCCGACGACGCGCTGGCGGCCGCGGAGCGGATGCCGGAGGCGAAGGTTTACTTCATCCTCGCCGGCAGCGGCGACACCTACGAGGAGTACGTCTCCCCGGCGATGGAACAACTGATTATGAAATAGCGCATACGGAATATGAAAACAGCCATTTTTCTCTACAATCCGCAGTCGGGCAAAGGGCGTATCGCCGCCCATGTCGAGGGCATCTGCACGGTGTTCCGCGCCTACGGATACGACATCCGCCCGCAGCGGGTCGATTTCGCGGCCAATCCGTTCGACGGCAACGAGTCGGTGTCGCTCATGGTCGTCGCGGGAGGCGACGGGTCGGTCAATTTCGTGCTCAACGCCATGAAGCGCAAGGGGCTGGACATTCCCGTGGGGGTGATTCCGGCCGGCACGGCCAACGACTTCGCCGGAGCGCTCGGCATGTCGCGCGAGCCGCTCGAAGCGGCGCGGCAGATCGCCTCGGGCGTGGAGGAACGGGTCGATTGCGGTCGTGTGAACGACCTTTACTTCGTCAATGTCTTCAGCTTCGGCATCTTCACCACGACCTCGCAGCGCACGCCCGACGACCGCAAGCACAGGCTCGGCAAGCTGGCCTATATCATCGAGGGGGCCCGGGAGATCGCCTCGATCCATGCCGTGCCGCTGGAGCTCGAGGCCGACGGCGTGCGGTTCGACCTGCGGTCGCTCATGGTGCTCGTCTTCAACGGCGAGACGGCCGGCGG
>ERZ825324.4199-NODE-4199-length-12280-cov-3.826912_pt1 | contig 12280 bp, 10 predicted proteins | sample MGYA00519859_ERZ825324 | MGnify/ENA primary metagenome ERZ825324 (study PRJEB31778, sample SAMEA3449198) | human gut metagenome | biome: human gut; feature: human-associated habitat; material: faeces | place: United Kingdom | collected 2010/2012 ... | reverse complement strand
GCAAAGCGCAGGGCAAGCAGGTAACCGCCGAGCGACTGAAGAGCGGCGAAATGGCAAAGCTGTTGCAGGGCGACCGCACCGAAAACGTCTGGGGACAGACGCTCGGCACCGACACCATTCCGCAGCCTACCGACGACGCCACGAAGCGGGTGTACGAGGTGAAGTTCGTCTACAACAATGAGGTGAAAGCCACGCGCTACGCTAACCGCGGCCAGACCGTCAGCCTGCCCACCGTGCAGGAGTTGCTCGGTGCTGACTACGCTCCCAACATTACCTACGCGCTCAGCTTTGAGGGCGGCTTCTCGGCGTTCTCCACCGTTACCGGCAACACCACCGTGGTGGCAAACGTGGTCTTCAAAGACATCAGCATCGCCACGAAAGAAGACTGGAGGGCGTTCGGCGACCTCGTATTGTCCGGGGAGGGAAAACTCAACGCCAAGCTCACCGCCGACCTTAACCTCGGCACGGAGATCCTGAAAATAGGCAGCGAGAGCACCGGCTATTCCGGCACCTTCGACGGACAGGGGCACACCATCACGATCGATTGGAACGGTTACGGCGGTGGTTACTTCGCGCTGTTCCCCTTTGTAACAGACGCCACCATCAAGAACCTGCGCGTATCGGGGCAGATGACGACCGACGCTCCTATGGGCGTATTCTCTTACTTGGCGGGTGGCACCACCATTTACGAGCACTGCGTCAGCGACGTGAGAATCACCAGCGGCAACACGAACAGCTCCTACTGCGCCGCAGGAATGGTGCGCGCAGCATACAGCGAAGGCAAAATCACCTTCAAAGACTGCATCGTGGCCGGCGATCTCAACGGCACCACCGACAACAGCAGGCAGGGCATGGGCGGATTTGTATGCGGTCAGGCAGACGACGCCACCTGCACCTTCGACAACTGCCTCTACACCGGCACGAACAACGCCAAGGGCGGCTACACCTTCGCCCCGAACCCCACGCTCAACAACTGCTACTACCTCAACCCCTTCGCCAACACGCAGGGCGAGCGGATAGTTGAGAAGCAGCTCGCGAGCGGCGAAGTGACCTATAAGCTGCAGGGCGACCGCACCGATAGCTGCCACTGGGCACAGGTGCTGGGCGAATGGCCGGGCCTCTACCGCGAGGCCGACAAGGCGAAGCCGAACTATGTGTATTATAACAAGGAGAACAACGGCTGGACGTGCGACGACTTCCGCCTCACCGACGGACAGTCGCTGCCCATCGGGCTCGACTTCACCGCCACGAAGGCTACCTACGACCGCACCCTCGCCGCCGGCAAGGCCACGCTCTGCCTGCCCTACGACCTGCCCGTGCAGGGCTTCAGGGCATACACCCTTGCCGACAGACAGGAAAGCCGCACCGCGGTGCACTTCAAGGAGGTAAACGGCACGCTCGGAGCCTACAGGCCCTACCTGCTCGTGGCTGACGGCACGCCACAGCTCGGCGGAGAGAACCTGCAGGTGAAGGCCGACCGTAGCAGCATCGTCCTATCTGCCGGCAACTACTACTTCAAGGGTGCGGTGCATGACGTGGTGAACTGGTGGCTCACTTCCGATCACGCCTACATCCTGCAGGCCGACGGCCTGTTCCACAAGGTAACGTCCAACCCCTCCGTCACGGTGCCTGCCTACCGCGCCTACATCAGCTACAACAGCCATGAGGGTGCCAAGCCGCTCTCCATCGTCTTCGACGGCGAGACCACGGGCATCTACGGCACGACAGACGGTGCGACAGACGGTGCGGCAGACGGTGCGGTGTACAACCTCCAGGGACAGCGCGTGGCCGACCGCCTCGACGACAGCGTGCGCCGACAGATTCCCACCGGCGTGTATATCGTCAACGGTCGCAAGGTGGTAGTGAAATAAAAAAAGAAGTCTCTCTTCATCGGGGGTGCGGCACGCCGCAGGGGCGTGATTCATCACGTTCCGAATCCCACGGAAACGGGCGGTGCGCTCCCCCCGATGATTTAAAACAAACAGTTAATTAATAAAAAATGAACAATTACATCAAACCAGAAATCAAAGTGGTCCCCATCACATTAGAAAACTCTATCCTCGCCGGCTCCCTCAGCGTGGGCATCAGTGAAGACCCCGCCACGGGACCTGCACTCTCGAAAGGCAACAACTTCTTTGACGGCGAGGAGGACGACGATGACTATGACGCCCCGAGCCGCCGCCCGTCATCGCTGTGGGATGATTAAATCCATTTTCTTCGGGAGGTGCGCAACAGGTGCTGCACTCCCGATGATAAAAAAAATGACGTACATATACAATCCGATAGATATTCTCTCGAACATATATCTTTCTATTCCCAATAGTAAGGTAACTTTTCTCGGAAACCTTTGCAAGGAACAGATGCTTTGAGACATCGGTTGGCAAACGGTCTACTCCTTAGTCAAGTGAGCAAGAGTCGGGTCGGCCTTGATGCGTTCCTTCTCCGATTCCACAAGTGAGATAATCTCTTGTTTGACACGTTTATAGTTGGCTTCGATAGTCTCTTTGAGATTGTCGGAGCCATCTTCGTTTGTAAAGTCTGCAATTGTAGGAATAGGTTCGTAGGTCTTTGTTTCTGCAGATACCTTGGCACTATCAACTACTATCTCTGCATGGAAAATCTTCTGGTCGATGCGCTCATCGAAGTTGTCGGATACGGCACCGACAAACATGCCCTGCGTGAGGTTGCTGATTTTGGAAGCCGGGATAAGGCTGTCCATCTGTGTGGAGATAGAGGTCGATTTGTCATTACGATTAATGGTCATGGATTGTCGTTGTTGTAACACCTTGCCGAAACGCTCTGAAAGCGTCTTGGCCGTTTCTCCTACCACCTGCCCACTGAACACATTACCTACTGTGTTCTGTATCACTTTGCTCTCCTTATCACCATAATCACGGGTAAGCTGCGAGAAATCCTGAAAACCAAGGCACACCGCCACCTTATTGCTTCGGGCTGTGGCAATAAGATTATCCAAACCACGAAAGTAAATGGTAGGCAACTCGTCTATAATCACCGAGGATTTGAGTTGTTTTTTCTTGTTGATGAGTTTCACGATACGACTGTTATACAGACCGAGTGCCGCTGAATAGATGTTCTGGCGGTCGGGATTATTACCAACAACAAGGACTTTCGGCTCATTAGGGTTATTGATGTCGAGTGAGAAATCATCACCCGTCATTACCCAATAGAGAGCAGGAGAAATCATACGTGAAAGCGGTATCTTGGCACTGGCAATCTGCCCCTGCAACTGATCCTGTGCTCCGCCCTCCCAAGCGTCCATAAAGGGAGAAAGATAATTGGCTAGTTCATCGTAGGAAGTGAGTATCGGAAATATCTGTGCATAGGGTCTGTTCAGAAACTCTATGGCGTGAGGAAAAGTGCAATACTTCCCATTCTCATAGATTTTCAGAAACCAGATGATGGCTGCCAGCAAGATAATCGGTGACTCCACAAAGAAGTCTCCCTGCTTTTGTATCCACGAGCGGTTCAGATTGAGCATGATGGTGTAGGCACTCTCATAGGCATCCGATATATCCGTCATAAATGCTGGATTAATGGGGTTGCAACGATGCGACTTTCTCGGATCATCGAAGTTGATGACATAAAACTGCGGTTTCACCTTATAAGCATCCAAATGCCAAAGCAGATGATTGTAAGCAATCTCGGAAAGGTCGGGAAACTTGTAATCATAGATATACATGGCAAAGCCTTTCCGAATCTGTTGCTTGATATAGTTGTTCACAATGGCGTAGGATTTACCCGACCCCGGAGTGCCCAGCACCATCGAGGCACGAAATGGATTGACCACGTTAATCCAGCCTTTGTTCCACCTTTTTTTGTAGTAAAATCGTGTGGGGAGGTTTACCGAGTATTCATTTTCCATCAATCGTGTTTCCTGCATGAAACTCTCGTTCTCCGTGTTGAATATATCGTCCATCAGATTGTTTTTGAGCAGTCGGCTCATCCATACGCCACCCATTAGCAGGCAGATATAGCCAACGGACAGCGTGAAGATGTAGAGCGAAGCTGCTCCGATCTTGCCGATAGGCAATGCCAACAGCCACCAGTTGAGAAAGAAAAAGACAAAACCTGCGAAAAGCACTGCCCAAATCTTTGGCCACGTGATTTTCTCTTCCTTCACGCCTTTTGTCCCAAGACAGGACAAAGCCAGAAACACCACACAAAAGAGTTTCGTCCAAAGGATGGACGAAAACAAGCCTGTGGTACGTTGGAAGTTCATCAGTATCTTGTTGATGATACCAAGTGTGAAGTGCCACTGCTGAAATGCCTCGTAGCAGAACCAATAACAGTTAATCAAGAGGAATATCACCGATATGCCCCGCATAAAGTCCATCACCTTACCCAATGCCCTTAAATCGTCTTCTTGTGCCATAATCGTATTATTTTGAAGCCTCCCCCAACCCCTCCGAAGGGAGGGGAGATAGAAATGCTTGTTTATTTAATGTTTTCTTCGTCTAATATTTACCTTGCTTTGCTTGCGGAGCTTACGCTGCCATGCCGCCTCCTTCCAATCATCGTTGCCCGTAGATAGGAAAGAACCATCTGCCATACTTTCGATAAGTTCATCGACAAAGTTGTCGCTTTCCTCCGTATTTGGCTGCGAGGGTTGAACGATTGCCGATTGTTCCAAACGGACAGACGGACTGCCATACAATGTTTCGTCCAAGAATGGGTTATGGGCAGAATTGGAGAAATAGGCATTAAAAACATTGGCGGCATATCCCTTGCCCAATCGGGAGCCATTGAGCGCAATGCCCTCTTTATCGTCAATAAAGGTAATGCCATAGATACGACCGCTTTCATTCTTTCGGATTACCACACGCAAGACTTGTTCCTCCAACCTTTGTCGCAGTTCTTCCTCCGTCTTTGGAGAGGTGCGCATAGCTTGTAACACTTTGTTCCTGATGGTTGGTATCAGTGGTTTGACGGTTTGTTTCGACTTCTGCATCCTGTTCTGTACGGCAGTATAGCCCACACCACGACCGATGTCCGATGCGTTGATGGGTGTGCTTACTTTGCCTCCCTTGTCATCAGTCGGAACATAGACCAGTCCATCGTATTTCTTTCCCCGAAACTCCGTCTTCACTTCTTCCACGGCAAGGTTATATTTACTCAGAATGGCATTCAACTCGCCCAAGGAACAGAAGCGATAATGCTTCAGCACCATGCGGAGGGCACTTGCCACCTGTTCCTTGATGTTTCCTTTGCTAAAATTCACCATGGGCGGTTCTGGTACCGTCATCTCACTAATTTTTGAACTTGGAATGAGACCAAACTTCCTTTCCAGAGCATCTGTAATCTGCTTGCTTCTTCGCTTTTCAAACTTGTCGTTGATTTTCTTTCCCTCACCGTCTATCCGAAGCGACACGATGTGAATATGCTCACGGGCAATGTCGTTATGCTTGAACACGATATAGGGTTGCTTGCCATAGCCGAGAGCCTCCATATACTCCTTGGCTATCTGTGTGAGCCTTTCATCGGATAGTTTCTCGTCTGGGTGCGGATTGAGCGAACAGTGGAACACCGTTTTCTTGGTACGGCAGTTCTTCGGTATCAATGCCTCCATATCAGCAAGCACGTCCTCCATCGTATAACGTCCTTCCTTGCTCTGATACAATTCAGCGGCAAGAAGAATATTCGCTTCTCCTTTTTCAACCTTTTTGAAGTTGTAGCCGAGTGCCCCTCCAAGGTTTTCCGTTGCTGAAATTTTTGCTATCATTTTTTTTTACTAAATTATCAATACTTCTTCTTTCTATAATCAATGGTTAGATTGATAGCCTGCTCTTGCAAGGCAATGATTTGAGCCGACAATTTCTCCAACTTCTCAAGCATAATCTGTGCAGTCTTTATGCTATGATAGCTGTTGATGGCACGCACGGTTTGGTTATACAGCACGCCAATCTTATGGATTTGTGCCGTTAGTTCGGAGAGTTTTCGGTAATATTCCACAGCGGATTTATCCACCGTAATCACCTTGAAACTCTCTCCAAGAATACGACCACGCACGAAATCCGACTTGGTTTCCGCACCTGATTTATGGAACAAATCAATCGCCCGTTGCTGATCTTTGGGCTTGGGAAGACGGGTATCCCATCTGTCCCATCGTTCTATCTTTTCGTTCATTGTTTTTATCCTTATCTAATTACGACTTTGGAGTAATTCTCTCCCCTTCGGGACAAGGGTCTTTGTCGGCAGAAACGGAGTTTGTCGGACAAAGACACACCTTGCCAATATCAAGAGTTGATACGATTGAAGTATCCACCCTTTCAGGGTGTCCGCTTCGGGGAGATCACCTCCACATTCTCTATCCGCCTGCAAAGTTACGGCAGATTTCCAAATATCTCATTATCAATGACATTCACTCTTTTTCCTTTCATTTCCCTGCATTTCCCCAAGGGTTGGAAATAACTAAATTACTGACTTATTTTGCAGTGGATTTAGGTCAAAACATACCAATTTATCAACTCATCTACCGACCGACAAAACTCAGCTAAAGAGTTCTTCAGGAAGTTGGACAGACGGTAATAAAGTCTATAGATCAGTCAGTCAAAAAGTAATTATGACACTCAGTCAAAAATTCTGTCAGTTCAAGGCTCGATACCTATCTACCAGCTCACTGTCTATCCGACTGACTGAACTCGGTCTGTAAGAAAGTAACAATAGAGTTAATCATACAATATTCAACAACGATGAAGCAGAAAGTTAAAAATCAGCCCGTCTATCTGGGCTTCGCATCGCAAAAAGGAGGGGTTGGCAAGAGTAGCCTTGCCGAAATCCTCGCGTCCATTCTATATTACGAAAAAGGAATATCTCTTCTTGTCGTAGATTGTGACGGAACGCAAGAGTCGTTCTTCAAGTTGAGGCAGAGAGAACGCCGCGTGATAGAGGGAAGTGAAACCATTTCTAAACAGATGAAGGATTTCTTCACCAAGTTTGGGAAACATGCCTATCCCATTATTCGCTCGACACCGAAAAACGTCATTAAATATGTGAACGAATACATCAGGACGCATGATATAAAGGTAAACCTCGTAATTTTTGATTTTCCCGGTCATGCTTCAACCGAGGATTTGCTCCAACTCTCCATAGACATGGACTATATCATCACCCCTATAGAGGCGGATCCCCAATCTTTGGTGTCCAGCTTTGCCTATGCCAGGACCATCAGGGACTTGGGAGTCGGACTTAGCGATGCCCGTATCCGTGACCTGCTCTTACTATGGAACAAAATCAACCGTAGCGCCAGTTCCATCGTTATGGACTATTACACACAATATGCAAAGGAAGAGGACATAAGTATATTTGATGCCCGCATATACCATTCCGTGAGATTCTCCAGGGAATTGGAGTTAGGTGGCGTGAAGGGTGTCTTCCGCAGTTCTTACTTACCTCCGGCACTTGCCTTACGCCTTCCTACTGGTATAGACTTGTGGGTGGAGGAAGTAATCGAAAAATGCCATCTCATTCCGGATAGCCTATGACCGCCATTAGTGAAGAACGAAAGAAAGTCCTCCGGAGCAAACTCAAGGAGATGGGCAATTACGGTGTACAGGAACGTTCTCCGGAAGAATCCCCCTTTTATGACCAGCCCACAGAGCTTGAGCGTGATTTGGAAAAACTCCAATCGGATGAACCGCAAGAAGCGAAAGAAGAACCTGTTGCAAGGACTTCTGCAGCAGAACAGACAGCAGAACCTTTACGGGCTAAAAAAAATAAAGACAAAGGAAGCAGGGAAGATGCCCTGTCTGCCAAACTCTCTTTTGAGGAATATCGTGAACGCTACCTTAGCCATTCTCAATGCAGTAATGGTAAATCCGGATTCACCATTAACAGTGAGGTCTTGCAGTTGCTCAGGGATGTCCTTCGGGATGTCCGTGCAAAGACGACCCTCACTGCCTACATTGAAAATATCCTTCTTGAGCATTTGAAAGAAAACCAAGCCATGCTGAACAAGACAGCGGCACAGTATAAACGTAATCAAACACTTAATTTATGATAAAAACATTGTTATTGGATACATTTCTCCTCATGGGGATTATCTGGATGCTTATCAGCATTGTCTATTTCTGTATTCGCTTGGACAGGCTTTTGTCTTCTATGGAAAAACCTGTTGTGGAAACCATGGAGGAAACAGCAGAGGTAGTATTATCAGAAGAAGATACTTCTTCCCCTTCCGTACATTCGGACTACAATAGTTTTGAAGATTATCGCAATCGTTTTCTTCATACTTCACGCTTTCCAAGGAAAACAGCCTTTACCATGAATGTCGAAACCTTGCAGGTGCTTCGCAATATTCTACATGATTTGAATCAGCGTGTGTCTATGACTTCCTACATAGAGAATATCCTGCGTGAACATTTACGGGAACATCAGAAATTAATCAATGATGCAGCCGATAAACAGAGAAGTAAAACCACCGTAACACTGTAAGTAATGGAAACAATTCTATTAGATATTCTCCTTTTCTTGGGTGTGATATGGCTATTTTTAGGTATCGCATACCTCTGGAAAATCTGCTTACGACCAGTCCCCAAATCTGTGGATGAAACCACAGGAAAGCCTATTGTCACAAAAGAACAGGTAGAACATGCCAGGCACGTTTTGGTGGGCAGGAGTAAACCCTTTACTTCCCCGTCTGTCCCCGAAATTCCCGCTGTTTCCTCGTCTGAAAATTCAACCGATAATCCCAGTACCTTTGCGACGCAAAATGTACGCAAGGAGGATGAAACAGAGGCAACTGTTACACCTCAATCCGCACCCGAACATACGGATGAAAAGGAAGAGGACAATGAAATGCAGGTTGACTACACGATGGACGAGTCGGACGAAGATACTATCATTCGTGAGGAACTGCTGATTGCAGACGATTCCTTGCCAGAAGTCTCATCGTCCGCTATTCTTACAAGGGACTTGTCCCGTGTAAACGGCTGGCACAGGAATGATGATGAGCTTGATGAGGAAGACGAAACTGACGTTCACGAAACACTGCAAGCAATACGAGGCACACAGCTAATGGACTACATTAAGGAGGCAACGCTTAAGCAGGAAAAAGACCATCAAAAGCTCCTTGCTGCCATTCGCAAAGCGGAGGAAGCGGAATTAGAGGAAAGTAATATTAGCTCTTCTTCTGACTTTGAAACGAACTCAAATGTAGAGAGCAGCAACAGCGATGTTTCGGAAGATGACGAGCATCCACTTTCATACTATCTGTAAAAATAGTGTTTGTTCATATTGTACCGTGATCGAGGGGTGGCTCAAAAGTAAAACAATCAACCAATATCAGTCATACGATAAAACCGAGCCACCCCTTACCACCTCTATCTAAAAGAAAATAATTCATTTAACAACTTAAAATAAAAAGAACAATGAACAACAAAAAGAAAATCACAATGCTGCTCCTGATAGCCGCCACTGCCACAGGAGCATACGCACAGGGCAACGGCATGGCGGGTATCAATGAAGCCACAAAGATGGTAACCTCCTACTTCGATCCAGGTACAAAGCTTATCTATGCTATCGGAGCCGTAGTAGGTCTGATTGGAGGAATAAAAGTCTATAACAAGTTCTCAAGTGGTGACCCCGACACGAGCAAGACCGCAGCTTCTTGGTTCGGTGCGTGTATCTTCCTCATTGTGGCTGCTACAATCTTGAGAAGTTTCTTCCTGTAAGGCGATGGCAGCATTTGAAATCAACAAGGGTGTAGGCCGGACGGTAGAGTTCAAGGGCTTGAAGGCGCAGTACCTCTTCCTCTTTGCAGGAGGGCTGCTGGCAGTCTTCATTCTCGTGGTCATTCTCTATCTCTGCGGCATCAGTCAGATAGCCTGTCTTGTCATAGGTGTAGTGGGTGCCACCATAGTGGTGTGGCAAACGTTCACCATGAACAGAAAGTACGGGCAGTACGGACTGATGAAGAAAGGAGCAGTGCGTATGCACCCACGCTACCTCGTGAACCGCCGGACGGTCTGCCACCTTATCCGTAACCTTCAACCAAAGAAAGCGAAAAAATGAGAAACAACAGCAAGATAACCACTTTGGAATCGAAGTTCCCGCTGCTCTCCGTCGAACAGGGCTGTATGGTGAGCAAGGATGCAGACATCACCGTGGCATTCCGTGTGGAACTGCCCGAGCTCTTCACCGTTACCTCTACAGAATACGAAGCAATGCACTCTGCCTGGCATAAGGCAATCAAGGTGCTACCCAATTACAGCATCGTACACAAGCAGGACTGGTTCATCAGGGAAGACTATCAAGGTAAGCTCGCTGATGGCAGCCTGAGCTTCCTTGCCCGTGCATCTGAAAGGCACTTCAATGAACGTCCCTATCTGCACCATTCCGTTTACTTGTTTTTAACCAAGACGAACAAGCAGCGCATGGCACAGCAGAGCAACTTCTCTTCGCTCTGCCGTGGACACCTGCTACCAAAAGAGATTACCAACAAGGACGAGGTGATGAAGTTTATGGAAGCAGTGGACCAGTTCGAGCGTATCATCAATGATACCGAGCAGATAAGGATTGTCCGCATGACTGAAGACGAGTTAGTTGGCACAAATGAAAAGGGCGGTCTGCTTGACCGTTACTTCTCCCTTTCTGAAGAGGGACATGCTTCATTGGAGGACATCCGTCTGGGCGCAGACCTTGTACGTGTAGGCGACAATCAGCTGTGCCTGCATACGCTTTCCGATACGGATGACCTACCGACAACGGTCAGCACGGACAGCCGATATGAGCGACTGTCAACAGACAGGAGCGACTGTCGTCTTTCCTTTGCCTCTCCCGCAGGGTTGATGCTACCCTGCAACCATATCTATAACCAGTATCTCTTCATCGAGGACAGCGATGTCAACTTGGAACGCTTCGAGAAGCAGGCAAGAAACATGCACTCGCTGGCACGCTACAGCCGTAGCAACCAAATCAACGAGGAATGGATACAGGAGTATCTCAATATTGCCCACTCACAGGGATTGACCTCCATCCGTGCCCACTTCAACGTGCTGGCATGGAGCAGCGATAAGGAAGAACTTCGCCAGATCAAGAATGACGTGGGTTCGGCACTTGCTCTTATGGAATGCCACCCACGCCACAATACCATTGATGCGGCAACGCTCTATTGGGCGGGTATTCCCGGCAATGCGGCAGACTTTCCTGCAGAAGAGTCGTTCTATACTTTTATCGAGCCTGCCCTCTGTTTCTTTACGGCAGAGACGAACTATAAGGACTCGCTCTCACCCTTTGGCATCAAGATGGCAGACCGCCTTTCTGGAAAACCCGTCCACTTAGATATATCGGATTTGCCGATGAAAAAGGGAGTCATCACCAACCGTAACAAGTTCATCTTGGGTCCTTCGGGCAGTGGTAAGTCTTTCTTTACCAACCACATGGTACGCCAGTATTACGAGCAAGGGGCGCACGTCCTCTTGGTCGATACAGGAAACTCGTATCAGGGATTGTGCGAACTCATCCACCGCAAGACCAAAGGCGAAGATGGGGTTTATTTCACCTATACCAATGAAAGCCCGATTTCCTTTAATCCCTTCTACACCGACGACTATTTCTTCGATGTAGAGAAGAGGGAGAGTATATGCACGCTGTTGCTTACGCTCTGGAAAAGTGCCGATGAGCATATCACCAAGACCGAGGCGGGCGAACTTGGCTCTGCCGTGAACTCGTACATCGAGCTGATATGTGCAGACCATAGTGTTACGCCCTGTTTTAATACTTTCTATGAATACCTGCGAGACGTCTATCGCAAGGATATGGAGAAACGGGACATCAAGGTAACACTCTCGGACTTCAATATCAACAATCTCCTGACAACCCTCAAGCAATACTACCGAGGGGGACGTTACGATTTCCTATTGAACTCGGACAAGAACATCGACTTGCTCAGTAAACGCTTCATCGTCTTCGAGATTGATCAAGTGAAGGACAACAAAGACCTCTTCCCCGTGGTGACGATTATCATCATGGAAGCCTTCATCAACAAGATGCGAAGACTCAAAGGTATCAGGAAAATGATACTCATTGAAGAAGCGTGGAAAGCCATTGCTTCGGCTAACATGGCAGACTATATAAAATATTTGTACAAGACGGTGAGAAAGTATTTCGGGGAAGCCATTGTCGTAACGCAGGAAGTGGACGACATCATTCAGTCGCCCATCGTCAAGGAGAGCATCATCAACAACTCGGACTGCAAGATACTGCTCGACCAGCGCAAGTACATGAACAAGTTCGACGGCATACAGGCGATGCTCGGTCTTTC
>ERZ825324.4191-NODE-4191-length-12284-cov-3.353668_pt1 | contig 12284 bp, 7 predicted proteins | sample MGYA00519859_ERZ825324 | MGnify/ENA primary metagenome ERZ825324 (study PRJEB31778, sample SAMEA3449198) | human gut metagenome | biome: human gut; feature: human-associated habitat; material: faeces | place: United Kingdom | collected 2010/2012 ... | reverse complement strand
TCGCCACAGCTCTCGGTCGTAAACACCGCCGCGTGGCTCTCGGAGGACTACATGACGAAGCCGAAATACGCGGACACCGGCGCACTTACATCGGAGCCATGCCCGGACGCATCATCGACGCTCTGCGGCGATGCGGATCAAGCAATCCCGTGATTCTTCTCGACGAGATCGACAAGATAGGTTCCGACTTCCGTGGCGATCCCTCTTCGGCGCTTCTCGAAGTGCTCGATCCGGAGCAGAACTGCCGCTTCCATGATAATTACGTGGATGTGGATTTCGACCTGTCGCAGACGCTTTTCATCGCTACCGCCAACACTCTTTCGAGCATTCCGGCTCCTCTTATCGACCGAATGGAGATCATCGACATTTCAGGCTATCTTCCCGAAGAAAAGACGGAGATCGCACGTCGGCATCTGCTCCCGCGTCTTGTGGCTGAAGCGGGTCTGACTGCCGACGACGTCAATATCACAGACGAGGCCATGGGGGCGCTGATCGACACTTATACGGGCGAAAGCTCGAAAAGCGCCTGGCGTCAATCGTGCGCAAAATCGTTCTGCGTAAAGTGAGCGGACAATCGTGGCCCAGCCCTGTCGACACCTCTGATCTGACCGCGTTGCTCGGCGCTGCGCCATATACCCGCGAACGCTATGAGGGCAATGATTATGCAGGGGTCATAACAGGCCTGGCATGGACCGCAGCAGGCGGATGCGTACTATATGTGGAGACATCACTGTCGCCGTCGAAAGGCGAGCGTCTGACTCTGACAGGAAAACTCGGCGATGTCATGAAAGAATCGGCATCAATAGCCCTGCAGCATGTAAGAAGCCACGCATCTGCTCTCGGTATCGCCGACGATGCTCTGACCGACCGCGCCGTGCATATCCACGTGCCGGAAGGCGCAATACCCAAGGATGGCCCGTCGGCAGGCATCACGATGGCCACATCAATTGTATCGGCTCTGACCGGACGCCGACCGAAGCCTCGGGTGGCGATGACCGGCGAGCTGACTCTACGGGGCAAAGTGCTCCCGATCGGTGGGGTCAAGGAGAAGATACTCGCGGCAAAGCGTGCCGGCATAACCGACGTCATTCTCCCGGAAGCCAACCGCAAGGATGTCGACGAGATACTGCCGGTGTACATCGAAGGGCTCAACGTGCATTATGTTTCCGATGCAAGTCAAGTGTTTGATCTCGCCCTGCTCCCCGCCTGACCTCATGCCATATCTACAATAAACGGATCATGGCAATAGACCGGAAAGAGGATCATGGCCCGATGAAGCTGATATTCAACTACAACAATGTTTTTTACAGCTTCTTTTATGATGATCTGAGCGGATGCATTCACCGTTCACGGGAGTTTGCGCTCAATTATGTCTATTCGGGCGAGATGATTCTCGACAACGGCGCTGAACAAATACGTGTGCGAAAAGGTGAATGCGTGTTCATACCGCGTGATCACCACATCACCATGTATAAGAAGACTTATCGGGGAGAACGCTATTGCGGAATTTTTCTGATGTTCACACGCAGTTTCCTGAGAGAAATGTACAGCAAACTGTCGATAAACAGGATCAGACCGAATACCGACAGACTCCCCGATGGGGCTATTAACGCGGCAGCCGCGGATCCACGGATCAAGGCCACTCTTGCATCCACGATGTACGACATGAGCCGCGTCGACTCCAACGGCTATTTTGACGCCGACGACAATGCCGAAGCCCGCAATGCTCTGCGCGAGAGATTGGCCGCACAGCGCACCGAGGACTACATCAACGGCACCCCGAAACTCGGCGGCGGCGTTCCCGACGTTTTACCCGACGACGCCCCCAAGTTCCTCCGCGACTATCACGACTACTACAAAACACAGCGCGGCTATCATCCCCGCTCGCTCAACTCCAACGGCGGACGAAACGTTACAGCCACAATTCCCTGGATAAATTTCCCCCTGATGAGCCGTGCCGATGAGATTGAGAATGCCGTCATGATTATTCACGGAGAGAAAGCCCACTCGTTCTATTTCGGCAGCGATGCATACAGGAAACTCACCGTAATCCCAGGTAAGGAGAACAACAAACTGTTTATGGTCATACCCGGAGCAAGCCACACGGATCTGTATGATCAGAAAGACATCATCCCCTTTGCCTCGATTGAAAAATTCTTCAGCGAATATCTCGGCGAATGATTTGAAGAGTTTCGCGGGCCTTATATGGTCGCGGATTTGCGCCGGAGCCGACAAATCATTAACTTTGCGTAATATTTCAATCACCTGACCAATCAACTTTACAAATCACATATCGCAGATGGCAAAAATCGGTTCTGTTATGACCCCCGTTGGTCGCAAGGCGTTGCTGCTCGGCAGCGGCGAGTTAGGCAAGGAAGTGGCTATTGAGCTTCAGCGCTTCGGCGTAGAGGTAGTGGCGTGCGACAAGTATGCCAACGCTCCTGCCATGCAGGTGGCTCACCGCTCCCATGTGTTCAACATGCTCGACGGAGCCGAACTGCGCCGCATTATCGAGCTTGAACAACCGGATCATATCATCCCGGAAGTAGAAGCCATAGCCACTCCGGTGCTCAAAGAGCTTGAGGCCGAAGGCTATCACGTCACTCCAACAGCTAATGCCGCATGGCTCACAATGAACCGCGAGGGAATACGACGGCTTGCTGCCGAACAGCTTGGCATCAAGACCTCTGACTATCGTTTCGCCTCCGACTACGACGAGTTCAAAGCCGCCGTAGAGGCCGTAGGGATACCTTGTGTCGTAAAACCGATCATGAGTTCTTCGGGTCACGGGCAATCCACCATCAAGAGTGCCGACGAGATCGACCATGCCTGGCATGTAGCTCAGGAAGGCGGACGTGCAGGCGCCGGACGCGTGATAGTGGAGGGATTCGTCAATTTCGATTACGAGATCACACTGCTCACCGTAAGAAGCTGCTCAGGCACTACATTCTGCGAACCGGTTGGCCACATACAGGTTGAAGGCGATTACCGCTACTCCTGGCAGCCGCAGCCGATGTCGGCCGCTGCGATTGAAAAGGCCCGCGAGATCGCCCGCAAAGTGACAGATGCCCTCGGCGGCTACGGCATATTCGGCGTGGAGCTCTTCATCAAAGGCGACGACGTGATATTCAGCGAAGTATCTCCCCGCCCCCACGATACCGGCATGGTCACAATGATCTCTCAGGATCTGAGTGAATTCGCGCTCCATGCACGCGCCCTGCTCGGACTTCCGGTGCCGGAGATCCGCTTCTTCGGCCCATCGGCTTCAAGGGCTGTCGTGGTAGAGGGTGACACAGACAAGATCGAAATGGACTCGCTTGAACGGGTGCTCGAAGAGCCGGGCACACAGATGCGCATCTTCGGCAAGCCTGAAATCAAGGGACATCGCCGCATGGGTGTGATACTCGCCACTGCCGACACCCTTGAAGAGGCCCGTGCTAAAGCCGACCGCGCTTATGACAAGCTCAGGGTCAACGTGCTCCCCCGCTGAAAAGCGAACTGTTTGAATGAATGCGAGGCGTTGTGTCAGACCTGACACGACGCCTCGTCTGCAATACCCGCTAAACATCAGAAGCCCCGAAGTGTTATAAAGTTAACAAAAATGTAACAGCCGCCTCAACCTACGACTCCTTAGGTTTGAGTAATTTTGTACGGCTAATCAACTATAAAAGCAAACCCCACAAAATGTCACAATCCGAACACCTGACCGGACTGACCGCACGGGAAGTCGAAGAGAACCGGCTTAAATATGGAGCAAACATACTTACCCCGCCCCCGCGCACTTCGGCCTGGAAACTGTTTCTCGCTAAATTCACCGACCCGCTGATCATAATACTTCTTGTCGCCGGAGTGCTGTCAGTCGGAATATCATGCTATGAATACTGGGGGCTGCATGAGGGTAAAACCGTTTTTTTCGAACCAGTAGGCATATTTGCCGCCATACTCCTCGCCACAGGACTGGCATTTTATTTCGAGCAGAAAGCCGACAAGGAGTTCGCCATACTCAACAAGGTAAATGACGACGAGCCCGTACAGGTGATCCGCGAAGGTAATCCGACGATGGTACCCAAACGAGATGTCGTATTCGGAGATGTCGTGGTGCTGACTACCGGCATGGAGATTCCGGCCGACGGGCAGCTGCTTGAGGCGGTAAGCCTCAACGTTGACGAATCGACGCTTACAGGCGAGCCGATGGCCCACAAAACCGTAACAGAGAGCGAATTCGACCCCGATGCGACCTTTCCTTCCGACCACGTGATGCGTGGCACGAAAGTGATGGAAGGACACGGCTTGATGAAAGTCAGCGCCGTCGGCGATCACACTGAAAACGGCAAGGTATACGAGGCGGCGCAGATCGATGATCATGTAAAGACGCCTCTCGACGAACAGTTTGAGAGCCTCGGCAAGATGATATCGCGGTTTGCCTATGCAGTGGCGGCAGCAATAGTGGCCGGAAGGATCATAATGTACTTTGCCCATACGCCGTTTGAGTGGATTTCGTTTATGGCTTATCTGCTCCAGACGCTGATGATCGCTGTCACTCTCGTGGTAGTTTCAGTGCCCGAAGGCCTGCCTATGGCCGTCACGCTGGCGCTTGCATACTCTATGCGCCGCATGCTCAAGACCAACAACCTTGTACGTAAACTCCATGCCTGCGAGACCATGGGCGCCACCACTGTGATATGCACTGATAAGACCGGAACGCTCACACAAAACCAGATGCAGGTCTACGACATGGAGCTGTTCGCTGATCCTCCGGCGGAATTCGTAGCCGAAAGCATCGCAGCCAACTCCACCGCCGAGCTCGATCTCAGGGGCGAGAAACCATCGGTGATAGGCAATCCCACCGAAGGCGCGCTGCTGCTTTGGCTGAAAGACATGGGCTATGACTACCGGAAACTGCGTGAAAGCGTGACATCGTTCGACGAACTGCCGTTCACTACCGAGCGAAAATATATGGCCACTGCTGTGACGGGCAAGATGGGCGACAGGATGCTTTATATCAAGGGAGCTCCCGAAATAGTATTCGGCATGTGCGACAACACCTGCGGCATAAACCGGCAGGAGATTGACGCCCTGCTGCTCGGATATCAGAGTCAGGGCATGCGCACTCTCGGCTTCGCCTACAAACGGCTTTCCGACAACGAGGATCCCATACAGGGCGGAAAAGTCGTAGCCGGAGGACTGACATTCATGGGCATCGTGGCAATATCCGATCCTGTAAGGGCGGATGTGCCTCAGGCCGTGCAAGAGGTAACAGATGCAGGCATCCACATTAAGATCGTCACCGGCGACACCCCGGCCACCGCTAAAGAGATAGGACGACAGATCGGTATATGGAACGACAGCGACACTGCAGACGCCATAATAACAGGCCCTGAATTCGAACAACTTGACGAGCATGAGCTTCTTGACCGCGCGGAGGATCTCAAGATTATCGCCCGCGCCCGTCCTATGGACAAGAAACGCCTCGTCGAGGCCCTTCAACAGAAAGGAGAAGTCGTGGCAGTGACAGGTGACGGCACCAACGACGCCCCGGCCCTGAAAGCAGCGCAGGTAGGTCTCTCGATGGGCGACGGCACGTCGGTGGCCAAGGATGCTTCAGACATCACCATTATCGACAACTCCTTCACATCGATCGGCAAGGCGGTAATGTGGGGACGTTCATTGTTCCGCAACATCCAGCGGTTTATCCTCTTCCAGATGACGGTCAATCTGGTGGCATGTCTGATAGTGCTCTGCGGAGCGTTCATGGGCATGCAGTCGCCGCTGACCGTCACACAGATGCTCTGGGTCAATCTGATCATGGACACATTCGCGGCCATGGCTCTGGCCTCACTGCCCCCTACTCCATCAGTCATGCGTGATGCTCCCCGCGACCGCCGGTCATTCATCATCACTCCGCCGATGCGTCGCTTCATCATCGGCACCGGAGGCCTCTTCTTCATCATTCTCCTGGCTTTCCTTTATTATCTCGAACATACCGACCTCACATCGCTTACGCAGATCGGCCGATTACCGATTCACGCCTCGTCGGGGCTGACTCCCTACGAACTGTCACTGTTTTTCACCACTTTCGTGTTCCTCCAGCTCTGGAACATGTTCAATGCCCGCGCATTCGAGACCGGACGCTCGGCTTTCCACTTCAAGGACTGTCAGGGATTCGTGATAATAACGTTGCTGATATTTGTCGGACAGATACTTATCGTCAACGTTGGCGACGAGCTTTTCAACGTCGTGCCGCTCCGCATCTCCGACTGGATAATAATCATCGCGTCGACGTCGTCGGTGTTATGGATCGGAGAACTCCTGCGATGGATGCATCGCAGGAGTCTATCGTGACGCGAGAGCCACTATATAGTCGATCGCGAAGTCAAGCATTGTATCGCGGCCGTTGAACGCCGCCAGAGGATCCATATCGACATCGCATCCTTCAGTGGGTGCCACTCCGTTTTCGGTCAAGTTGCCCTGTGAGTCGATGAGCGGCGATGACGACATGCGTATGCCCCAGCCATTGGGGAGCTCGTAGCTCACAGGCATGCCGCATCCTCCTCCGGTTACAGAGCCGACGACAGTCACATTAGGCAATTGTTTCATCACAGCCGTGAAATAGTTGGCGGCTGAGAAAGTACCACGGTTGGTGAGGACTACCACCGGTTTTGTCCACACGACATGCCCGTTGCCGATCGGCTCGATCCTGACCGGATAGGGCTCTGAGAAATCATCGTGTCCGGGGCCGCTCTTATGATAGATATACCCGCCTGTTATTGTTTCAGTAATAAAATGGGCAACAAGATCGTTGGCATTGGACACCTGTCCTCCCCCGTTGTCACGAATATCGATTATAAGACCGCAGGTCATGGAGAAAGAGGCCAGTATATGATCGATATTGCCCGGGCCGAGCGAAGAGTCGAAAGTCGGCCAGCGGAGATAACCGACGTTGGCCAGAAGCACACCATAATCCGACATACCGAGCGATGTATACCCGAAATCGAAATAATTTTGCTGGATGATACGCTCATCGTAGTTGTGAGGATAATCGCTCCACCACTTCCTGTAGTATGACGTCGCAAACGGAGCCGAGAGATTGACATGTCCGTCGCGGAGCTCGTCGAGCATGGCTGACATGACCGCAAACAGCGACTTCGACGACATTCCGGGACGGATCTGGCTTCTGTATATGGCGGCTGTTTCCATCCAGTCTATATCCTTGTCGGCAAAAAAACAATAGTGTTCGTCGACAAGCGTCCAGAGGGCATCGAAATTACCCTCTGCCGAATTGTCATAATCGGGCAGTTCATGACAAGCCGACATCATCAATGCAACGGCCACTGAAACCGCTGCAATAGCAGAGACTGTATATTTATTCATAAAGTGCATTGATCATACGTGCCTTGGGAGATATTTTTTTCCGAGGACTGACTGAGAGCCATTCGCCCGCGACACCTACGACGGCACAATGGCGAGCCATCCGCGACGTTATGTCACTCGCCTTGGTCGACAGAAACTGCCCGGAATATCCGATACGCAGAGAGGTCGTGCCAAGGTGCAGATCAACCGCCAGGATATGGTCGAGGGCGAAATAATTACCCCACCATGCCATACGTGCCAGACCCGAGTGATTACCGAGATAAATCTCATAATACAGTTCTCCGTAATCAGGCGCGAAAAAGACTCCTGTAAGAGGAATTGAAGGACGATAGATCAGCGTAAGCGGCAGCCGGCCGACACGAGTGTTCCACGCCACATAACCGGTCAGATCTATTGTGAAAGCGGCTTTGGCTGATGCCGGATTATTGCCGTTGCGCTGCGAGTACAGGCATCCGGCTTTCAGGCCGGGGCCGGCGCCGAACCCGACTGTAAGCCCCGAGGCCGGACGCACACGCCTCATCATCGCCCAATGTAAATCAAGCCCCCAGTACCACATAGTGGCGTTGCCCACACGATTGAGTGTGCGTTCGGCTGCCACGCGTGTATCAAGAGCCATTACCCATTTTTCGGGCGAGAACTTCATGGCCTGCATCCTTGAGTAGCCGGCTCCAAGACTCCAGCCTGAATAACGTATCGGCGAAAGATACGTATCGGCGAGATGCGATGAACCTGCCTCTATAGTATATGCGGCGGTCACCGGCCGCAACAATATCTCTTCCGGCTCCGATGCCGACAGTGATGACGCTGCTGCTATGAAAGCAGCCATCATCAATGGTCTCAAAAATCTTTTCATCAGAATATACGCTGTTGGCCTGTCAGTTCATCACGCACCTCGTCATCAGACTGAGCGCCGGAAGTGTCATCTTCATCAGCCTCTGTATCTGCTTCTCCATCTGATTCCGCCATGTTTTCAGGATCGGACTTCTCACGCGGTTCGATTTCAGTGATCGACGCCACATCATATGTAGTCAGTCGCTTCCCTTTGGCTCTCAGCGATTTCACGGCAATAAAATCTTCCGCATCAAGAGTCAGCTGACCTCGGATTTCATCGGCTCCGCCAAAAGTCACCAGGAAGCGGGCTCCATCCTTGTCGCTGAGCGCGATAAGAGCAGAATGCTCGTTCTCGCCGAGATAGCGCTGACGGCGAGCCGACGGCTCAAACTTAAAGCGTTTCACATAAGGATAATTGCCCTGGTCGGCATCACGCAATATCGCGGTCCACACCGTCTCTGGCCTGAAACGCTGTATCAGCATTATTCCCTCCTCATAATGGTTGGAGGCATCAAACGTCGATGTGTAATATTCGCCGTTGTCAAGCACCACAAGCACCAGATCACTGGGGCCGAACTCGCCGAGATATTCTCCGCGCCCGTCGTAATTGATGCGCAGCACATCGTGGTCGAACCACACCTGACGTCCGCCCAGTGTCGAATGACCTTTACGGCTTAGCGTGAAGTGATGCACCTCGTTTTTAGTCACGATATTGCCCATCGCTCCACGACCCTTGATAGTGAGTTCTGCGAAATCCACGTCAAACTGCAGTGTCTTCAGGCGCGCCTTGGGTTTGAGCACCACCTTCACCGACTCGGCCTCGCCGTTGGAATTGGCAGTGAACCATGCTACCTTCGATCCTGGCTTGCCCTGCGTCAGGTCATAGACCTTGTCGCGCGTCATGCCGGTGACTGAGAAGCGCTTCATGTAATATGTGCCTCCTCTGCCGTCCTGATAAATGACATTGTAGACTGTGCGTATGTCGTTGCGCTTGAACAGACCCACATGGATTATCCCTTTGCCTACCGACACTTTTTCCTGCACACGCATCACCTTGTACTTGCCATCGCGATAGAACACTATTATGTCGTCGATGTTCGAGCAGTTGAAGAGGAATGCCTTCTCACGCTTGTCAGGATCTATTTTCAGCGCAGTGCCGATGAAGCCCTCGTCGCGGTCTATATAAAGTTTCTCGGTAGCCTCAGCCACATTAGCTGCCTCGATACTATCGAAATTCCTTATGACAGTCTGGCGCGGATAGGCCGCTCCATATTTTTCCTTGAGATGCTCAAACCACCGGATAGTGTACTCCGTAAGCGATGCCAGATCTTTTTCTATGGCTTCGATACGTCGGTTGTATTCAGCTATGGCATCGTCGGCCGCATCTGAGCTGAAACGCAGTATGCGGCTCATCTTGATCTCAAGCAGGCGAAGCAGATCGTCATCAGTCAGCGGCCGGATGAATTTCTCTCTCCATGGTTCTAGACGGCGGTCAATATGGTGTATTGCCTCGGTCTTCGACCGGCTTTCCTCAAACTCCTTGTCTTTATATATCCGTTCCTCGATGAATATCTTTTCAAGCGTGGCAAAGAGCAGCTGCTCCCTGACCTCGCCAAGCTTGATCTCAAGCTCGGCCTTGAAAATGGCACGGGTGTGATCCACGTTGTGGCGCAATACGTCGCTGACCCCGAGGAAACGCGGCTTGTCATCATGGATCACGCAACAGTTGGGCGACAACTGCAGTTCGCACGAAGTGAAAGCATAAAGAGCATCAATCGCCTTGTCGCTCGATGTCCCGGGCTGCAAAGTGACGATAATACGGGCTGTGCGCGAAGTGTTGTCGTCGACGCGGCGTATCTTGATTTTTCCTTTGTCGTTGGCCTTGATGATGGTCTCGATAAGCGTCTCGGTAGTAAGTCCGAATGGTATCTCAGTGATGGCAAGCGTCTTGCTGTCGATTTTTTCGATCTTCGCACGCACCTTTATTCTTCCGCCACGAGCGCCGTCGTTGTAGCGCGACACGTCGATAAATCCGCCTGTCGGGAAGTCGGGATAAAGCGTGAACGGCTCATTCTTGAGATATGCCACGGCGGCATCGAGTATCTCGTTGAAATTATGGGGCATGATAAGCGAAGAAAGTCCCACTGCAATACCTCCTACTCCCTGAAAGAGAAGCAGAGGGAACTTGGCAGGAAGAGTCACAGGCTCCTTGTCACGTCCGTCATAGCTCGGAACCCATTCGGTCACCTTGGGATTGTAAAGCACCTCGACAGCGAACGGCGACAGGCGAGCCTCGATATAACGTCCGGCAGCCGCCGAGGCGCCGGTCAGGGTATTGCCCCAGTTGCCCTGGGTATCGACCAGAAGCTGCTTCTGGCCGAGCTGCACGAGAGCGCCATATATCGAGGAATCACCGTGGGGATGAAACGCCATGGTGGCGCCCACAATGTTGGCCACTTTGATGAAATGCTCGTCATCAAGCTTTTTCATTGTGTGGAGTATGCGCCGCTGCACCGGTTTCAAACCATCGTCGATATGCGGAATAGCACGGTCAAGAATGGTATATGACGCATAGTCGAGATACCAGCTCTGGAACATGCCTCGGAGCTGATGGCGCACGGTGTCGTCAGTAAGGTCGACAAGCATCGACCCGAAACCACCCTCTACGGCCTCGCCGTCATCCTCCTCTTCGCCCGGGTTCAGTCCGTAGAGCTCGTCGTCGTCATTATATTCGTCACTCATGGGAGTAATATATGTGATATATGGTTTTTACAGTAAGGATTCGTAAATGGCTTTCATCATCAGACCACGCGGATTGAGTTTGCTGAAAGCGCTGTTTTCACGCGAGGGATTGACTCTGTTGGAAAGGAATACAAATATCAGCTGTTTCTCGGGATCGATCCAGAAACATGTACCGGTAAAACCAGTATGGCCGAAAATCGTATAGCTTCCGGTATCATCGTTGCTGAGGGGATTGCCCATCAGATCAAATCCGAGAGCACGGCGTCCGCCACCGCTGCGGCTTTCGGTGAATTTCTTTACCGTCGCGGAATTGAGAAGGCGTTCGCCGCCATACACTCCCCCATTGAGCAGCATCTGTGAATACTTGGCGATATCCGATGCTGTGGAAAAGAGGCCCGCATTGCCCTGCACTCCTCCGGAAAAGGCAGCTATCTCATCGTGGACATACCCCCGTATGGTCTGCCTGCGCAGAAATGCGTCATTCTCTGTTGGAGCGATCTTAGCGACAGGATAATAGTCACGGGGCCTGAATCCGGTATGCCAGGCTCCGAGTGGTCCGAAAATTTCCGACTTGACCCAAAGGTCATGCTCAGTGCCTGTAAGATTCTCTTCCATCTCCATCAGCAGACAGAAATTAAGACAGCTGTAGCGGTATGACTTCGATGCGCGGAGAGGGGCCTGATGAATGCGGCTCATTATGGTGTCGCGCAACGGGGTACCTCCATATATGCCTTTGGCAATCTCAAGCCTATTGCTTTTTGTAGGCGACGCGCTGATGATGTCACGGCGCAGACGTGCGCTGCTGTTGCCATAGACGCGGCGCGCGATGCGTATGCCGTATCCTGCCGATGCCTTTCCCCTGGTCAGAGGCCCTGTGTAGCTGTCAGGATCCATCATCACCTTGTTGACGTTGATGATCGCAGGCATGCCCGATTCGTGATACAGCAGCTGCGAGGGCGTCAGATCCGACTTCTCGGTGTCATCAAGTTCGGGGATATACTTTGATATAGGTTCATCAAGCTTGAACAGGCCTTCATCATAAGCCTTCATCAGTCCGGCGAGAGTCGCCGTGGCCTTGGTCATCGACGCTATATCATAAAGAGTCTCACCGGTGACATCCGCAGCTCCTCCGCGTTCTATCCTGCCATACGAGGCATCTAATACTACATTACCGCCGCGAGCTACGACGACCTGACATCCCGGGTAGGCGCCAGAAGCCACTCCGGCTTTGGCTATTGAATCGATACGGCGTTTCAGATCAGGATCAAATCCGGCGGAGCGAAATGAAGAATATCCCAGTCGGCTCTTCGATAAATCGATCCCTGCGCCTAAAGGCGCCA
>ERZ825324.4182-NODE-4182-length-12308-cov-3.879703_pt1 | contig 12308 bp, 14 predicted proteins | sample MGYA00519859_ERZ825324 | MGnify/ENA primary metagenome ERZ825324 (study PRJEB31778, sample SAMEA3449198) | human gut metagenome | biome: human gut; feature: human-associated habitat; material: faeces | place: United Kingdom | collected 2010/2012 ... | reverse complement strand
TACAATTTGCTGTGTGGTATAATATAGACAACGAAAAAAAAACAGAAAGTAGGGTTGACGAATGAAAAGCTTATTCAATAATTTGTGCAGATATTCCAGTGGAGGATCTTATAGAGGAAGTAAATAAAAAATACAATAAGTATCATTTTGAAAGCGAAATGAAAGGTGCCAATATAGATCATCCCGGAGGATGCAAAAAAATGTGAGTCGAAACGGCCCTCGGGCCGTCCACCGGGACCGCCCGCCCGGTGTTGATAAGACAGGGCACATATTGAAAGGAGTTATATTATGGATTTTCGTAACAAAAAGAGTGCAACCAGCAAGAGTGCAACCAGCAAGAGTGCAACCAGCAAGAGTGCCCGTAAAACTGCTATGACATTCGTTAAATTGAATGAAGTGGAGGGGGCCATGCAGATCGAGGAGGGCGCCATGTGGCTTAAATCTGGCAAGTATGATGCTCCATCAGTGTCTATTAAGGTAGATCCGGATGCGACGCTGTCCGACTGGGTGCGCAAGATCATTTTGCGCAACGTTGAGCTGTCCGTTGAGGAGAACGAGAGGGGCTATCCTGAACTTATCATCTCCGGCCAGAGCGGTACCGATGACACCGGCGATCTACCACTCTAAACGGTGGGCGATCTACCATTCTAAACGGTGGGCGACCTATGGTCGCCCTTATTTTATAGGAGGCCCCATGAAAAGTAAAGACAACAAAGGATCCTTGCTGAATTGCGATGACTCCCTGATATATCTAGCATCTGCCATTGTATACAGTGGAGTCACAAATAAAGATGTTAAATTTTTCCGTTCTGAATGGGCCAAAATCATTTTTAACGGTCTTGGCATCGACGCGGACCCCCTCGACTGGTATTATATGATCCTAGATAGGAAGGAGAGACAGAAGCATGGCATCCGGCGCAGCTAAAGCACGTGCGGCCCTTAAATACCGTCCAGAGCTATACACCCCGTATGCTTTGGAATCGTGGCCAGATAGTCAGATGCGCAAAGAATACACTCGACTGCGTGACATTGCACAGAAACGTATTAAGCGACTATCAAAAGACCCCATCAGCGGCACCAGCGATGTTTATAAAGAATTTGCCGGGGGGTTCCCAACTCTAAAGGCGATGCGCGGAGACCGAAAAGCATTGGAGCAAGCCCTTGCAGATGTAGCGCGGTTTGTGCGTTCTAAGGGTTCCACCGTGGGCGGTGCGCGTGCAGAATTTGAACAAAAAATGAAAGTCGGCGGTATCGATATTGCCGATGTGCCCGTAGATCAATACACGGTCCTGTCTGAATGGTGGGAGATCGTAAAGGCATCGGGTGTGTACTATTATCCGTCCGATCAGCCGGTCATGTATTGGCGCGAGAAAGGCGGCTACAATGTCAGTATTGACGATTTTGTAAAGTGGCAGCAAGGTGAGGTCAACTATGGCAAAGAATGGGACTATAGTGGGGGGAGCAGCTCTGCCGACTTGCGCGGAGGTTTTGGTGGAGGCTTGTAATTACAATCCGGTTCCCTGGCTCATGGAGCACCTGGACAGAAAGCACACTAAAGGCAAGAAGCGCAAAACAAACAAAAAACGATTGTATGTGGATATGCCTTGTGCATTTGATATTGAGACTAGCCGAGTATGTATTGACGCCGACGACAACCCCCACACCATTATGTATATATGGCAATGTCAACTTGGTTTGGATATTACCATAATCGGCAGGACGTGGGATGAGTGGTTGAATTTTACAGGTGCGATCAGCGACTACTTGCAAGCTAACAGCGGCCCGCAAGGTGACTGGTTTCTGTGTATGTACGTTCACAATTTGGCCCACGAATTCCAATATCTGTCGGGGGTTCTGGATTTTGGTCCCGGTGACGTATTCGCCAGCAAGCCCCGCAGGGTCTTAAAATGTGACAACCGAGCTATTGAATACCGATGCAGTATGCGTCATAGCAACTTGTCGCTTGATGCTTGGGGCAAGCAGCTGGGTGCCCCACATGCCAAATTGACCGGTACACTCGATTATTCAAAAGTGCGGTATCCCTGGACTCCCCTGACATCTACAGAATTAGCGTATTGTGTCAATGATGTCCGGTGTATTGTAGAGTGCTTGTTAATTGAGATGAAGCGAGACGGCGACGACCTGTATACATTACCATTAACGCGCACCGGGTACGTCAGACGAATGGCCCGTGAAGCAATGTACAAATGGGGCATTAACCGGGTCAAGCGTCTACTGCCATCGTGGGAATTGTATCAAATGCTGCGTGAGGCATTCCGAGGTGGCGACACTCACGCCAACCGCTATTATGTGGGTCTGCACTTAGAAAACGTCGGCTCCGTTGACATGTCCAGCGCATACCCCGCCGTACAGTGTGAATGCTATTTCCCTATGACTCCATTTAGGCAGGAATTAGCCACCATTGAGCGGCTAATGCAATGTATGAGACACGGCAAGGCGTGCTTAATGCGCTTGCAAGTAAAAGGCTTGCGCCAGCGCTTTAAGTGGTGGGGATTTCCCTATATCCCGCTTGCTAAAGTTCGGCACTGTGAAGGATACATAAACGACAATGGCCGATTGCTGTCTGCCGATCATTTTGAAATCACCATTACAGATATAGATTTTAGAATCATTGCCAAAGAATATGATTGGGACGCCCTTAACGTTCTGGACCTTTACACTTCTGATTATGGCAAATTGCCTAAACCGTTGACGGATTGTGTAAAAGAGAGCTACACCGGCAAAACGTCCCTTAAAGGGGTTCCCGGTCAAGATTTGTATTATGTCAAAGCCAAGGGCGATCTTAACAGTTACTATGGTATGACCGCGCAGGACCCCTTGCAGCTGGACACACTTTTTGACGAGGACGACTCCGACAATCTTTGGAGCGAATGCACTGACGACCCAGAGGGCAGTTATAACGAGCACCGCCCCCATTTGTTTCTACCGTACCAATGGGGCGTGTGGACAACGGCCCACACGCGCAAGCGCCTAAAAATAGCGCAATGGGCCGTGGGCAAGAATGGCGTGTACTGCGATACAGATAGTATAAAATACATGGGCAATGTTGATATGTCGGACTTTAACAAAGCAGTGAAACAACTTGCAAAAGATAACGGCGCTAGCGCAACAGACCCAAAAGGCAACACTCATTATATGGGCGTGTACGAGCAGGAGCGCAGCTATGCAGAGTTCATGACATGGGGCGCTAAAAAATACGCGACTACCTATAAAAAAGGCGGCCCAATCACTACCACTATAGCAGGAGTCAGCAAGCGGAAGGGCGGTTTGGAGCTGGCCCTGTGGGGTGGTTTTGAAGTGTTCAAGCCGGGGTTTACTTTTTGTTTGGCGGCAGGAAATCAGGTTATTTATAATGACCGGCCCACGGTGCCCGATTTTGTGGTTGACGGTCATACGGTGCACGTGACAAGAAACTTGTGTATTTGTGATAATACCTATACGTTGGGTATTACTGACGAATACGCAAAGATATTAGGGTACAAGATTATGGAGGTTATCTGATGATTAAACTTTATACCGATGAAGGTTGGCCGAACTTTTCCGAAAAGGACGGCATCTTGTCAACTGGGGCACCCATTATTTTTATATGGGGCGGACGTGGCACCGGAAAGACCTATGGAGCGCTAAAGCACGTCCACCAGACCGAAGAGGAATTTCTGTATTTGCGTCGCACGCCACAGCAGGCGGAACTTATTTGTGCGTCACCCAGTATGTGGCCGTGGTCTCCGTTGAACGACGATTTACAAACGCATTACGCCCCGTTCAAATTGCCCAAGACAGCGGGACTATATGAAGTGGGCAACGCAGGAGCCTACACGGATACAGGGGCGCCCATTAAACCAGCCAAGATGTCGGGCGTAGTGGGTAGTGTGGTCACTCTTGCCCGCACCCGTGGTTTTTCAAGTCCTCATACTAATATAATCATTCTGGACGAATACCAGAAAGAAGAATCCGACTATTACCGACGCGGTGAGGGCGTGGGCCTTGCCAACATTTATGAAACAGTCAACCGTAACCGCGAACTACAAGGGCAAAAGCCCTTGACGCTGTTGTGCATGTCAAACGCTGTAGGCATGGCGAACCCCTATTATATGCAATGGGAGATCACCGACACAGTAGAAAAGATGATCGGCAAGAAAGAGCGCGTAAAGCTGCTTGCTGATAAAGGCATTCTTTTGATTGATCTTGTGGATAGCCCTATTGCAAAGGAAAAAGCAAATACGGCCCTCTATAGGTCCATGACCGGCACAGATTTTTACAGATCAGCTATCGAGAATCAGTACAGCGCCGAAGAAAAGAGTTTGGTTATGTCCCGGCCCTTGCGTGAATACTACCCGCTTGTACAAATTGGGCGGTGCTGCATCTACGAGCACAAGAGCAAGCCACTATATTATGTATGTCGTCACAGGTCGGGCGAGATGCCCATGTATGGAACCGGCGAATATGAGCGAAAACGATTTAGGGCCGCGTATGGTTATATTTGGCCCGCGTACTTGCAGCGGCAACTTGAATTTGAGCGGTACTCGGATGAAATTTTCTTCCGTGAATATTGCGGTACTTGACTTTTTTGCGCAGTCAGTATATATTAAAGATAATCCCCGGTGCCCACAGGCAGCCCCCAGAAGGGGCGGGCAAGCGTCAGCCAGCGCAAGAACCGGGGATTTACTTGTATCTGCATTGGAGGTGTACAAAATGGATGTTAATAGTATGATTCAGGCTATTTCTAACGTGGGTTTTCCCATTGCCGCGTTCTTGCTGATGTGGTATCAGTGCAACACCGTTGTTAAGGAGAACACGGCGGCTATCACCGAGATGCGGCTTGCTCTGGACGACATCAAGAAGGAGAGTTAACCAATGGGTTGTTATATCATTTTCGCCCAATCTCTCACAAACGTACGCGCGTACCTGCTGGCTGATTTGTGCGTTCATTTGGGCATTGCCTATTATAGCGACTGGGCCAACGCCTACCACACACGGCAGTGTTGCGCGGTGGGCCCTGTCACCAAAGGAGACAAAGACCAAGTAGTTAAGTGTCTGGAACATGACACATATGTTGTAATGGAGGCGACTAAAGTTGAAAATCAGTGAAAAAGCGGCCCTTGCTATGGCCGGATACACAAAATCAGAGATCGAAGCTATGGAGAAGCCGCAGCCCGTGCCGCAGCCCGTGCCGCAGCCCGCACCGCAGCCCGTGCCGCAGCCCGCACCGCAGCCCGCGCCGCAGTATGAGGGCCTTGAGACCCTGTTGCAGCAGCTTTTGCAGGGTCAGCAGACTACCGCGCAGGCAATGCAGACCATGACACAGACGTTGCAGGCAAACGCGCTGGGCCTTGGCATCCAGCAGCAGCCGACGGCAGATGCTGCCACTGTGACAGCCCGAATTATCGACCCAACCTATGGAAAGGAAGTGAAGTGATATGCCCCTTGGCATGGATTTTGCGGACATTGCCGCCATTTTGACCGAGATCAATAAGACGGCCACCGGCCAGAAATCGACGTCGCCCATCGTGGACACGTCTAGTTTCGTTTCCGTGGCGCAGGCCACTTTGCTGACCGGCCCCGACAATTACACTAAAGCGATCAGTCAGGTGCTGGGCCGTACCATTTTTGCCGTCCGCCCCTACGATGCCCCGTTGAAGCGCTTGCAGGTCACGGGCGACGACTGGTCGAACCATGTACGGAAGATCAATTTTTGCGACACTGACCCCGTCACCGACGAGGCGTGGGCGCTGCAAGACGGCCAGAGCGTGGATATGTACGAAGTCCACAAGCCTAAGGTCCTTCAGACGAACTACTACGGGCAGACCAATTACAGCCGCGTGTACACGCAAGCTGATACCCAGATGGAAGCGGCCTTTAAGGGCCCCGAGGAACTGGCGCAGTTCTGGTCGTCCTTCGTGCTGCACCTGTCGAACCAGATTGAGGCAGACCGGCGCAACCTCGCAAACAACCTGATGGCAAACCACCTGACCGGCATGACGGTGACTAGCCCGAGCAGCGTTATTTATCTGCTCGACGAGTACAACGCCCAGCAGGGCACCAGCCTGACGGTGCAGGACGTCTACAAAGAAGCGAATTTCCCGGGGTTTGCAAAGTACGCCTATGGCCGTATCAACGATATTTCCCGCCTGATGAAAGAGCGGTCTATCAACTGGCATCAGAACTGGAAGATCGGCGGCACGACGTACAACATCATGCGGCACACTCCGTATGATCGTCAGCACCTCTATCTGTACAGCGGCACGCAAAGCCAGATCGACGCCCGTGTGATTCCCGAGGTGTTCCATGACAACATGCTGAAATACCGCGACGCCGAGCAGGTTACGTTCTGGCAGAACATCGACGAGCGCGAGACCATTTCCGCAATGCCTGTTGTGACCACTGCCGCCGGTGTGGCATCCAAGAATGCCGCGGTGCAGCTGTCGAATGTGTTTGGATGCCTGCTGGATTGGGACGCCATCGGCTACACTCCGAAGCTGTCCCGTGTGGTCCCGACCCCCATGAACGCCCGTGGCCTGTATACTAACTTCTGGTATCACTACGGTTGGTCGTGGTACGATGACTTCACCGAGAACGCCGTTCTGTTCCTGATGACCGCCGGAGACGTCACCGCGCCCAGCACGGGCAAAGCGGCAAGAGCCACCACCCTTAAAACCACCACCCATAAGGATGAGGACCCTTCTAAGTCCTGACCAATACCGGCGGGCGTCTGCCCCGCCGGTTATTTTATAGGAGGTGCAAAAATGCAAGCTACATTTTACCAGTTTGCAAAGCGCACAAACAGCACAAAACGGCCCAGCGGTGGGCAGGAGTTCGGAATTGACCTTAAAGCCCCTTGTAATATCATTGACCCCGAGATCAAAATTGCAACACAGAGTGCCCCCACCGGGTTCAATTATTGTTACCTTCCCACGTTCAGCCGGTATTACTGGGTGAAGAACTGGACATATTCGGACGGGCTTTGGAATGCGTCGCTGACTGTTGACACTCTTGCCAGCTACCGGGAACAGATCGGCAGCGCTACAGAGTACGTTGTGAGATCGTCCGCTAAGTATGATGGCACAATTTCAGACGGCCTTTACCCGGCAACCGCTAAAGTGCAGAGCGTAACAACCTCTTTTCAAGGTGGCTTTGCGGAAACAATTAGCGGGGGATTCTTTGTTATTGGGTTTATAGCTAAAGCCGCAAACTCCATCGGGGCTATAACCTATGTAGTTATGACCCCCGGAAACGCCAAAAAGCTATCTGCAAAATTGCTGACTGATGTGTCATACCTTAGTATTGATAACTCCGAAATCAGCGACAATTTGACAAAGGTCCTTTTCAATCCGTATCAGTATATCGTAAGTTGCAACTATTTTCCATTTGACATCGCTGAACTCACCGCGCATTTGCCGCTTGTGGCTAAGATCGACGTGGGGTGGTGGTCTGTGGATGTACCTGGTTGGATTTTGGGCGAAGATAACAATAACTTCAAAAAATCGGTAAGTGTGACTGTACCGAAGCACCCTCAAGCGGCAAATCGTGGCGAGTATTGCAATGTTGCCCCTTACACGGATTACACTATTTATTTGCAGCCCTTTGGAGTGATACCCCTTGATGCCTCTAAAATGTGGGGGGCTGCCACATTATCTATACAATATGAGGCGGACCTTTTCACCGGTGACAGCGTACTGCGCATATTTACCAATGGTAGCCAGCTGGTATACGAGACAACCGCAAAACTAGGTGTATCGGTGCAGCTGTCAAATATTAACTTTGGTATCCCCTCCGGCAGTGGGGGTCTTTTGCAAACTGGTATTGCTGCTGCGTTTGGAGGTCTACAAGCAGCATTATCTGGCGGAACTTTATCGGACGTCGGAAACGGTATTTTAAATGCAGCGCAAGCAACCAATGCAGATGTTGCAAGCAAAGGTGCTACAGGGTCTACAATCGCCTTTGATATGGCGCCCTATATGGTTGCCAGATTTAAAATTATTGCGGACGACAACAACGAGGACCATGGCAGGCCACTATGCCAACGCGTGCAGCTGTTCAGTATCCCGGGATTCATCATGGTAGACGACCCCGACATTGCATTAACCGCGACTGCCGCCGAGATTGACAGTGTTAAAAGTTATATGAAAAATGGATTCTTTTTAGAGTAGGAGGCATAAACGATGGCAGTATATAAACAGTGCATTACTGATGTATCACCGATCAGAGTGACCGCCGGTTATCCTGCATACCAGGATGGCAGCCCTCACCGGGGCATTGACACAGTCCACGGAGATCATAAAGCCTACGCGCCCGAAGCGGGCGTTGTGGTTGTGGCCCAGCACTGGAATGGTAGTACATCTGGTGATCAGTCATGGGGTAATATGATTAAAGTACGGATGGCCGACGGCACGACATGGCGGGCCGCGCACTTCGCTACGCAAATTTGGAACGTGGGCGACACAATCTCAAAGGGGCAGTTTATCGGCACACAGGGCGAAACCGGCAACGCAACGGGCATTCACACACATTGGGAGTACGCCGACGCCGCCGGAAACTTGAGGGACCCGTCCAGCATTATCAGAATCCCGAATAAGGTAGGTACATGGGACGTAGAGTGGGATAGTGGTGGAGGTCCCGGGCCGTGGCCTACTGGCAAATTGCCGGTATGGTTGCTGTTTAAGATGGCGAAAGGGGGCCGTCTGCTGTGAGTGCTCCTTATAGTTACGAGCAAATCAACGCTCATGTGTCGCCGGTGACTCCATCCGTGATGCACACCAAAGGCAACAGCCTATCCTATTATTTCCGCAAGTATCTGTTTCTTGAGGCCGTGTCAATGGTCCGATGGACGCTCCCCGACACATGGCCCAGTAACCGATTACAGTATCTTGTGTTCGGTTCCGGCGGTGTCACGGTGTTTAACACTGACCGTTACGGCCTGGTATATGACCGAATGGGACTGACCGGCATTAACATCTTCTATAATCCTACTCACTCCATCATTGCCAACCCTTTTATTAAAGGGTCCCCGTATTTGCAAATCGGAAAACAATGCGAGATCATCAATTTGCAGCCCGATTACCGGGGCATGGTGGATATTGTGGCGTATTATGGGGACATGATGGCCCTTGCCGCCCAGACCATCCAGAGCAATTTAATCAATAGCCGCCTTGCCTACGTGTTTGCGTCCGGCAACAAAGCGGGTGCAGAATCTTTTAAAAAGATGTTTGACGCGATTATGCAGGGTGACCCCGCCGTTTTTGTTGATGCCTCTTTGCTCAAAGCGCCCAAGAATGGGGCATCCGGGCAAGCCCCGTGGATGTATTTTGCAACTGACCTCAAAGGGAACTTCATTACCAACGAATTGCTTACAGCCCTTAAAACCATTAAAGCGCTGTTTGACACGGAAGTGGGCATCCCCAACACCAATACCAGCAAAAAAGAGAGGATGTTGACAGACGAAGTCAATTCTAACAACGTTGAGACAGCCGCAAAAGCGTCGCTCTGGTTGGATAGCTTGCAGCGTGGTTGCGAACGGGTCCACAAACTGTTTGGAATTGATAAGTCTACTTTGTGGGTCGATTGGAGGTTCCCACCCGATACTAATACGCAGGAGGTGAACAACGATGTACTCAACCTTGAGCTTTAACGGGTTGCTGACGGGATACCCGGAACTGTTCGACGATTTGAAAGTCCCAAATAGTGTATCTAAAGAAGCTGTCTGCAATCAATTACTGTTTGATACACTGGAATTAGAGGTACTGTATGCTGACGGCCCCACAATGCGCCGGGCGTTGGGCGTCTATTCTGAAACCATGCTCCCGAGCTGGACCCGGTACGCGGCAGCCCTGGGCCTTGAATACGACGCTTTGGCATCGGATGACCGAACCAGAACAACCGATCATGCAGGGACCAGCAGCGGTACAAACAACCGCACAAACGGCGTGAAGGGAACAACTACACGAGTGCCTAACCTGACCACCACCGGCCAGAATAACGGCAGTGACAGCACCACCCGGGACGTTACGGGGTTCGACAGCGGGGCATTACAAACTGCGGAGAGGAGCACAACGGCCCTCGGTACTGGGAACACTATTACCAGCAGCGGCACGGACACGACCACCACCGATCAGACAACAACCGATAACAATAGCTCGGAGTTGCACGACGGCTACAATGACACCATGACCGAGAAGGGCCGGGCAGGGCGAGACCCGCAAGACCTTATTGCAAAAGAGTTGACACTTGCAATGGAAAATGCTGTTCATAAAATCGTTACGGACATTCGGGCAAATTTTTGTTTGCTGGTATATTAAGGAGAGGTAATTATGAATATAAACCCTATTCACGGAGCGCCCTACACAAATTTCCATGACCTCAATCTTGATTGGATTATAGAGGTGCTGAATGAGTTTAATACCAAACTAACAAACTTTGTCAGCCTGGCTACAATCAAGTATGCGGACCCCATCCAGTGGGACATTACTAGCCAGTATGAAGCAAACACCGTTGTAGTGGATAGCAGGGGCAACGCATATCTTTCCGTGCAACCGGTACCGCCCGGTGTTTCTCTGGATCGTGTTGAGTTCTGGACAAAAATTGGCAATTTTGATGAGCTTTGGGCCGATGTAAAACGGGCCATTACTCCCAACGATGAGGGCCATAGCCCTACCGCGACAGCTGCAAGAGCTGTCAACGATCTTGTCTGGGTCAACGGGGCGCTGGTACGTGTCACTAGAGCAATGTTAGCCGGTGATGCCTATGTACCCGGCTCAAACTGCGTGAGCAGCTCCGCAAATGAAGTCTTGCACTACCTTGTCACCGCATTTAATGAGGGCTTGCGCGCCGAGCAAACGGCCCGGGAGGATGCCGACACGCAGCTCCAGACGGCCATCAACACCGAGAAACAGGACCGTGAGGATGCTGACAGCAACCTTCAGACAGCCATCGACACCGAGAAACAGGACCGCGAGGATGCTATCAATGATCTGAAAAAATCCACTGTCGATTTGGGGGTATTCATTACCCCCGAAATGTACGGCGCAAAGGGTGATGGCTCTACGGATGACACGGCAGCAATTCGAACCGCTTTTAATGCTGCTAACGCCAATAAACCCATTATCCTGACGGGGCAATATTATTGTACCGGCACTATTACCGTTAAGAGGGACACTACCGTTATTGGTGCCGCATCCAGACCCCGCGCCGTGCTGATTCCTTATTTCATTTTTAACAACGCCGTAAACCCTGCGTTTTCTATTGTGGGCTCGCAGGACAGTAACGTTGACTATGGTGGCACTCTTGAAAATGTGACCTTCAAGGGCGTTACCGTCGGTCTGAAAAATCCTGCAACAGCTGCAAGCGTGGCATTTAAAGTGCAGTGGGCGCGTTTCTTCACTCTGGAAGATTGCAGCGTACACGGGTTCACTACCGCAGTGGATTTCGCCAACAACAACGGTATGTTAATCAAGAATTTCGAGTACAGTACAAACGGCTCGGTGAATGTCACCGTATTTAACAAGTTTAACAATGGGGGCAATACGGGTCTGAAATTGCAGCACATCGTCATCAACAATTTTTCGGAAGGAATCTCTAAAGCGATTGTCCTGTCCGATACCACCGCAGACGGACAGGCGGGCGACAGATGGTTTGAAGATTGGTTATGTGTCGGGCCGTGGAATAACGTTATTTATTACACGCACGGGAAAGGCTTTAGTCGTCACGTTTATATCAATCGCATTTTTGCCGATCACCTGATTGACAACCTCGTCTATTTGGTGGGTTCAGGCGCTAAGGAGGACGCCCAAATTACTGACATTGGCTGCGTAGGAACTGGGGGCCAATACCGGGGTATTCTCGTTACAGGCTATTGCCGGTTGACGATTAACGGTGTTGCCGGGTCGTCCTCCACGAGTACCTACGACTTTATCTCGCTTAACAATGCAACCGACGTTGTATTGACTAACGCTATCCTCGACGGCCCTTCCACATATTTCATCGCGGTTACAGGAGGCGCGCGTATTGCAGTCTGCAATACACGCAATACGCAGCAAGGAAATATCAATGTATCCGGGGATGCTTCCTATTGTCAGTGGTGCAACGTGTCTACCGTAGGCAATAACAATCTGCTGGTAAAAACGGGCAGCAACAATCAGGCAACCAACGTACACCCGGCCAGCAGCAACTAAATATTCTGTATTATGTGCCCACTCCCCTACCCTATGGGGTGTGGGCACTATATTTTGTGTCTATTGACATTTTGCACAAAGTTTGGGGCGTTGGGGAAGAAATTTTTGTGCAATCTGCTATTA
>ERZ825324.4171-NODE-4171-length-12328-cov-3.594394_pt1 | contig 12328 bp, 5 predicted proteins | sample MGYA00519859_ERZ825324 | MGnify/ENA primary metagenome ERZ825324 (study PRJEB31778, sample SAMEA3449198) | human gut metagenome | biome: human gut; feature: human-associated habitat; material: faeces | place: United Kingdom | collected 2010/2012 ... | reverse complement strand
CAAAAAACAGAGCGCACTCTTGATTTTTTCAATTGACGGTATTATAATAGCGTTAATTAGAAATCATACGGTCTTTCGCCGCATAAAGGAATGGAGGATTTACTACAATGGAGAAAAAAAACATTGACTGGGAAAATATCGGATTCGGATATATCCCTACAGATAAGCGTTTTGTAGCTAATTATAAAGATGGAGCATGGGATGAAGGTGGTCTCACAGAAGATCCTAACATCGTCATGAATGAATGTGCCGGAGTTCTTCAGTATGCACAGACAGTATTTGAAGGAATGAAGGCTTACACAACAGAGGATGGACACATTGTCACTTTCCGTCCGGACCTCAATGCGAAGCGTATGGTCGACTCAGCGAAACGTCTTGAGATGCCGCCTTTCCCGGAAGATAAATTCGTTGATGCTATTGTTCAGACAGTAAAGGCAAATGAAGCTTACGTTCCACCTTACGGAACAGGAGCAACACTTTATATCAGACCATATATGTTTGGTACAAATCCTGTAATCGGTGTTAAGCCGGCAGACGAGTATCAGTTCAGAATGTTCTGTACACCTGTAGGTCCTTACTTTAAGGGTGGTGCAAAGCCGATTACAATTAAGGTTTCTGATTTCGATCGTGCAGCACCTCATGGAACAGGTCATATCAAGGCCGGTCTGAACTATGCAATGAGCCTTCATGCAATCGTTACAGCTCATCAGGAAGGTTATGATGAGAATATGTACTTGGATGCAGCAACCAGAACAAAGGTAGAGGAGACAGGTGGAGCAAACTTCATCTTCGTAACAAAGGATGGCACAGTTGTAACACCTAAATCAAACAGTATCCTTCCATCTATTACAAGACGTTCTCTTATGGTAGTTGCTGAGAAGTACCTCGGACTGAAGGTTGAGCACAGAGAAGTATACTTCGATGAGGTAAAAGATTTTGCAGAGTGTGGTCTGTGTGGTACAGCAGCCGTTATTTCGCCGGTAGGTAAGATTGTTGATCATGGCAAAGAGATCTGCTTCCCAAGTGGAATGGAGAAGATGGGACCGGTTATCCAGAAGCTCTATGATACATTAACAGGTATCCAGATGGGCAGAATCGAAGCTCCAGAAGGATGGATCAAAGAGATTAAAGTAGACTAATTATAAAGAGTTCTTATAAATAAAAAGATATGGCGTAAGTTCCATTCGGAATCTACGTCATATCTTTTTTTAGGCATTTCCATGAAAATCCAGAAGCTCACGAACGTCTACCTCAAGTGCATCTGTAATATTAAACAGCAGATCCAGCGAAACGGATCGAACGATGTTAGGGGCTTCGACGACTCCCAGATGTTGTCTTGAAATGTCCAGTTTTTCTGCAAGCTCTTTTAATCACCTCAACCATATATTTTATGTATATTCCTATAAAATATAAATTAGACATGATATAACAACTGATATTAAAAATATGACATTTAAAATACAAAGATAAAAACGATAATTATAAAAAGGGCTTAATCTAACCATATGATTAGTTGACTTACATAAAAGTGCCTCAGTTTTTTGTAGAAAGCATATATTTTCTGTGCATATATACAAAAATGAAAATAGATGCTTGATAACACTTGATATTTAAAATATGACAATATATACTTCAAATATGTAGATTGATATCTTTAAAATTACAACAAAGGAGCAGAAAAATGAATTTAATTATGAAAAAAAATGTTTTCAGGAGAGGAATGGCATTTGCATTAAGTACTGCAGTTGCAGTCAGCATTGTGCCGCCATTGGGAACAGGATCAACAGCAAAAGCTGCTTCGGATGCAAGCCCGGTGAGGTATGAAGTGAATCTCGGTATGTCATCTTTGTATACGGATTCAACATCATGGAGTAAATCAACAGGAGCAAAGGTATATTATGGAAATCTTACTGATGCGACCGGTAAAAGTCCTGTTGCATATCGTGTGCTTGGAAAAAGTACTGAGACACAGAGTGTAGGTGCTGCACAGGATTATGTATTGCTTGATTCAGATTCTATTTTATACCGTAGTTATTTTGATGAATCATCGGGTGGATGGAATGGTAGTTATCTGGAGAGATTATTGAACAGCAAATATGTTGATTCAAGAAATGCAGAGCAGGGTGCGATGTTTTCAAAAGTAGAAGCGAATCTGCTTATGCCTACGACATTAAAAGAAAATACATATACGATACGAACTTATCTGGAAGGTGAATCAGGAACTGAATCTGTAAAGGATGAGGCAGCTGAAGATTATATCTTTATTCTTTCGGCAAAGGAGATTCGGAATCTATATGCAGACAAGCAGTCTACCAATAAGAATGTATCGGGAGATTATTGGTGGTTACGGTCTTCTAGGGCTAATTCAATGAAAGTGGTATGGTTGGATTCAGTGGGTAATTTTCAGATAGATGCCGAATGTATGGATGGTAACATTGGTGTTTGTCCGGCATTTAATATGAATACAAGTGGAGTCCTGTTTTCAACTGCAGTCGGATTTGATAAGAAGAAAGCAATAACAGCATCTTCCGCACAGATAAAAGAGAGTGCGGTAAATGATTGGACTTTGACTTTGAAAGATACAAATAAAACAATACAGTTAACATCAGGAAAAGAAGCGGTTCTTGCTGCTGATGGAACAGTAACGATTCCATACACATATTCAGATAGTAGAAATTCACAAAATCCGGTTAATCAGGTATCTGTATTAATAACGGATAAGGCATATACCGATAAGGATGCCAAGGTGTTATATTATGGAGCATTATCCGGAAATACAACACAGTCAATAGGCACCGGTACATTTACTTTACCACAGACATTGACAGGTACTTGGGGAACAGATTATCAGGTATATCTTCTTGCTGAGTGTGTAACAGATGGAAATTATTCTGATTATGCAAGCCTGCCATATTGTCTGACTTCTGTTAGTAAGGAGACAGGGGTGCGCGAGACCGTAAAACAGCCGGTTGCTAAAGTTTCGGATGATAAGACCTCTTTGATAATCTCATCAGGAACAGAGGGCGCAGATATTTATTATACTTTGGATGGAAGCATTCCTGATCAGAAAAACGGAACCAAATATACAGGGCCAATATCTTTTCCGACCGGAACCAGCACTATAACAGCCATTGCTGCAAAGGATGGTATGGATAACAGTATGGTTATACAGTTGATCGTTATCAAGGGAGCAGATGGTACTATTGTAATTAAGACCGATGGAACATCAGATCCGACACCAACACCAAATCCGACACCATCTACTGATCAGAAAAAAACAGAAGAACAGTATAAGCCCGGAACAGTCGAATATGAAAAATGGCTGACCAGTGATAAGGTAGATTCTCTGACAAAGGGGCAGTTGACCGGTAGAGCATCTGCAACAACAAAGGCAGTTACGCTTCGTTGGGAGAATCTGAAGGATGCAGACGGTTATATTATTTATGGTAATTACTGCAATACAAAGGCTAAGAAATACAAATACAAAAAGATTAAAACAATTAGTGCAAAAAAATTTAAGAATAAGAGCACTGCCAGCTGTAAGCTTAAAAAAGTAGTTGGCAAACAGAAGCTTAAAAAGAATACATTTTACAAATTTAAGGTAGTTGCATATAAGAATGTTAAAGATTCCAAGAGCGGAAAAACAGTAAAAAAAGCAATAGGAAAATCATATCAGCTTCATACAATTATTGAGACTAAGTCCGGTAAATACGGAAATCCAAAGGGCGTTATTGTGACAACCACAAAGAATAAGAAGATATCAGCTGTCACATTAAAGAAAAAGAAATCTGTTCTTTTAGATGCCCGTGCAAGTATGCCGAAGAGAAAGAAGCTGAAAAAACATTGTGAGGAAATCCGTTGGATTTCAACAAATAAGAAGATTGCAACCGTAACACAGGCCGGAAGGATCAAAGCTAAAAAGAAGGGTAAGTGTTACGTATATGCGCTTGCGCAGAATGGGGCAAGAAAGAAGATCAAAGTTACAGTTAAGTAGAAATGATTAAATTCACATGGAGGAAATTATGAAAAAAGAAATATTTAAGCGAGGTGCAGCACTTGTGCTGGGAGCTGTTATGACTATCAGCATCTTACCGCCGCTTGCTTCGATACCAAAGGTAGAAGCCGCTGTACAGAAGACAAAAACGGTTTCGGGTCTTGGAATTGATGGCATCATCAATCCATATGGTTCAGATACAAGTTCTGACGACTGGAAGGGCAACTATGTATACTACGGAAAATACAAGGAAAGTCCTATCCGTTATCGTGTATTAGATACAGATTCGAAAAAAGACTTCCAGACAGGAACAGACAGTATGCTTCTTGACTGCGAATCCGGAGTTGAGATTCTCTATTATGATGTAGATGCGTATACGAATGACTGGAAAAACAGTGATGTTTATAAGTGGATGAACAGCACAGACCCAGCGATATATAATGCATATACTCAGGGAAATATGAGTGGATTTTTAAGATACTTTTCAGATGCAGAGCAAGCTGCGATTGTAAGCAGTAACAAGCAGGTACGTTCCGGTGAAGACGGAAAGGGTGAGTTTGCTCCCGGTTCGATCAAATACTATGATTTTGTACCATTGACAGGCGAAAAAGTATTTGCATTAGATGAAGCAGAGATAACAAATAAATCGTATGGATATCCGAATTCACTTTCAACCATGAAACAACGAGGCAAAAATAATGTCGGTTGGTATTTTCTTCGATCAGGATACGGAAGCACATCAACAAAGTATCATTTTTATGATCAGGTAAATTGTGTAGGGTGTGAGGGAGCTTTTTGTGATGTAACCTTAACAGGCGCAGCAGACGGTAAAACTTTTGGTTATGCAAATCCGGCATTTAATATTGACACCAATAAGGTGTTATTCAATTCACTTGTAGAAGGAACTGCCGGAAAATATGGTGCGACCTATAAGTTAACAATGCTTGATAATAACATTAAGCTTGCTGTTACATCAAGCAGTACAACGAAATCAGGCAATATTGTGGCTGTTCCATATAATATCTATGGATCAAATGGCACAAGTGTAAATCAGTTGTCTTATCTTGTCACAAATAAGCAGTTTGATGCTGAGGGTGCAAAGATAAGAGCATATGGCAAGATTGCTTCTGTCAGTGGCGGTAAAGCCGGTAATGCAAAGTTGAATCTTGCAGCTATTGCAGAACAGGTTGGCGGTGGATGTACAGCTGATACACTCTTTGATAATTATATGGTTTATCTTGTTGCAGAGAGTGTACAGACAGATAGGGATCGTACAACAGATATAAACGAAGGTTTATTTACTGATCTGGCCAGTACACCGGTATTATTGTCAAAACCGGCAAATGAAGGTATGGTAGCAGATGATGATAAGACTGTAATAGAGAATGGTACTTCAGGTATCGATACACCATATGGTTCACATCCGGGAGAAACGCTTGATGTGAATGAGGAATGGAAGGGCAGTTATGTATACTATGGTCAGTATAATGGAGAACCTGTAAAATATCGTGTACTTGATACAGCATCAGGAGAAGATTTTAAGACAGGAACAGATAGTATGCTTCTTGACTGTGACGAACAGCTCATTAAAGTTCCGATCCTGTTCTCATCAGGTACTGTTTCATGGGAAGACAGTAATATGTATAAATGGTTAAATAACGAATCATCCAAAAATGATGCGAATGCACCGGTTAACTGTATCTCGGATAAGATAGACGGATTCCTGTATGGCTTCTCGGATACAGAGAAGGAGACGATTGTCGCATCTACAAAAACCGGCAAAAATGCTAAGGATGGAGATACATATTTCTGGAATAAAGATGAGATCAGCTATATGCCGATTACAAACGAAAAGGTATTTGCTCTTGACCTTACGGAAGCAGCAAACACGAGTTACGGTTATCCAAATACCTATAAAAATGCTGCTCAGAGAAGTAAACCGGGAAGTGGCTGGGGCTGTCGTACAACTTATCGTTGGATAAGTGCCAGTTCTACAAATTCATTCCCATATGCTTTTGGATATTCAAATACAGGTGCTGTAAGCATGAGTGTAACGTCGTCACCATTTTATCCGTCACCTGCTTTCAATATAGATAAGAAAGATATTTTATTTACAACCCTTGTAGACGGAACAGCAGGTAAGACCGGCGCTTCTTACAAATTTACATTACTGGATTCCGGCATGAATGTACAAATTACCGACAGTGTAATTACAAAGACAGGTAATACGATTACTATTCCATACGAGATAACAGGAAAGAAAAAAGATAATGTTTCACAGCTTTCGTATTTTGTTACCGATAAGGTATATAATGCCGACGGAGCAAAGATTAAGGCATACGGTAAGCTAACAGATGTATCATCTAACCTGACAGGAAGCTTGCAGATGGATCTTGCATCAGTTGCCGCAAAGATTGGAAATGGATGTACAGCAGATAATCTGTTCCAGAGTTATAAAGTATATATTGTTGCAGAAGATATTAGTGCGGATGATCCGGCGACTATGGGAATCGATGAATCCTTATTTACAGATTATGCAAGTATGCCGGTGATCTTATCAAATCCGGTATCGGCAGATGATAGCAAACAGCAGCAGGTTGAGATGCCGGTTGCAGAAAAATCAGCAGATGGTACCTCGTTGATTCTGTCAAGTAAGACGGCAGGTGCTACAATTATATATACAATAGATGGAACAACACCATCAGCCTCAAACGGAACAGTATATAACGGACCGATTAAATTAACAAAAGACAGTACTACAATTACGGCAATAGCTGGAAAAGACGGAATGAACAACAGTAAGATCGTTCAGGTTATTGTTCTGAAGGTTGCAGGCAAGATTACACAGATTACAGTTGTTGAAGATCCGAAGCCGGGTGAATCCAAGCCTGATACACCTGCTCAGAAGCAGGAGACAACTTCGGTAAGCTCTTATGTACCGGGAACAAAGAAATTTGATAACTGGGTTAAGAGCGATGCTGTTGATAAGTATACAATGGGACAGTTAACCGGTAGAGCATCTGCCACAACAAAGACAGTTACTTTACGTTGGGAAAATGTAAAGGGAGCAGATGGATATATAATTTATGGTAATTACTGTAATACCAAAAAGAAAGTATACAAATACAACAAGATCAAAACTGTAAGCGCTAAGAAATTTAAGAACAAAAAGAATGTCAGCTGTAAGGTTACCAAAATTGCAGGTGGTAAGAAATTAAAGAAAAATACATTCTATAAGTTTAAGGTAATAGCATACAAGAATGTGAAGGATGCCAAAACAGGAAAGACTGTAAAGAAGGCAATTGGTAAATCATACCAGCTTCATACAATTACTGCTACCAAAAAGTACAAATACAGCAATCCGACAGCTGTTGTAGTTAAAACAACTAAGAAAAAGACTGTTTCAAAGGTAACAGTGAAAAAGAAGAAATCTGTACTGCTTGAAGCAACTGTAAAAATGCCAAAGGGCAAAAAATTAAAGAGACATTGCGAGAAGATTCGCTGGTTTTCAACAAATAAGAAGATAGCTACAGTTACTCAGGCCGGTAGGATCAAGGGCAAGAAGAAAGGAAAATGCTATGTATATGCCATAGCACAGAATGGTGCGCGTAAGGTCTTAAAGGTTACAGTAAAATAAAGCCTCCCAATATACAAAGTATTAATATACAGGAAGACCCGTTTGTCAATCGACAGGCGGGTCTTTTTTCATTCATTTTTTATGGGAATTTAATTGACTTTTATATAGGTAGTGATAGAATACCTCTACATGCGAAAATTATAGAGAGGTGAAACTATGCAGATAATTAAGAATTTGAAGCCATATTGGAAATCGGTTCTGATCATTGTTCTGTTATTGATCGTTCAGGCATATTGTGATCTGGCATTGCCGGATTATACGTCGAAGCTGATCGATACCGGTATCCAGAATTACGGCATTGATCATTGCAGTCCGTTGCAGATCCCGGAAAAAGCGTATACCATTATTAAAGGGTTTATGGATGAAGATGATGTGACGGTGTGGGAAAAGTATTATGAGCAGTCGGATGATGGCATATACCATATGACAGATGACGGCAAGGATCATATAGATGAGATCGATCAGGCGTGTATGGAGCCGATGATGATGTATTATTATCCATATACGATGGTGGATTCAGATGAAGATAATCAGTTAAAGCAGATGCTTGCAGCAAGCGGTATGACATTGGACGAGCTGCCGCCTGAGATGTGGAGTCAGATGGGAACGCAGATGAAGCAGATGATCGATTCCATGCGTGACAGTATGGGGGATGATATGATGATGTCATCTGCCATTACCTGTACAAGAACCTGTTATGATAGTATGGATTATAATTATAAGGATATCCAGATGTCCTATCTGAAACGTGTCGGTGTAGAGATGATCCTTATGACATTGTTAATGGTTGCATCGGCGATACTTACCGGTCTGGTAGCCGCAAGAGTAGCTGCAGGTGTGGGCTGTGATCTGCGAGAAAGCATTTTCAAACGGGTTATTTCATTCTCAGATGCAGAGATCAATCGGTTCTCGACTGCATCCCTGATCACGCGTTCGACAAATGACGTTCAACAGATCCAGATGGTTACGGTTATGTTGCTCCGCATGGTCTTATATGCACCGGTTCTGGCAGTTGGTGGTATCATAAAGGTTGTAGAGAGCGGCGCCAGCATGGGATGGGTGATCGTAGTTGCGGTAGCAGGCATCCTGGTTGTTCTCGGAGTGTTAATGGCAATTGCACTTCCAAAGTTCAAGATCATGCAGGATCTGGTTGATCGTGTTAATCTTGTGTCCAGAGAGATCCTGACCGGTATTCCGGTTATCCGGGCATTTGGCAGAGAGAAGTTCGAAGAAGAACGTTTTGATAAGGCGAATAAGGATCTGACAAAGACATCATTATTTGTAAACCGCGTAATGACATTTATGATGCCGGTTCTGATGTTTATTATGTATGCGGTTACGATCCTGATCGAGTGGGTTGCGGCTCACAGAATCGATTCGGGTGAGCTTCAGGTTGGATCCATGACAGCGTTTATTACTTATACGATGATGATCATTATGTCCTTCTTAATGATCGGTATGTTATCCGTTATGCTTCCAAGGGCAGGTGTGGCAGCAGACCGAATCAAGGAAGTTATTGATACAGAGAGTACGATCTGTGACAAGCCGGATTGTAAGAAGTTAGAAGCTGTAAAGGGTGTTGTCCGTTACGAACATGTAAGCTTCGCATATCCGGGAGCGGATGAAGATGTTCTGACAGATCTTGATTTTGAAGCAAGACCGGGCGAGACGACAGCAATCATAGGAAGTACCGGCTGCGGTAAATCTTCCCTGGTGCAGCTTATGCCAAGATTCTATGATGTCACAGGTGGTAAGATCACGATCGACGGAACGGATATCCGGGATGTATCAATTGAGAGCCTTCGGGAGAATATCGGTTATGTGCCGCAGAAGGGTGTGCTGTTCTCCGGCACGATCGCATCTAATATCCGGTTTGGTGCAGAGGATGCAAGCGATGAACAGATGAAGAAAGCGGCAGCGATCGCACAGGCAACAGATTTCATCGAGGAAAAGGATAAACAGTATGACAGCAGCATTTCACAGGGTGGTACAAATGTTTCCGGCGGTCAGAAGCAGAGACTTGCGATCGCCAGAGCAGTAGCCCGGAATGCAAAGATATATATATTTGACGACAGCTTCTCCGCTCTTGATTTCAAGACGGATGTAGCAGTCAGAAAAGCACTTCGTGAAGATATGACAGACAGTACGGTATTCATCGTTGCCCAGCGTGTCAGTACGATCTTACATGCAGACCAGATCTTGGTGCTGGATGAAGGAAAGATCGTAGGCAAGGGTACACACAAAGAGCTGATGGAGAATTGTCCGGTATATGAACAGATCGCCCGTTCGCAATTATCTGAAAAAGAGATTGCGGCGAGCATAGCATAAGAACTCAGGAAAGGAAGGTAACAGACATGGAAGAAAACAGACCAAGACGTGGTGGACGACATATGGGACCTCCTGGAATGGGAGGCGGCGAGAAAGCAAAGGATTTTAAAGGAACCATATCGAAGTTGGTTCGATATACAAGAAAATATCTGCCGGCAGTGATCGTGGTCATGATCATTGCGGTGTTCAGTACGGTATTCAATGTTGTCTGCCCGAAGGTACTCGGTAAGGCAACGACAGCATTATCAGAAGGCATTATGCGGAAGATAAACGGAATCGGTGGAATCGATTTCACCTATATCGGTAAGATTCTCCTGTTCTGTCTGGGACTGTATCTGTTAAGTGTATTATTTAACTTTACACAGGGTATCATCATGACAGGTGTAACCCAGAAGCTATGTTACAAGATGCGTAAGGATGTATCTGAGAAGATCAACCGTATGCCACTTAAGTATTTTGAATCCAGAACCTATGGTGAGGTATTATCTCGTATTACAAATGATATTGATACAATGGGAAACGGATTAAATCAGAGTATCACACAGCTTATTACTTCGGTATCGACTGTTATCGGTGTATTTATCATGATGCTTACGATCAGCCCGCTTATGACGATGATCGCAATTATCATCCTGCCGATCAGTGTGGCATTAATGGGTATCATCATTAAGAAGTCACAGCGTTTCTTTAAACAGCAGCAGGAGTATGTCGGACATATCAACGGACAGGTTGAAGAAGTTTATGGCGGACATACGGTAATCAAAGCATTTAACAAAGAGGAAACAACTTTAAAGGAATTCCATGAGACAAATGAAGTCTTATACAAATCCGCATGGAAAGCCCAGTTCTTTTCCGGTCTGATGCAACCGGTTATGATGTTTGTCGGTAATCTCGGATATGTAGGCGTAGCTATTTCTGGTGCGGCTCTTGCCATTCGTGGTACGATCACGATCGGTGATATTCAGGCATTTATCCAATATGTGAAGAATTTTACACAGCCGATCCAGCAGGTAGCACAGGTTACAAATATGATGCAGCAGATGGCAGCAGCGGCGGAACGTGTATTTGAACTGTTAGAGGAAGAAGAGGAGGTTCAGGTTGTTGAGCATCCTGCTTCTGTCGAGGATATAAAGGGTGAAGTAGATTTCCGTCATGTAAAGTTCGGATACGATCCTGAGAAGATCATTATACATGATTTCAGTGTTCATGTTGATCCGGGCAAACAGGTAGCGATCGTTGGTCCGACCGGAGCAGGTAAGACCACTATGGTTAAGCTGCTGATGCGGTTCTATGATGTAAATGAAGGAGCCATCCTGTTAGATGGTCACAATGTTAAAGAATATAATCGAAGAGAGCTTCGTGATGCTCTCGGTATGGTTCTTCAGGAAACATGGCTGTTTAAGGGGACGATCATGGAGAATATCCGTTATGGAAGACTGGATGCGACGGATGAGGAAGTAATTGCGGCAGCAAAGGCAGCTCATGCACATCGATTTATCTCGGCACTTCCGGGTGGTTATCAGATGGAGTTAAATGAAGAAGCAAGTAACGTATCACAGGGACAGAAACAGCTCCTGACGATCGCAAGAGCCATGCTGGCAGATCCGAAGATTCTGATTCTTGATGAGGCGACAAGTTCGGTAGATACAAGAACCGAGATCCAGATCCAGAAGGCGATGGATCAGCTGATGAAAGGAAGAACAAGTTTCGTAATTGCACACCGGCTGTCTACGATTCGTGATGCGGATGTGATCCTTGTTATGAAAGACGGGGATATTGTAGAGCAGGGAAATCATGAGGAATTATTAGCACAAAATGGATTCTATGCAGAACTGTATAATTCACAATTTGAGAGAAGTGCATAAGGATATTTACAGATAGAGAAGCCCATGCTAAAAGAAATAAGGCGCTGCCCGAAGAATATCGGGTGCGCCTTTTGTTGTGTGCATTGACATATGCGGAAGGGGATTCATTTGATGCGCTGCCTTTTGTTATTTTACGTATATAGAGGGTGTAAAATAATGAAATATTATTATTGTGTAGCCATTCTTACGTAAAATATATAAGTAAAATAAGAAAGGAGAGGCATGAATCGTTTTAAGAAATGCTATGTAGGAAAAGCTGCCACTTGACAGTTTTCTTACAAAATCCGATGAATATTTAAAGTAATTAAATTATATCACTCGCGGTAAGAAAAGTATAGTATAATAAACGAATAAAAAGAAACGCAACAAAATGTTGCATGCCGGAACAAAAGAAATGTCCCGGCGTGTATTTTAGATACCAAAGTATGCAAGAAAAGTTGCCAGTGGCAAGTTCTCTGTATCGCGTGTGTTCGATACTAATGTGTGGAAATTCCGGCAAGAATG
>ERZ825324.4168-NODE-4168-length-12330-cov-4.396090_pt1 | contig 12330 bp, 10 predicted proteins | sample MGYA00519859_ERZ825324 | MGnify/ENA primary metagenome ERZ825324 (study PRJEB31778, sample SAMEA3449198) | human gut metagenome | biome: human gut; feature: human-associated habitat; material: faeces | place: United Kingdom | collected 2010/2012 ... | reverse complement strand
ATGGCACGAGAAAAACAAATGCCGCTTTCAGCGTCGCTTGTTTTTCTTTCGTGCTTGCGCTACTCTCCTTCGATCACGAGCCCGCGCTGACGCGCTCTACCGCCTGCTTCCGCAGGCTGCTCGTTCTCTAATGGCACGAGAAAAACAAATGCCGCTTTCAGCGTCGCTTGTTTTTCTTTCGTGCTCATTATATAGCACAATCGGCTTGAAAGGGAATACCGTAAACGGTATGACTTTCAAGCCGATCCAAATATGGTACTACAGTTCACTCGTAGCTTCCTGGGAGCAGATTTCGCGCTTGCGGGAAAATCTGCTCCCAGGAAACTACGAAGGGAGCGCCATTTCATGAGCAAAAGGAGCTGCGAAGCAGCGGAAAGCATCGAAGATGCGCTTTTGCGAATGAAATGGCGCGGTGAACTGTTAGAATATTACGCCTGGATTTCCCGCACCAGGCAATATTGTTTCAGGGAAAAATGCTTTTCCACGACGCCGTATACCTTAAACCCGAACTGCTGATAAAACGCAACGTTACGCGGGTTGTGCGTTTCCAGCGAAATCATCAGATCGTTGCGTTCCGCATATGCAACCGCCTCTTCCACCAGCGTCGCCGCGATTCCGTGATGCTGCATTTCCGGATCAACCGCCAGATAAATGATATGCAGTCTCCGATCCTGATGCAGCTGATCCGTCCAGCTTGAATTCAGGTAATCCCTGCCGAGCACGAAATTAAAAAATGTTTTCAGGCTGTGATCCTCCCGGATCAGATAGCCCTCCGTGCGCAGCGTCGCCTGCACCTCCGTAAAATAACGATGCAGCAGATGGTACGGCTCCGTTTCATCCGAAACGACCAATATGCCGTTTAATTCCTTACTGTCTGCAAAAATTTCACACGTCTCATAAAATTCCGTCAGGTCGCATTGAAACAGCTCCGGCATCAGTCGTTTCCGCACCTCTTCATCCGGAATCAGCTCCACATACAACGGGTCCGCCGCAAACGAACGGCACAACAGCTCCTCAAGCTTCGACAAATCCTCTTCCTGTACTCGATACAGTTTTTCACTGTCCATAAAATTCCACTCCGGCTTCTCTCAAAAGCCGCTCCATCCTTTCCGTCTGCACGCACAGCGTATCGATTTCTTTCCGGTACAAATCGCTCTGGCGCTCATATGCAGCCTCCAGCTGTGCAATTTCTTCCGTAAAATCACTGCAGTCCGTCTTTTCTTTTTCCAGAAGTCCGGTCACAACCGGGAAAAAGTTTTCAAACCCGATAATTCTTCCGGTTCCCCATTTCAGCCGATCTGCACTCTGATCCAATGCATACGATGTAAAATGTCGATAAACCTCTTCTTCAAACAAAAATGCGTACCGGTTGCTGTCGATCTCATACAGCTTGCGCAGTGCCGCTGAAAGCCTTCCCTCTTTCAGATTGCGTACCGCACCTTCCAGAAGCTGCAAACGATCCTGCAAAATTCCATGCGGAAACAACACGTTTCCATACCAGTCGATCCGCACATAGGCGTCCTGCTCCTGCTGAAAAACCTGTAAAAGCGATCGTTCCAGCTTCCGGGTGTCTGCCGCAGGTACTTCTGCAACAGTGTCCGTTCCCTGCACACATGTGATAAAATCTCCGTTCACCGCCCCGGCATCGTCAGTCTCCGCCGTGCGCAGTCCAGATGCATTTTCCATACCAGCCGCCGATGCGTCAGCGTGCCTCGCGTTCCGGTTCGTTTTCTCTACCTTTGCATACAGCTGTTGCGCCGTCGCCGTTGCCTGCTCCAGCACCCGCAGCAGCCGCTGTCCGTCCGCGCCGGTCTTTTCACACCATTCGCTGTCCAGCCGCTCCTTTGCTTTTCGGAATACTCTGGAAAAATCCAGCGGAACAACAACCGTACGGTCAATCGCCATCAGCAAAAGTCCAAACAGCTCATGGTGCATCCGATAAACATCCTCATCGTAAAAGCCGTCGTTGTCGAACTGTGAATGATAGTTCGTTTCCATAAAGCTTCCGCCCGTAAAATCATTGACCATCGACGGAATTCCGGCAATCGCAATGGAAAAATCGTCCGACCAGGTTTCAATCGGCGCGGTAATCCTCGTTTCCTCCGGATATGCTCCGGTCAGGCTCGGCAGCTCTTCCAGAAATTCTTCCAGAAAAGAAACGTATTCGAACGTGCTCCGAATCCTCGCCCGCGTCCCGTGTGCCAGCGCAGGGAGCTCAAAATTCAGGTCGGCAATCACGCTTCCGCGCCACTCCGGATGCACCGTAAATACCTGTTCATACGCGCCCGTCGACCAGTCGAACTGCGAATCCGCCACGCCCCATTCCTCAGACGCCATGCAGCAGAACATCAGCGTATTTTCGGGCTGATATCCAATTTCCAGCAGCGTTTTTCCCATCGAAAGCATCATCGAAATCGCGGTGTTATCATCCTGAAAACCGTCAAAATAGGAATCGTAATGTGCGGAAAGCATAATTCTGCGCTCCGGGTGCGTTTTTCCGGGAATCTCCCCGACGATGTTATAGGTCGTCTGCGCCGGGATCACCTTTGTCGAAGCGTCAAACAGCACCTTTACCTCACTGCGGCCCTGCAGCATTTTTTTCAATTGATCTGCATCGTGCCGGGCAATCGAAAATGCCGGTGCATTCGACGGTCCCGCGATATCCTGTGCGTTCAGTGCGCGTTCGTCTACCTCTCCGTAGCCGCCCGTCTGTGCGGCAATGACAGCTGCCGCGCCTTTTAAATGCGCCTGATAAACCGGATAATTGATCCACCACTCATCCCGCTGGTTGATATCCACTAATACGAGCTTTCCGGTCACATCCATTCCTTCATAATCCTGCAGAGTTCCTCTGCCTGCATACACAACCGAATAGCACTCCGGTCCGTCCGTCACAAAATTCGTCTGATACGCGCCAAGCTGTATCGTTTCCTCTTCGCCTTTTTCGTTTAAAAAAGTCATTTTCGCGCGTTCAAATTCCCACGCATCTACTGTAATCGCATCCTTATGGATAATCGGAAAACCGATTGTGTGCATCTCCTGCTCCAGCATTTCCCCGGTTGCAAGCTCTGCCTTCGACCCCGCCGTCCGATAGCCGAGTTCTTCGTTGGTGCGGTGTTTTTCCATCCGTTTCGCCAGATGATAGGAATAGGAAATATCCAACTGCTGTCTGTATTTCTCCTGCATGTCCATCGTATGCCACTCCTGTCTGTCATCGCTTTTATGCCTGATCCGGTATCATAGGAGACAAAAGACCTTTTTGATCCCGACATCATTTCAGTCCCAGTATATCATTCCTGTAGCAAAAGACAAGAAGGTTTCCGCTGCATAGAGGGCAAAGATTGAAAAATAAAATTTTTCAATCGCGAGATTTGTGTCTGCGCTCACTTGACACAAACTCGACATGCGCAAAAAACGTGCGCAGAAAGGAGGAGAAATATGCCGCGCAGAGGCGACCGGTTGTGGCTTTGCGCGGCATATTGTATTTTGCGACGATGTCTGGTTACCCGATTACAAGCTCCCTGCCGCCCATTTTTTCATACAAACGGTGGGAAATGGAAACCACCGTCCGGTTTTCTCCGGCGCGCCTGAGCGCATACAAAACCTCCTGCTCTGTGCCTACATCGAGGTTCGCCGTGATTTCATCCAGCAGCAGAATCGACGGCTTCGCTGCAACCGCCCGGGCAATGGACAAAAGCTGCCACTGTCCCTGTGAAAACAGTGCATCCGTGCAGGGCGTATCATACCCCTGCTCCATTCCGGCAATCACTTCATGCAGTCCTGCCAGCTTCGCCGCTTCGACCGCATCCTCTCTGGAAATCATCGGATCAGAAAGCGTAATCTGCTCCAGAACGGTTCCGGGAACCCGCTTAAAGCTCTGCTCCACGCAGCCAAACAGACGCCGTCTGATACTGTCCGGAAGCAGATAAGCGTCCTGTCCATATATTTTTACACAGCCCTTTTGCGGACGATACAGCCCCAAAAGCAATTTAAAAATTGTGCTCTTTCCTGCGCCGGTGCGCCCGGTCATCGTTACCTGCTCGCCGGTTTTTATCTCGAAGCTCAAATGCTTCAGAACCATCTTTTCCTCTTCATAGCCGAAGCTGACATCTTCCAGGGAAATGCATGCGACCGCAGGCGATTTTGCCGGCTCAGCGACCGCAGCGCGATCCGAACCAGCGGCCGCAGCGCAACCCGAACCAGCGGCCGCAGCATAATCCGAACCAGAGGCCGCGCCGGCTCTGCCAAGTTCTACCATCACTTTTTCTCCCGCCTCCCCGGAGGTTTCCAGCCGCGTCGGCAGCTCCAGAAATTCTCCGACACGCTTCGCGCCTGCCAGCGCCTCCTGGATCGTCTGGATTTCCATACCAATGCTTTCGATTGGGGAAAAGATTCTCGAAATATAGGAAATTACCGCAACCGCCGTACCGACTGACATGCCGAAAAACATTCTGACCTCCGGGCCGGACGAAGCCGACAGCAGCATGACAACGCCCGTCACCAGCGCATCTGTAATCAAAATAACCGGAGAATACAGTGCATCGTAAAAATTTGTACGCTCCATCGCAGCATATCCCTCCTGCAGCGTACGGTCATAACGTTTGCGCATAAAGCCTTCTTTTCCAAAAACATGGATCATCCGAATGCAATGAATCGTCTCCGGCACAAGACCCGACGTCCGCGCAGCAGCCTTTCTGCTGTCCATCTGCGCAGCCAGCATTTTTTTCTGAACATGTCTTGTAAACAGTGCGATCAGCGGCAGAATCGCCAGCAGAGTAATCGCAAGTCCGCGGTTTTTCTGCCAGAGCACTGCGTAAATACCGATCATCGTGCAGGCGTCTGCAAACATGCTGATGATACCGGAGGTAAACAGCGTTTCCAGCGTATCAACATCCCCGACGAACCGGGATGCGATCGTTCCTGCGTCCATTTTACTCAACGTATCTGCGGACAGCTGCGACAGCTTTTCGCACATCTGACTGCGCAGACCGTGAGTCAGCTTCTGTCCGAATACGATCAAAAGGCTTTCCCGCGTAGATTCCAGCAATCCCGCCAGTGCTGTCACGCCGAAATAGGAAAATGCCTGTACAATCGGCATCGGGTTTCCCGCAGTCAGCCCGTCCACGATTTTTTCCAGAATCAGCGGCGGCACAAGTGCAGTGACGACTGCGCCGACTACGGTGATGACCAATGCAATCGGAAGCAGAAGATTCTGTGTGCAGATCGATCCCACCGCAGTGAGAATTTCATGATGCGCCTTTGACGGCATCGTTTTTTTCAAACGCTCACGCATGGTCTGCTCCCTCCTTCCATACCTTGCACAAATTTGCATATTCCGGAACGATCTGCAGCATTTTTTCGTGCGTTCCTGTCTGCGTCTGTCCGTTTTCCATCCAGATGACCTGATCCATCTGATCAAACAAATACAGGCGGTGCGAAATCAGTAGGATAATCCGATCCTTTGACATCGCTTTTAATTCCCGGAAAATCTCCTCCTCCGTATTCCGATCCAGCGCCGCAAACGGGTCATCCAGAACGATCAGCGGCTTTGCATGGGACAGCGTCCGTGCAAGCGCCGTTCTCGCCTGCTGCCCGCCGGAAAGCCGCACGCCGCGGCTGCCGACCAGTGTATCGATGCCGTTTTCCATTTCGGACACTTCCCGGTCCAGGCAGACGCGCGAAAGCTCCCTGCCGACGTCGATCTGCTCCTCTCCGAGCGCGACATTGTTTCGGACACTGTCCGTCAAAAGCTCCGGATCGTGTCCCTGCCATCCGACCATGCTCCTGCGTTCTTTGTCTGAATATTCAGATAATTCTTTCCCGTTTAACAAAACATGCCCGGTATAAGGCACTTCTCCCAGAAAAATTTTACCAAGCGTCGATTTGCCGCACGCAACAGGACCCGTGATCCCGATGATCTGTCCAGGCTTTGCACTTATCGTCAATCCGTCAAAAATCTGCTTTCCGCCCGGATATGCGCCGCCCGCCTGATCCAGCTTCAGGCTGACCGCCCCGGCTGTCTTTTCTTCTGTTTCTTCCGGAGGCTCTGTCAGCAGCGGACGGATTCTTTTCCACGAAACGTTTGCTTTCTGTACGGAGTTAAACAGCTTCGCCGCCTTCGAGGACTTGACCGCAAGCTTTCCATAGCAGGATAAAAATGTCGTAAACGCTGCGATGTTCCAAACCGCCCATCCGCTTTTTAACACATTTTTCGAACCAAAATACAAAATCAGCACGGTGCTTCCCATGGAAATCACCTGATACAGCGGAGGCATCGCTACGACCTGCATCCCTGCACGGACTGCTGTTTTTTCGTAATCGTCCAGCTGTTTTTCATACATGCCGCTGCGCTGTTTTTCACAGCCGTAAATCCGATAAGTCACCGCGTTGCCCGCGCGGTCCAGCGTCGCTGTATTCAAGCGTCCGGCGCTCTCCTTATATGCGGCATTGCTGCGCTCTACCACGGTTTTCATCTTTTCCGCCATCAAATAGGAAAACGGCGGGAACAACAGACACAGCAGTGCAAGCCGCCAGTCGTACCACAACAGCATCGCAGCATAGGCAAGCAGCGCAATACCGGTATCAAAAATCTCCGTCGTAAACTTCCGAATTCCCTCTACGCACGCATCCACGTCAGACACCGCTTTTGTCAGAAGGCTTCCGGCCCCCTCTTTTTCCAGCTCACCTACACTTTTATGTACCAGATTCCCGTAAAGCACCTGCTTCATGCTCCGGTTGATATCGTTCGCAAACCGGCGCACATAAAACCGCTTGATGTAGCGCGCGCCCTGCACGAATCCGATCACTGCCACATACGCGCACACCAAAAGCAGCATATCGGTAAAAATTTTTTTCCCTGTAAATACATCCAGCAGGCACTGTGCAAGCCGTCCTTCAAACCACGGCCCCGCGAGCAGTCCGATATTATAAATCAGGCCGGAAACCGTCACCGCAAGCAGCGGCTTCCACTCCGTCACAAAGTAGCTTCCGATCTGATCCGGTTTTCTCCCGGCAGTCCGGATTCCCGATTCTTTCCTGTCGCACATCGTCGTCCCTTCAGCCATCCTTTTCTCCCCTGTCCATCCGTTCCTTTACCTGCAAAAATCCAGACCGGCTTTCTTTTTTCGATCTCAGATACAGTCGATCCAGCATTTCGCAAAAGTGCTCGGTTTCTGATTCGTCCAGTTCCTCCATCAGCCACTCATAAAACGTCGATTCAATGCTGACCTTGGAGTTTTTCAGCCCTTCCGCCTTTTTTGTCGCATACAAAAGCTGACTTCTTTTGTCCTCCGGATTGTCCCGGCGAATCAGGTAGCCCTTCGCTTCCAGGCTTGCCGCGCGGCGCGCCGCAGCTCCCTTGTCGATCTTTAATTCTTCCCGCAGCTGCGCCTGTGTGATGCCGGGATGGTGCCGCACCAGATGGATAAAATCGAACTCCGCCGTCCCGATTCCTTTCTCCTTCATCGCCTGTACCGTCAGCTTATTTAACTCCCGCGCAATTTTCGTCATTTTCCGTTCGGTTTTATCCATCGCAATCGTCCTCCTGAATTGAGTTGCAGGGGCTTTCCTGCACGATAGTTTTTCAAAATGGATGTACCTACATCTTTCTTTCATCCTAGTTTATCCGCAGAGAACTGTCAACCGTTTTCCTGCGCTTGAAATATCCGGAAAACCGCGCTATGATGTTCTTAACTGACTTATGTATCACACAAAGGAGGGAGCTTCGTATGACTTTAGAACCGCTTATTTTAAAAATGATTTCCTACGATCACGGCTGCCCGGGGCGCATTCAGCATTTTCTGAAGGTGCACAGCTTTGCAAAGACGATCGCTGTTTCCGAGCATCTCGATGAAAAAACACTGTTCATTACGGAAGCTGCCGCCATCGTGCACGATATCGGCATCCGGCTGTGTCTGGAAAAATACGGAGACGGAAACGGAAAATTGCAGGAAAAAGAAGGTCCTGCCCTGGCAGAGCAGATGCTCTCCGAGCTGGGATTTGAAAAAGATGTGATAGAGCGCGTCAGCTTTTTAGTCGGTCATCATCATACTTATACCGGCATCGACGGTCTCGATTATCAGATTCTGGTGGAGGCGGATTTTCTGGTCAACCTCTTTGAAGGAAACACGGACACAGCCCATATCCGGGCGACCTATGACAACATTTTCCGCACAGAGACCGGGAAAAAAATCTGCCGCGAAATGTTTGGCTTATAATGTGGAGACATCATCAGCTTTTCTTTCCATTTCGCGGCATTTTGTTAAAAGGATGGGCCTCCCACAAAAACGGCGACGCTGCGCGGTTTCAGGATAAATTCACTGTCAATGACAGTCATCTGTGACTCCTTTTCGGGCATTTCCGGCTGGTCCGTATTGACCGCAAGCCTCCATACAAAGCCGTTTGGAAGCTTCGGCAGAAAAAACTGCTGATCCTCCCAGAAAACATTGACCGCCAGGTACACGAGATCTTCCGTTTCCAATTCCCGGGTTCGCTCCATTTCCAAGCTCCACACAGATTCCCGGCGTCTCTCTGCTTCCTGACTCCACGCGTTTTCCTGATTTCGTCCTGTTTTCTGACTGCTTCCGGCCGGAACCGCCCCCGCAAACATCACGCCCAGGAATTTACTTTCCTGGGTCACATTATTGTCCCAGGGCTGATTCGTATGGACGCTGACCGTCGGGAACCCAAGCCCGGACGGACTGCATTCTCCGCGGATTGCAGAGTGTTTTTTGCGGAATGCAATCATATACCGGAAAAATTCGTAAATTTCTCTATTTTTTTCCAACAGCGACCAGTCCAGCCAGGAAATTTCGTTGTCCTGGCAGTAGGCGTTGTTGTTGCCAAACTGCGTATTGCAAAATTCGTCTCCCGCCAGAAACATCGGCGTTCCGCGGCTGCACAGTAACACCGCACAGGCATTTTTGATCATTCTTTTCCGAAGCGCTTCTATTCCGGGGTTGTCGGATTTTCCCTCGTACCCACAGTTCCAGCTCCGGTTATCATCTGCACCATCAGTATTATTCCAACCGTTTTCCTCGTTATGTTTTTCATTATAAGAATACAGGTCGTACAGCGTAAAGCCGTCGTGACAGGTCAGAAAATTGATTGACGAATTGTAGCCCCGATACTGCCCGCCGTACAGATCCGGAGAGCCGGTAATCCGCTTTGCTGCCTGTGCAGCGAACCAGTACTCTCCTTTTAAAAAGCTGCGCAGCTCGTCCCGGTATTTGCCGTTCCACTCCGCCCACCGGTTCCACGCCGGGAAATTTCCGACCTGATACAAACCGCCCGCATCCCATGCCTCCGCAATCAGGTTGACGTCCTTCAGCACCGGATCTTCCGCCAGATTCCGAAGCAGAGGCGGCTGTAACAGCGGCATCCCGTCCTCGTTTCGTCCCAAAATGCTCGCAAGGTCAAAGCGAAAACCGTCCACCCGATAATGAATTACCCAATGCCGCAGGCATTCCAGAATCATCTGCTGCACGACTGGATGATTGCAATTTAACGTATTTCCGCATCCGCTGAAATTATAATAGTTTCCCTCCGGCGTCAGCATATAATAAATCCGGTTGTCGATTCCCTTAAATTCAAAAAACGGTCCCTGCTCGTTTCCCTCCGCGGTATGATTGAACACCACGTCTAAAATGACTTCGATTCCGTTCTGGTGAAGCTCCCGGATGAGATTTTTAAACTCCGTCCCTTCCCGGTTATACTCCTGACGCGCCGTGTATCCTGTGTTCGGTGCAAAAAATCCAACCGTGTTGTAGCCCCAGTAATCCAGAAGCGTCCTGCCGCCGATTTCACGTTTTCCCATCGTCTCGTCGAATTCAAACACCGGCATCAGCTCAACCGCAGTGATGCCAAGCGCCTTCAGGTAGGGGATTTTTTCCCGGATACCCTCAAACGTTCCCGGAAACTGCACGCCCGAGGAGGCATGCTTTGTAAAACCGCGCACATGCATCTCATAAATAATCAGCTCCTGCATCGGCTTTTTCGGCTCTCTGGCGTCACCCCAGTCGAAATCGTTGAACACCACCCGCCCATGATAACCCTTCTCCCGGTCGGGCTCTTTTCCCCAGATGCTCTGCTGCGTCACCGCCCGCGCATACGGATCCAAAAGCACTTTTGTTTTATCATAAATCAGCCCTTTTTCCGGGACGTTCGGCCCGTCCATCCGATAGGCGTACTCAAAATCGTAAATATCCAGACCGAACACGATCATCGAATATACCCGCCCGATCCTGTAATTTTCCGGAAAAGGAATCGTCCCGTAAGGCTCTTTTTCCCCTCTGTGAAACAGCAGCAGCTCACAGGAAACCGCATTCTGAGAATGAATTGTAAAGTTGACGCAGCTTCCGAAGGAAGTCGCTCCGTTGATTTCATATAACCCCGGACGGATATCGAATCCGTTGACGCGATCCAATGGGTTTAAAAACTGTTTCTCTGCCGCAAGCGGATTTAGGTTCATGCTGTGTGCCTCCTGTCCCTTTCGATTCTTACTCCCAGTTTATCATCTGTAGGACAGGATGCAAGCAGGAAAGTCTGGTCATCGCTGTTTTTATCCGGAAAGAAGAGGTATCCACCGCAGCCGTTTGCGCACCCCGGCGGCACGCGCGCCATACTATATAGAAACGGAGCGTTTCAGGTGATCTGCATGGCAGTCTCTTCTCTGGATATTCTGAATCTGTCCCACTCTTTCAAGGACGTGTGCGAAGCGCACGCCAAATCTCCCGAATGTCTCTCCTGCACGCTCCGTCTTTTACTGGAATACAACCTGATTCAGGCAAACCTGGAATATTCCAGACGCTTTTGCTGCACCCCCCAGGCACCGGACGACGCGGCTTCTAAAAACTGCAAAAAGGAATTTCCATCTGCAGAATCGTAGATTGTCAACAAAGCTAAAAAAGTTTTGAAAAGAAAACAAATTCTGGTAAATTTCAATAACATTTCTTCCTTTTTTCCATTAGAATAATGTCGATTTTATAAAAATTTCCTTTTTTTCTTTCCTTTTTTGTATTACAATGAAATTATCAAAAATCGATCGAAAGAAAGGGGTTTTTCCAATGGCAAACAGAATTATGCTCAACCAGACCTCCTATCACGGAGCTGGCGCAATCGAAGAAATCGCAAACGAAGCAAAGGCTCATGCTTTCCGGAAAGCATTTGTATGTTCCGATCCGGATCTGATCAAGTTCGGCGTAACCGCAAAGGTAACGGCTATTTTAGACCGCGAAGGTCTTGCTTATGAAATCTACTCCGATATCAAAGCAAACCCGACCATCGAAAACGTAAAGAACGGCGTTGCAGCGTTCAAGGCTTCCGGCGCTGACTACATCATCGCAATCGGCGGCGGTTCCTCTATGGATACCTCCAAGGCCATCGGCATCATCATCGCCAACCCGGAATTTGAAGACGTCCGCAGCCTCGAAGGCGTTGCTCCCACCAAAAAGCCCTGCGTTCCGATTATCGCTGTTCCTACCACTGCCGGCACCGCTGCAGAGGTTACCATCAACTACGTTATCACCGACGTAGAGCGCAAGCGCAAATTCGTATGCGTTGACCCCCACGACATGCCGATCATCGCAGTCGTTGATCCCGATATGATGTCCTCCATGCCAAAGGGCCTGACCGCTTCTACTGGTATGGATGCTCTGACCCACGCAATCGAAGGCTACACCACCAAGGCTGCATGGGAAATGACCGATATGTTCCACTTAAAGGCAATCGAAATCATTTCCAAATCCCTGCGTAATGCCGTCGCTAACACCAAAGAAGGCCGTGAAGGCATGGCTCTTGGTCAGTATATCGCAGGCATGGGCTTCTCCAATGTCGGTCTCGGCATCGCTCATTCCATGGCACACACCCTGGGCGCTGTTTATGACACCCCTCACGGCGTTGCATGCGCAATGATGCTTCCGATCGTTATGGAATACAACGCAGACTGCACCGGTGAAAAATACCGTGAAATTGCACGCGCAATGGGCGTAGAAGGCGTTGATCAGATGGATCAGGCTGCTTACCGTAAAGCTGCGGTCGATGCTGTCCGCAAGCTTTCCGAGGATGTCGGCATTCCGTCCAAGCTCGAAGCCATCAAGGAAGAGGATCTTCCGTTCCTGGCAGAATCTGCCCATGCAGATGCATGCGCACCCGGCAACCCGAAGGATGCAAGCATCGAAGATCTGACCGCATTATTCCGTAAGCTGATGTAAAAAAGAATGTGCCAAGGCACATTCTCGCGGAGCGTTTTTATTTCATAGGACGTATTTTCCTATGAAACAAAAAAGATCCGCTAAAAAGCGGATCCGATAGTTTGATAATCAAATCCTCTTA
>ERZ825324.4163-NODE-4163-length-12343-cov-7.046143_pt1 | contig 12343 bp, 9 predicted proteins | sample MGYA00519859_ERZ825324 | MGnify/ENA primary metagenome ERZ825324 (study PRJEB31778, sample SAMEA3449198) | human gut metagenome | biome: human gut; feature: human-associated habitat; material: faeces | place: United Kingdom | collected 2010/2012 ... | reverse complement strand
TGATGAATGCGATCATCTCGCCCACCTGCATGGTGCCGTTGTCCATGGCCTTGCCGCCGAACCAGACGATGAGCAGGCTGGTGCCGTTCATGATCAGGGTCATAAAGGGCATCATAGCCACCATAGCGCGGTTGGTGAACAGCTGGGTGCCCATCAGCTCCCGGTTGGCCTTGTCAAAGCGCTGCTCCTCAAACTTTTCGCGGCTGAAGGCGCGCACCGGCATGATGCCGGTCAAGATCTCGCGGCTGACCAGATTCAGCCGGTCCACCAGCTGCTGCATCACCTTGAATTTTGGCATGGCAACGCTCATCAGGAAGATCAGCAGCAACAAAAGCAGAGCCACATCCAGCACCACGATCCAGGAAAGGCCGGAGCTGCTGCCTACAACGTGCAGCACACCGCCAATGCCCAGAATGGGCGCGTAGGCCACCATGCGCAGCAGGATGACGCAGACGAACTGCACCTGCTGGATATCGTTGGTGGTGCGGGTGATGAGGGAGGCGGTGGAAAAATTCTCGATCTCCGCATTGGAGAAGCCGATAACGCTGGAGAAGGTCTCCCGGCGCAGGTCGCGGCCGATGGCGGCAGATACCCGGGAGGCAAGGAAGCCCACGGCCACAGCCACGGCTACCATCAGCAGGGTGAGCGCCAGCATCTGGCCGCCCACCCGGAAGAGGTAACCCATCTGCACATCCTGCGCAACGCCCTGCGCCTCGTATTCCAGCTGCACCAGCAGCAAAGACTGGCTTTTCAGGTTTTCCAGCAGGGTGCTGTCCAGCTGGCTCATGGCACCGTCCAGCTGCTTTTGCAGCATACTGCGGTCAAAGCCGGGCATCTGGCTCATGGCGGCAAACTGACTGCAAACGGTGTCCAAATCCGCTGCCGTGGGGGCAACAGTCTCGGTGTCGGTGTCCGCAGCGGCAGAGGGCATCTCGGCAAGGCCGGTCATGCCCATGCTGTTCTGCCCGGCGGGGGTGTTGGCGGCCTGTGCGGCAGCCATATACAGCACGATGTCGGGGGTGGTCACGGCATCTTCCAGTGCGGTGCGCTCGTCCTCGGTCAGGTCGGAGCGCAGCTGCAACACGCCATCGTCCTGCAGATAGTACTGGTAGGCGTTTTGCAGCTTCTGCGCATCCTCCTCGCTCATCAGCAGGCTCAGCGCGTCCAGCGTACTCTGGCGCACCGTCTGGGGCAGGGGGCTTTCAATGCCGCCCTGCTGGATGCCGGTGTCCACGATCTTGCTGGTGTAGTCCGGCAGGGCAAGGTCGCAGTACGCCTGCACGAACAGCAGTGCGAACACCACAAGGCAGACCGCCCAGTGCCGGGCCAGCTGCTTAAAGATCTTTGTCATGGTTCGTTTCTCCCTTCGGGTCAATGTTGCGCGCGGCATTTTCCGCAAGAATGGCATCCATCAGCGCGCCGCGCAGCGCGTCCATCTGGGCTACCTGCTCCGGCTCTAACCGTGCCAGCACGCTGGCAAAGTAGTCGCGCAGAGCCTGCTCACACTGGCGGCACAGCTCGTACCCCTTGGGGGTGATGCGCACCAGCGTTTTGCGGCGGTCGGCGGGGTCCGGTTCCCGCACCACGGTGCCGTCCTGCTCCATGAGCCGCAGCCCGCGCGAGACCGCCGGCAGCGGCTGACGAATCTCCCGGGCAAGGTCAGAGACATAAATGGCGCCGTCCTTTCCGTGACAGTTGATGGCGTGCAGCAGGCCTTCCAGCATATTGAAGTGGCATTTGGGGCAATCGGCCAGCGCCGCCCGCATCCCGGCCTTGAATGCCTTGCTCAGCTGCCCGATATAGTGGCACATCCCCTGAAAGCTGGGGGTGCTTGGCTCGGACACGACAGTCCCTCCTCGTTTGCATTTTTCAAATACTTAACAGATGTTAAGTATTAACGCCTGATAAGCATATTCCTTTTGCAGCCGGATTGCAAGGGAATGGGGAAATATTAAACAAAAATTCACAAAAAACTTGTAGGTTTTGTCAATGCGCAAACCGGCTCTCGCTGCATAAAAATAAAGGACAGGCAGAAACGGAGGGTGCGGATGGAGCAGGGATTCCAAGTGTTGTTGCAGGTATTCGGCGGATTGGCGCTGTTTTTATATGGAACGGACAGCCTGTGCAGGGCAGTACAGCAGGGAGCGGGCAGGCGTCTGCGCAGCCTGCTGGCGCGGTGCACCGCAAACCCGGTGGCAGGGTTGCTGACTGGTGCTGCGGTAACGGCGGTGCTGCAAAGCAGCTCAGCGGTCACGGTTATGGTCATTGCCTTTCTGGCGGCGGGGCTGTTGCAGCTGCGGCAGGCGGTGCCGGTGGTGTTCGGAGCGAACATCGGCACAACGGTTACGGCGCAGCTGCTGGCGTTCCGGGTGGAAAGCTGGCGGTATCTGTTGCTGTTTGGCGGGGTGCTGCTCTGTCTGGCCTGCAAGGGCTGGCGGGGCCGCTGCGTGGGCGAGGCAGTGTTCGGCTTTGGACTGCTGTTCGAAGGCGTCACTGTGATGCGCAGCGCCATGGAACCGCTGCTGCAAAGCCCTCTGCTCCGGCTGGAGCTTGCCCGGGTGCAGCAAAGTCCCATGCACGGGCTGCTGGCGGGCGTCTGCATGACCTTAACGGTGCAAAGCAGCTCTGCCACAGTGGCGCTGCTGCAAAGCATGGCGGCGCAGCCCGGGGCAGACGGCGTGCACAGCCTGCTGGGGCTGACGGCGGCCATTCCCATTTTGCTGGGGGATAACATCGGCACCACCATCACGGCGGTGCTTGCCGCCATCGGGCAGGGAAGAGACGCCAAGCGGGTGGCGGCAGCCCACGCCATCTTCAACCTGAGCGGTGCGGCGGTGTGCTGCGCACTGCTGCAGCCCTTTGCGGCGTTGGTGCGGCTGTGCTCGCCCGCAGGGGTGGAGTGCGCCGTGATCGCCCGGCAGATCGCCAACGCACACACCTTATTCAACGTACTGTGCGCGCTGGTGTGGCTGCCCCTGACCGGGCAGATGGTGCGGCTGGTCTGCGCGCTGCTGTCGGATAAAAAACGACCGCAAGAACGGTTGTAAACCGGAGCGGGGAATGGTATACTGAAGCAGATGATACTATTATGTATAAAGGATGGAATGCAATGAAACGGAAAATCGGCAGGCTGTGCATGGTGCTGGGCGCGGTGCTGATCTTATGCGCCGCCGGGTTGCTGGGCTACAACCGGTGGGATGCCGCCCGGGCAGAAAAGGCTTCGCAGGAAGTATTGGGCGAGCTGGAGCAGACCATGCAAAAGACCATTACGGAGCACCAGCAGGAAAATGAGACTGCAGCCCCGCAGCCGGTGCTGGACCCGACGCAGGAGATGACCACCGTGGAGGTGGAAGGGCGGGACTACATCGGGGTGCTTTCCATCCCGGCGGTAGAACGGGAGCTGCCGGTGATGGCGCAGTGGAGCTACGCAGGGCTGAAGATCGCCCCCGGGCGGTACAGCGGCACCACCTATGGCGATGATCTTGTGATCTGCGGCCACAACTACGCAATGCACTTTAGCCCCATCAAGTGGCTGGCCATCGGCAGCTCGGTCTATTTTACGGATGCGGACGGTCTGCGCTGGAGCTATGAGGTGGAGAGCGTGGAGACTTTGCGCCCCACCCAGATCGAGGAGATGACCACCGATACCGAGACGGACAACTGGGATCTGACCCTGTTCACCTGCACCTCCGGCGGCGGTTCCCGCTACGCGGTGCGCTGTGTGCGGACAGGCTACCCCGTCCGTGTGACGGACGCGGCAGAATAATGCTTTGCACAGCAGGATGATTTGGAAGGGCTTCCGCTTTGCTCTAGCCATTATCAGCGGAAAATTTATTTTTAATTTCGGGATAGCGGAGCGTCTGCGGACGCTCCGCTATCCCATTTTCACAGTAGTGGGTCGTGACGGAAAACGGCAGCTCCAGCGCCTGTTTCCTGCGGAAATGCGGCGCTGCGGGGACTGCCAAAGACCTGATCTCCGAGGAAAATGGCCGTGTACAGCGTGAGCAGACTGGGGAGCATACGCTGTTTTTTACGCAAAAATCCGCAAAAACGTTTGAAAGTCCTTTTTATGGTATCTGAATTATGCGATACTGTGTTCACCGGGAAAGCCCCGGAACAAAACAGAAACACAGGAGGGAAACACCATGAAGGATTTTGAGTTGCGTTATGTGGGCAGTCATGTGGAGGTATACACCGGCAGTGGTGTGTTCCTGTTTTCGGCCGATACAGTGCGCGAGGCCATGGAAGAGCTGGCCGGGTAAGCGGCGGCATATCGCATCTGGGAAAGCTGAATGTAAAATGTATGTAAAATAACGGAAATCTTTTTGTTTGCCGCCCGGAAATATGTTGCGGAATGTGTAAAAAAAGTAACTTTCCTGTAAAATAAACCTTGTTGAGACGCCCCCTTTGATGGTATAATAAAAGTAAGCGGCTTTCGGAACAGGGCAGGCGTTGCGCGTGCAAGGTTCCGGCGGCTGTGTGCTGTAAAGGATTAAAAGGGAAGTTTCATATTAGGAGTATCGTTATGGATATCACACACATTACCTCTCTGCTGGGCGGCGTTGCGCTGTTCCTGTACGGCATGTCCATCATGGGCGCCGGTCTGGAAAAGCTGGCAGGCGGCAAGATGCAGGGCGTATTGCAAAAGCTTACCTCCTCTACCATCAAAGGCGTGATCTTCGGCACACTGATCACCGGCGTCATCCAGTCGTCGGCTGGTACGGTGGTTATTTGTGTCGGTCTGGTCAACTCCGGTATCATGACACTGACGCAGTCGGTAGGCGTGATCATGGGTGCAAATATTGGTACTACGGTAACAGGTCAGTTGATCCGCATGGCGGATATCTCAGGCGACAGCCTGTGGCTGACCTTGATCCAGCCCAAGACCTTTGCCCCCGTGGTGGCGTTTATTGGCTGCATTTTTTATGTGTTCCTGCGCAATGCCAAAAAGAAGAATATCGGCCAGATCATGCTGGGCTTCGGCATTCTGTTTACCGGCATGAGCCTGATGGATACCGGCGTTGCTCCCCTGCGGGAGAGCGCCGTCTTTCAGAATCTGTTCGTCACCATGACCAACCCCATTCTGGGCGTTCTGGTGGGCGTGGTGGTCACCGTGATCATCCAGTCCTCCTCCGCTTCGGTGGGTATTCTGCAGGCACTGTCCAGCACAGGGCTTGTCACCTTCAGCTCTGCCATTCCCATCATTCTGGGTGCACATATCGGTACGGCGTTCACCCCGCTGCTCACCATCGGCGGCTCCTCCAAGGATGGTAAGCGGGCAGCGCTCATCCACCTGTACTTCAACGTCATCGGCAGTGTGATCCTGCTGGCGCTGATCTATGCGGTGCAATTCACCATCGGCATCCCCATGTGGGGCGATGTGATGAACAAGAGCTCCATTGCAAACATCCATACCTTGTCCAGCGTATGCGCCATGCTGCTGTTCCTGCCTTGCAGCGGAGTGCTGAGCCGCTTGGCGATGCTCACGGTGCCCAGCAGCGTGGAGGAAGCACAGGAGCTGAGCATGCCGGTGCTGGACGAGCGTCTGTACAAGAGCCCGGCAGTGGCCTTGCAGCAGGCGAAGAATGCGGTGATCAAGATGTCTCGCCGCGCCGCCCGCAACGTGGGTCTGGCCGCGCCGCTGCTTTTGAAGATGGACGAGGAGACCGTGAGCGCCATCAAGGTGCGCGAGAACCTGATCGACCGCATGGAGGTGGAAATCACCAACTACCTGATCAAACTGACCGATCAGGAGCTGGGCGACGACGAGAGCCACGCGGTGACCGAGCTGCTGAATTTTGTCACCGAGTTCGAGCGCATTGGCGACTATGCCGTGAACATCATGGAAAAGGCCGAGGAACTGTACGACAAGGAAGCCAGCTTCAGCGAGAGCGCCAAAAAGGAACTGCAATTGCTGGATGCCGCATTGGAGCGCATTCTGGTTCTGACGGACGAGGCCTTTGAAAACGATGATACCCAGAAGGCTGCACAGGTGGAGCCGCTGGAGGAGATCATTGATGTAATGGTGGAGCGCCTGCGCGACCAGCACATCCGCCGTCTGAAGGACGGGATCTGCTCCATCGACACCGGCGTGGTGTTTCTCGATGTGCTGAACAACGCCGAGCGTATCTCTGACCACTGCTCCAACATTGCAGTGCGCATGGTGGGCATGGAGGCCGGCGATGATTACGACTCCCACACCCTGAAAAGCATTATGCACCACAACCCCAGCAAGGACTACATGCTGGAGTACGAGCAGTGCCGCAAGGAATACCTTGTGCCGCTGGAAGAAATGGAAGCATAAAATATTTTTGTTTTTAAATAAGCCGGGCCTGCGGGTCTGGCTTATTTTGCGCTTTCACGCAGGAATATGCAGTAGGCGCTGCCGTATATCTTTGCAATCCCCCTCGTGAAAATGGGATAGCGGAGCGTCCGCAGACGCTCCGCTATCCCGAAATTAAAAATAAATTTTCCGCTGAATATGGCCAGAGCGCAAGCGGAGGCCATTGAAAATCGTTAGCCCTGCCGCGCATTTACTCCCCCAGATCTTCCAGCAGCAGGTCCAGCTCCCGGGGGCTGTTGACCACGATTCCGCGCTTGATGCGTAAGGCGTCGTTTTCGGGCAGAAGATTGGTGTAGATGCCGGTCACGCGGATCAAAGTGCCCGGGGTGCCGTCGGCGCGGCAGGTGTACACCGCCACCCGCCCGCCGCTGTCCCGCAGGCAGTAGCGGGCAGCGTCCGTCTGGGGCGCAGCCTGCGCGGCAAGGCTCAGGGGAGAGGCGGGATCGGTCTCAGACCCGGCGGGGCTTTGGGACAGCGGCAGCCTTGGCAGCGCCATCCAGAACAGACTGAATACAATGGTGAATACGCAAAGCCCGTAGAACAGGCAGACAGACAGCTTGCGCATAAAAAACACTCCCTTCCCCGGTAAGTATGCCCCGTTTTGGCGGATAGCAGACAATTTTCACACGCAGATACTGTACTTTCCACAAGAGAGTGTGTTATACTATTTATATCTGCTCAGCGCGCAAAGATTGGTTCTTGCCCGGCTGGGGCTTGCGTGTTATAATATGGTATTGCAGTTTGAAATTTCGTGTCACAAACGATGTGGATAAAGCCCGGTGCAGCTATGCCCGGCAACAGTCTTGAAATGTCAGGAGGCGATCCCTATCTCCAACAATGAGATGAGAAAGATCCATCGGGGCGGCGAGGAGCAGCCTGCCCGCCCGATGGGACGTAAGGTCAATGTTTCCCAGAGCCGCCGCGAGGTACACTCCGCAGCGGAAAACCGTACCCGCACACCCAAGGCACCCAAAAGCCCCAAGCCGCCGAAGGAAAAGAGCAAGCATCCCATCCTGCGGTTCATTGGCCGCACCGTCGCTACGGTGCTCTGCCTCGGCATCATGCTGGGCAGCGTGGTGGCCGTGGGCATGGTGTTCTATGTGGTGCAGGCTACTGCCAACGACGGTGACCTGCTGGACCTGGACAACATTCAGCTGAGCCAGTCCAGTATGGTGGTAGCTACCGACCCGGATACCGGCGCACAGGTGGAGTATGCCACCCTGCGCTCCTCCAACAGCCACCGCGTATGGGCAGACCTTGAGCAGATCCCTTCCAACTTGCAGTATGCGTTCATCTGCACCGAGGATAAGGACTTCTACTCAGAGCCCGGCGTTAACTTCAAGCGCACCATCGGTGCAATGATCAATGAGTATCTGCTGCCCATTTACAGCTCCAAGCAGGGCGCATCCACACTGGAACAGCAGCTCATCAAGAACCTGACCGATGACAACAGCGCCAGCGGTATCAATGGTGCACTGCGCAAGGTACGCGAGATCTACCGCGCCCTCTGCCTGAGCCGCAGCTACTCCAAGGAGACCATTCTGGAGGCTTACCTGAACACCATCAGCTTTACCGGCACCATTCAGGGCGTGCAGACGGCGGCCAACGAGTACTTCAACAAGGACGTCAGCCAGCTGAGCCTGTGGGAGTGCGCTACCATTGCCTCTATTACCAAAAACCCCACCAACTATAACCCCTATACGAACCCCGAAAATCTGATCCACCGCCGCAACTTCATCATGTACAATATGTGGCAGCAGGGTGTGATCAGCGAGGAGGACTACCGCAACGGCGCTGCACAGCCCCTTGTGCTGGCCGAAGAAGACAGCGGCAAAAAGCCCAGCACCGTCACCTCCTACTTCACCGATGCACTGTTCAACGAGGTCGTGCAGGACATCATGACCAAGGAGGGCATCAGCGAGTCCGAGGCGCAAAAGCTGCTCTACACCGGCGGCTTTACTATCGAAGCCACTGTCAACACCAAGTTGCAGTCCCAGATGGAAAACCTGATGCTGAACGCCGATGATGCCTACTTCCCGGCGGGCTGGCATGAGGAAGAGGTCACCTCCATTTCGGACGATGATGTGCAGGTGTTCAACGAGGACGGCACCCCCAAGACCCGCACCGGCGAGGATGGCACCGTCTACTATTACCGCAACGTGCGCACGCAGGCTGCTATGGTCACGCTGGACTATGACGGCAACGTGCTGGCCATTGCGGGCGGCCTGGGCGAAAAGACCAAGAGCCTTTCCCTGAACCGCGCCTATAATGTGGAGCGGCAGACCGGTTCTACCATCAAGCCCATCGGTGCCTATGCGCTGGGCATTGAGTACGGTCTGGTCAACTGGTCCACCATGCTCAACAACTCCCCCCTGTACCAGAAGCAGGATATGATCATCCGGGACGAGGACTACTGCCGCAAGAATGGCCTGATGGGGCTCTCCGACAAGCAGCTCCGCGCTTACCCCAACGCATGGCGCAGCTGGCCGCGCAACTACGGCGGCAACTATGGCGACGGCAGCGATCTCCCGCTGTGGAACGGCCTTGCCCGCTCGCTGAATACCATCGCAGTCCGCGTGGGCGACCTTGTGGGCGCAAGCAATATCTTCAACTTCGTCTACAACACCTTGCAACTGAATACGCTGGACCCCACCAACGATGTGGGTCTGGCGCAGATGGTCATGGGCAGCCAGACCAAGGGTGTTACGCCCATGGCGCTGGCCGCAGCCTTCCAGATCTTCTATGACGGCGAGTACACCACCCCGCACCTGTATACCCGTGTGCTGGACCGGGACGGCAACATCTATCTGGAAAACAACGCCACCAGCTATCAGGCACTGACCCCCGATACCGCTTATGTCATGAACCGTCTGCTGAAGAACGTTCTGTTCTCCAGCGTAGGTACTGCCAGCGGCCGCTACCCCAACTCCAACGGCATGGAGGCCTTTGGTAAGACCGGTACTGCCAGCGATGAAAAGGATCTGTGGTTCGTGGGCGGCACACCCTACTATGTCACCGCTGTGTGGTGGGGATATGATGCACCTTACGATATGACCAAGACTCTGTCCAAGCAGCAGGCCAAGACCCGCACCTGTGTTATGGCGTGGAAGGCACTGATGGAGCAGGCACAGGCAGACCTGCCCTATAAGGCATTCCCCGCCTCCGCAGGCGTGGTGGAACGCCGTTACTGCACCCAGAGCGGATTGCTGGCCGGTGCAGGCTGCCCGAGCACTGCCGTGGGCTACTACCGTGCCGATGACCTGCCCGATACCTGCACCTATTCCCATGCCGCACCGCAGGCTGCTGCCCCTGCCGAGAACACAGACGATGCTGTGCCCACCCAGCCGGTCATCCCCACCGATACCAGTGCACTGGACACGGAATAAGGACAAAAATCGTACTTTTTCACCCCTTTGCTGAAAAATCCGGCAAGGACAGGGCGCACTTCACAAGACAAAACTGGACAAAGTGACAAAATAGCATCCGGGCTCTTGCATTGCAGGGGTTCGGATGCTATTATATTTTCTACAAGAACACTTGTGTTTGAGAGGTGAACAAGTTGGAACGCCGTTTTTATCTGGTGGATGCGCAGGTACTGCCGGAGGTTTTTCTCAAGGTGGTACGCGCCAAGGAGCTGCTGGCCAGCGGCGAAGCCCGCAGCATTTCGGCTGCGACCCGCGCCGTAGAGCTTTCGCGCAGTGCATTTTATAAGTATAAGGATTGTATTTTTGATTCAGAGAACGGCCGTGAGGTCATCACGGTCATGGCCACCCTGCGGGACGAGACCGGTGCGCTGCAAAGCCTTCTGGCCGGCATCAGCGCCGCAGGCGCCAGTATTGTGACCATCAACCAGTCCACCCCGGAGAATGGGGCTGCGCTGGTGGCGGTCACCATCCGCACCGATACCATGCAGATGTCCCCGGAGGAACTGACCGAAAAACTTTCGCGCCAGCGCATGGTGGTGAGTGTGCGCTGTGGGTATAACCTGTAACAAAACAGGAAACGAGGGAAAGAGAGTATGGCTAAAATTGCAATTCTGGGCTTTGGCACGGTGGGCAGCGGCGTATACGAGGTGCTGTGCCACAATGCTGCAAGCGTCTCCCGCCGGGCTGGCGAACCGGTGGAGGTAAAATATATTCTGGACCCGAAGGATTTTACCGGCAACCCGGTGGAGCCTTTGGTGGTCAAGAATATCGACGTGATCCTGCAGGACCCGGAGATCCAGGTGGTGGTGGAGACCATCGGCGGTACCCGCTTTGCTTACCCCTACGTCAAGGCGTGTCTGGAGAGCGGCCGCAGCGTGTGCACCTCCAACAAGGAGATGGTGGCCACCTACGGCGCAGAGTTGCTGGCACTGGCCAAGGAGCACGGCTGCGCCTTCCTGTTCGAGGCCTCTGTAGGCGGCGGTACGCCCATCATCACCCCCATGCACCAGTGCCTGGCGGCCAACGTCATCACCGAGGTGGAGGGCATCGTGAACGGTACCACCAACTTCATGCTCACCAAGATGGTGCGGGAGGGCCTTGGCTTTGAGGATGCGCTGCAAATTGCGCAGGAGCTGGGTTACGCAGAGACCAAGGACCCCAGCGATGACGTGGACGGCCGCGACGCCTGCCGCAAGATCGCCATCCTGTCCTCCATGGTCTGCGGCCACCAGATCTACCCCCAGAACATCCCCACCCGGGGCATCCGGGCCATTACCATCGGGGATGTCAAGGCTGCCCAGCGGATGGGCTGTGTCATCAAGCTCATTGCCTGGATGAAGCTGGGCAAGGACGGCAGCGTGGCTGCCGGTGTGGAGCCCTGCCTGGTGCCCCGGGCCAACCAGCTGGCCAGCGTGGACGACGTATTCAACGCCGTGCTGGTCAAGGGCGATATGCTGGGCGACGTGGTGTTCTACGGCAAGGGTGCCGGCAAGCTGCCCACCGCCAGTGCCGTGGTGGCAGACGTGGTGGACGCCCTGAAAAACGGCTCCAAGGTGCACGACAGCCTGTTCTGGCAGCCTGCCGAGCCGGTGGACGGCATGCTCACCGACCCGACCCCTGCCGCATATTATGTGCGTGTGGCGGGCATTGCTCCTGCTGTGGTGGAAGCCATCTACGGCTACGGCAAGGTGGTGGATGAGCGCTACGACGGCTGCTCCTACTTTGTGGAGCGTGCCGACGAAAAGGCACTGGCCGAGGCAGCACGCAAGGTGGAGGCCGTGGGCGGCAGCGTGAAGCTGGTGCTCAAGCGCCTGCCCGAGGAAGCATAAGAAAGGGGCACCGGCAATGAAGATCAAGGTTTCGGTCCCGGCCACCAGCGCGAACATCGGCTCCGGCTTCGATGCGCTGGGCCTGGCGGTCACCCTGTACAACACGGTGACCTTTGAAGAAAGCGAAGTGCTGGACATCTCGTCCGCAGACGGCACCCGCATCCCCCGCGGCGAGAGCAACCTGGTGTACCGCTCGGCCAAGGGACTGTTCGAGAAGGTGGGCAAGCAGATCCCGCCCCTCAAGATCACCCAGACCAACCCCATCCCCATGGCGCGGGGCCTGGGCTCCTCGTCGGCCTGCATCATCGCGGGCCTGCTGGGTGCCAACCGGATGCTGGGCGATGTGCTCAACACCCAGGAGCTGCTGACGCTGGCCACCTCCATCGAGGGGCATCCGGACAACGTGGCCCCGGCTTTGCTGGGCGGCCTGACCAGCAGCGTGTTCGAGGACGGCAAGGTGTACTCGGTCAAGCGGAACGTGGACGAAACGCTCTGCTTTGCCGCCATCGTGCCGGACTACAAGCTGCTGACCGAAGCGGCCCGCGCGGCACTGCCCAAGGAAGTGTCTCACAAGGATGCGGTGTATAACCTGTCCCGCGCGGCACTGGTGCCGGCGGCCTTCTGCGAGGGACGGCACGACCTGCTGGCCATTGCCACCGAGGATAAGCTGCACCAGCCCTACCGTATGCCCCTGATGCCCGGCTCCAAGGAAGTGTTCGATATGGCACGCCTGTGCGGTGCAAAGG
>ERZ825324.4151-NODE-4151-length-12380-cov-3.160730_pt1 | contig 12380 bp, 10 predicted proteins | sample MGYA00519859_ERZ825324 | MGnify/ENA primary metagenome ERZ825324 (study PRJEB31778, sample SAMEA3449198) | human gut metagenome | biome: human gut; feature: human-associated habitat; material: faeces | place: United Kingdom | collected 2010/2012 ... | reverse complement strand
TTTTCAGATGTGGATCCTTCGTTGAAAAATCCTGCTCACCCATGACGTCAATCATGATCTTATTCACACGGATCTGCTGATCAATCCGGCCGATCATAACCTTCTCATTGACAGACTGATCGTCTCTTCCGATGAAGTAATGGTAAAGATTCTCATCCATATAGTAAAGCTTTTCCACATACGGGAACGGCTGGAACGCAAAAATATTGTCCACATAAAACGTATGCTTCGGCAGCTCCAGGTGACAGTCCTTCAGCATCTGGGTGCGATAAAAAATATTATGCATCAGAATATACTGCGTCTCATGCAGATGTCCCATCCTCTCCCAGCCAAACACCTCATTGACCGGAAAGGCATTCTTAAACCGCATCGGCTTCTTGTGCATCGCACCGACCTTATCATAGACAAAATTTGCCAGCAGCATGTCCACACCGCCGGACTCCTCGAGCTCCTTCATCTTTTCCATAATGCGTATCAGAGACTTTGTATTCACCCAGTCGTCACTGTCTACGACTTTAAAATAAATGCCGGTCGCATTTTCAATTCCGGTGTTGACCGCAGAGCCGTGTCCGCCGTTTTCCTTATGGATCGCCTTTACGATCGTAGGATATTTTGCCGCATATTCGTCTGCGATTTTGGCGGTGTCATCCTTCGAACCGTCGTTGACAATCAAAATTTCAACATCCTCTCCCCCCGGAAGCAGAGATTCGATGCAATGTGCCATATAATCCTGCGAATTATAGCAGGGAATTGCAATAGAAAGCAGTTTCATAGTGTTGTTCCTTTCATCTTCTGGATACCTGTCTGAATTTTCAGATAGGCGCTGTAGGCTGCAAATGCGGACGGAATCGGGTAATTTCCTTCGATTTCCTGTGTCTCAACAAAAAGGAGGGATTCATCCTGACCCATGGGCTCCAGTTCATCCACCAGAACCTGATAGCCGGTCATGTGCCACTCCTTATGGGTGAAAATATGTTTTGATTCCGGAAGCTTCTCTATCCGGACAGCTTCCACACCCTGTTTTTTCAGCCATTCCCTGACCTCTTCCAACGATGCCTTTCTGTCCATCGCCGGAAATTCATACAGTCCCGCCAGCAGTCCCTTTTTCGGACGCTTACGCAAAACGACCTGTTTACTCGTTCGAATCACGAGAATCGTCTTATCTTCGATCGTCCTTGCCTTTTTGGCTGCCTTTTGCGGATACTGCTGCCAGGTGCCGTGCAATCCTACAAGGCAGAATTCCTGCCACGGACATCTGCTGCACTTCGGTGCACCGTTTGGCAGACAGACGGTTGCGCCAAGCTCCATCAACGCCTGATTAAAGTCACCGGGGCGATCCTTTGGCATGACAGGACGCAACTCATCTTCTACTCTTTTTTTTACCGACTGATCGGAAATATCGCTGTTATCCTCCAAAAGCCGGGAAATGACGCGCAGCACGTTTCCGTCCACTGCGGGATTGGGCTGTTTAAAGGCAATCGAAGAAACCGCGCCAGCTGTGTAGCTTCCGATTCCTTTTAGCTTTAAAAGCTCCCTGTAATCCGACGGCATCTCTCCGCCGTATTCTGTCACAATCTGCTGTGCCGCAGCCTTTAAATTCCGTGCCCTGCTGTAATAGCCGAGCCCTTCCCAAAGTTTTAATAATTCATCATCATCCACTTCGGCGAGCGCTCCGATATCCGGCAGTCGTTCCATAAAGCGCGCAAAATACGGTTTTACCGCCTCGACCCGCGTCTGCTGCAGCATGATCTCCGATACCCAGACCCGATACGGCGTCGGTTCTTCCCGCCAGGGTAAGCTCCGTCTGCTTTTATCATACCATGTTAATAGCCCCGGCGCAATCCGGTTTAACAGTTCCTGTTTTCTCTGTACTTCAATATTTCTTGGGGTTTGTTGCTTCAATCCAGTTCTCCGTTTTTTTCTTTTTTGCTCACCGCAGGCGATTGCACTCATAACGCTCCAGTGTCATCAGGCAGCTTTTCAGCGTGTCGTACTGCTCCTCCAAGCTGCCCTCCGAAAGCTCCAGATCCAGGGAAGCAGCAATGGCATTCAACATATGAAGATCGACTTTGCCCTCCAGCGATGCAAATACTTCCAGCTTTTCTTCGTAGCTGTCCGCATCTAAAAAAGCGAGCAGACCGGGATCGGGCTGGGGCTCAACAGGGTTCTCAGACGGTGCTGCAACAGGCCGTGACACTGCCGCTGCTTCTGCCATCGGGATCCGCATAAAACGGTCTTTTCCCGCTGCATCAGGATATTTTTTTGCATCCACCTTTTCCAAAAACATGGAAAGCGGTCTTGCAAAAACCTGGAACTCTCCATAAAGTGCCTGATAGATCACAAGCTGCTCACCGGTTTCCGTGTGGGTTGCCAGTGCCACAATCCGATAAAGCTTTCCTTTAAAATGCTGATAAATTTCTCCTGCCTGGGGAATCTGATTCATCAATTTGCCTCCTGTCCCTTTCTGCAGTCGTTTCATCCATACGACTCTCTGATATCACAGTATACTCTAAATTCCAAAAGCTGTCATGCGAAAAGTTTTCCTCTTTACGAGCCTTTCATTTGGTTGTATGATGTCTTTGAAATCTAAAGACCGCATCATTCAGAAAAGAGGCATCTTCTATGTCAGACAAGGACACGCACACTTACCTTGAAGTCAACGGTGATTTCCGCATGCGTGAGCTCGATCACAACGATCTGGAGCAGTTCAACGCACTTTTACAGTATGCTTTTCAGGTAACCTCCTACGAGCTCTTCCAGACCGGCTGGGAGCAGGAGGAAATCAAATATGCCAAACGTCCGATTCTCGAGGACGCTTATGTACTCGGTTGGTTTTATAAAGAAAAGCTGGCATCCATGATCGTTGTTTATTCCATGCAGATCAACATTCAGGATAACATTATGGCGATGGGCGGCATCACCGGAGTCACTACTTATCCGGAATACACCGGACGCGGACTGATTCATTCCCTGATGCGCTATGTCATCGACTATATGCACAAAAAGAAGCTTCCCATTTCATTTCTGTATCCATATTCCATTCCATTTTATCGGAAAATGGGCTGGGAGATCGTGTCCGACAAACTCACCTTCACTGTCAAGGATACGCAGCTTCCAAAGGCCTTCCCCGTCCGGGGCATGGTCGAACGTGTCAGCCTGGATTCCGAGGATTTTCATAACGTGTATTCCTATTTCGCCATGCAGCACCACGGTGCACTCATTCGCGACAAGCTGGCCTGGGATGAATACTGGCGCTGGGAAAATGATGATATGATCGTAGCCCTTTATTATAATGAAGAACACAAGCCCCTTGGTTATCTGGTTTATTACATTGCAAATGAAATTTTTCATATTAAGGAAATGGTTTATTTAACCAGCGAGGCCAGACACGGTCTATGGAACTACATCAGCGCGCATTTTTCTATGATCACACAGGTACGAGGGGATAATTATTCCGGCGAACCCATGGCATATCTGTTTGAAGACAGTGAGATTGAAGAAACGATAGCTCCCTATATTATGGCACGAATCGTGGATGTTGAAAGCTTTTTGCAGGAGTATCCCTGGCAGATCCAGCCGGAGGATTTCAAAATCCATTTCCGGGTTACAGACGGCCTTGCTTCCTGGAATCAGGGAGATTTTCTCGTTTCCTGGCACGAGGGGGAAACAACCTGTGAGCGTGTCGAGGACAATCAGTCCATTAACGTCGTAGAACTCGACATTAACACGCTCACTGCCTTGATGATGGGCTACAAGCGCCCGACCTATCTTTACGACCATGAAAAAATTTCAACGGAATACTACATGCTGACCTGGCTGGAGCGGCTGATTCCGGTCAAGAAACCGTATTTTTCGGATTATTTCTAAACTTCGCGACAGAAACCCCGCCCTGCAGGAATGCGGACCGGGTACACCAACACAAAAGCGGTACAGAGCTCAAAATCTGTACCGCCTTTTTCTGCACGTTGTTTCCGATAGTTCACTCTTTCTTTGCCGCCTGAATCTGATCAAACAGCTCCGCACAGGCGATTGTCGTCGCATGCGGAACAACCGGACTTTCCGTCTTCTTTGCGCGCACGCAGCGGATCGTCTCTTCGATCTCGTAGGTAAAGCCCTTCTGCGTCGTCGTATCTGTGAATTCTTCCTTCAGCATTCCATCCGCCCCATATAAAAAGCATTTGGACGCATAATGGGGATCGGGCAGCTCAATGCGCCCTTCCCGACCGTAAATCACCATGTTGTTGCCCATGGGCGCTGCAAAGCTCGTCACAAGATCTGCCAGCACATGTTCGAACTTCACCGTAACCTGATCGGTTAAGTCCACACCGGTCTGATCAAGGTTCGCAGCCGCATAAGTTTTGCGGACAGGCTCATTGACCAACCAGGTCGCGATTTCATAGGCATAAACCGTGATATCCGTCGCAGCTCCGCCGCACAGCAGAGGGCTGTGATACCGATTGTCTGCTCCCTCCGGCGCGAGAAAACCGATTCTTCCCTGTAAGGCTTCCAATCTGCCGATTTTTCCTTCTGCCGCCCATTTTTTTGCCTGGTTGACCGCGGGCAAAAACCGGCTCCACATCGCTTCCATTACAAAGGTTTGGTCTTTTTCTGCTTTTTCAAAAACCGCTTTTGCCTCTGCACTGTTTGTAAACATCGCTTTTTCGCACAACACCGGAACGCGATGCTCCAGACAAAGCATCGTCAGACGGAAATGGTCGTTTGGCGTCACTGCAATATAAACACAGTCCGGCTTTTCCTCTATCAGCATCTGCTCATAGTTGTCATACGCATGGGCTACGCTGCATTCCTCCGCAAATTTTTGTGCGCGTCCCAGATCCTTACTGGCGATCGCGCTCACCTCACAGTCCTCCACCAGCGTCACTGCATCGCAAAACTGATGTGCGATGTTACCTGCTCCCATAATGGCAAATCGAAATGTGCTCATGTTTTTTACCCCTTTTCTTATATTGTGTTCTTACGCAAAAGCTGCGTATTGCTGTACATATTCCTCGGCTGCGTCACTCAGGCATTTTCCTCGCCCCAGCGCAGCAGCAGACGACTCAAATACCGTACCGCAGGCATCAATGCCGCCGGGTCCACCTGAAAGGTCGGCTGATGGATTGTCGCCCCCTTTCCGATGCCGATTTTAATATAGCAGCCGGGCACTTTCTCCATGTAGAAAGAAAAATCATCTCCGCCGAGCGACTGTTCTTCCGGAACAGTCTGAAAGCCCTCCGCTTCTGCCGTTTCCTTTGCAAAAGCCGCCATTTCTGCATCGTTGCAAACAGCCGGAGGACCGGGAATCCACTCTACCTCTGCGGACGCTCCATAGGCAGATGCGGTCCGCTCTGCAATTGCTTTTAAGCGTTTTTCAAACAGGCAGCGATCCTGCCGATCCATGGTCCGAACAGTTCCCTCCAGCTGTGCTGTCTGCGGAATCACATTCCAGGTATTGCCCGCTTCCAATCGCGTAACGCTGATGAGTGTAGGATGGAACGGATTGATATTGCGGGTCACGATCGTCTGAAATGCCTGAACCATGGCTGCAGCCGCCGGAATTGGATCAACTCCATCATCCGGGTGTGCGCCGTGGCAGCCGACGCCCGTTATCGTAATCACAAACCGATCTACTGCCGCCGCAACTGCGCCCTCCCGGATGCCGATGGCATTGACCAAATTGGTCGGATCAGAATGAAAGCCCCAGACGCGCGTAACCGAATCGAGTGCCGTCGTTTCCAACACTTTCCATGCCCCCAAGGAGGACTCTTCTCCTGGCTGGAAGAAAAACCGCACTGTCCCACAGAGCTCGTCCTTATGTTCCTGCAGCCAGATCGCAGTCCCGATTCCCGCCGTGATGTGAAAATCGTGTCCGCAGGCGTGCATCTTTCCCGGACATTTCGACGCATAAGGTAAATCCGTCAGCTCAGTAATCGGCAGCGCGTCAATATCGCAGCGAAGCGCCTGCAGCGGACCATCCTTTTCTCCCTTTACCTCCGCAATCAGACCGGTTTCCATCGGAATCGGCAGGATCTTTACATCCGCTGCTTTCAACAGCTTTTTAATCTGCGCAGTTGTATCGTATTCCTCATAAGACAGCTCCGGATGTCTGTGAAACCAGTAAAAAATTTCCATTAAATCCATTTCCTGTATCATCGCAAATCCCTCCGATGTCCTCCTGCAGTGTTCCTGCTGCAGTTCTTTCTGCTTTTGCGTGTTCCAGTCTTACTTTCCGCTATTGGGATCCAGCGCATCCCGCAGCGCGTCACCGATAAAGTTAATCGCAATGACCAGCACCACGATCATCAGCCCGGACGGAATCCAGAGCCACGGCTGTTTCGTCAGTACAGTCAACGACTGCGCGCCGTTTAACATGTTTCCAAGGCTCGCGGTCGGCGGCTGCACACCCATTCCGAGGAACGAAAGTGCCGCCTCATCCAACATCGACAACGCCAGAACCGACGTTGCATACACCAGAATCGGCGCAGCGGTATTCGGCAGAATCTCGGAAAACAGAATATACGGAAGCGGCATTCCTGCCACGAGATCACTTTTAATAAAATTACTCTCCCGCAGGCTCAGCACATTGCCGCGAACCAGACGGGCAATTCCCGGCCAGTCTACAAAGCCCAGAATCAGGATGATGCTCCAGAGCCCCGGCTTAAAAATCGACGCCGCAACCAGCACCAGCAAAATATAGGGAAACGACATGACCATATCCGTAAAACGCATGATAATCATATCCGCAGCGCCGCCAAAATACCCGGCGATCAGTCCTAGAATCACACCGATCACAGTAGAGATCGCCGTCGCCAGCACACCGACCAACAGGGAAATCCGCGTTGCATACAAAAGCCGGCTCAAGACGTCACGACCGATCTGATCCGTTCCCAGCCAATGCTCTGCTGTTGGCGCTTTGGAAAAGCCTCCGACGATTTCATCCGGATTATACGGTGCGATGATCGGTGCCAAAAGCGCTGCCACCACCAAAACCGCTAAAATCACAAGGCTGACCGTTGCCAGATGATGCTGTTTAAAACGACGGATGACGGTCTGCAAATAGCTTTCTCTTGAAATATCTTTTTTGATACGATCTTTTTTCTCCATCTTCGCCGCTCCTATTTCAGCTGGATTGTCGGGTCTGCCAGCGCATATAAAATATCCGTAATCAGGTTTGCCGCCAGCACAACGATTGCAGACAGCAGGCAGACACCCATAATAACCGGATAATCCCGGTTCGTGATTGCGCTCATCGTCATCAGTCCGAGTCCCGGCCAGGAAAAGACCTGCTCAATGATAACCTGACCGCCGAACAGCACCGGAATCTCCATTCCGATTACCGTAATAATCGGGATCAGTGCGTTGCGCAGCGCATGCTTATTGATGACAAGAAATCTTCCGATTCCCTTTGCCTTTGCCGTGCGCAGGTAATCCTGCTGCAAAATTTCCAGCATCGCGCTTCGAATATAACGGATATTTGTACCCGCCATGGAGGTAGCCAGGACTAACACCGGCATCACCATATGCTTTGCCACATCACCCGCGCCGCCTGCAGTTCCGAGCGTCGCCATTCCGCTGGACGGAAGCCAGCCAAGCTTTACCGTAAACAGATAGATCAACAGCAAAGAAAGGAAAAATCCGGGCACGCTGCTTCCCAGGAAGGAAAGTGTAACAACCGTATAATCTCCTGCGGAATACTGCTTGATCGCACTGTAAATTCCGGCGGGCACCGCCATCAGCAAGCTGACCAGAAGCGATACGCCCATCAGCAAAAGAGTCGGTCCCAAATGGCTTGCGATCATCTCGCTGACTGCCTGATAGGACTTGATCGAATAGCCCATATTTCCATGTAAAAGCTGTTTTAACCAGACAAAATACTGCACATAAAACGGTTTATCCAGACCGAGGGCGATTTCCTTTGCCGCAACCGCAGCCTGGGAAATTCGGGGTCCCTGCAGCATCTGCAGCGGGCTGCCCGCAAGACACATAATCGCATAGTCGATGATCGTGATCCCGATCAGAACCGGGATGGCGATCAGGATGCGCTTGATCATATATTTTCCCATGTCACTTTTATCTCCATTTCTGCTCTACGACAACCTGCTGCATCTTCGCATCGTATGCGGGTGCGCCGCCAGTCAGCTGCGCAACTGCATATGGGCACGCCGCCAGATGACTGCTGCCTGGGAAAATACTGCAAAGCTCCGGCACTTCCTGTCTGCAGCTTTCCGTCGCGTACGGACATCTCGGATGGAAACGGCAGCCGGAGGGCGGGTTCGTGCTGGAGCCGATTTCTCCGTTCAGAAGCGGTTTTTGTTCCCGCTTTTTGGGATCTGCAATCGGCACTGCATCGATCAGGGCACGGGTGTAAGGGTGTACCGGATGATGGAACACCTCCTGCGCCGGTCCGATCTCCACAATTTTACCAAGGTACATGACTGCGATCCGGTCGCTGACATAATTGACCGCGCCGAGTCCATGTCCAACGAACATGCACGTCAGCCCGAGATCCTTTTGCAGGCTGCGCAGCAGATTCAGAATCTGTGCCTGAATCGAAACGTCCAGCGCGCTGACCGGCTCATCGCAGACCAAAAACCTGGGATTTAAAGACAGTGCCCGCGCTATCCCAATTCTCTGCCGCTGTCCGCCGGAGAACTCATGCGGGTAGCGCCCGAGGACGTGTTTTGGAAGTCCTACCATATCCAGCAGTCGATCAACATCCCTGTGGACAGTTTCTTTATTGGAAATCCCATGATAGAGCATCGGCTGGGATAAAATTTCATAAATATGCTTTCTCGGATTCAGGGAAGAATATGGGTCCTGGAACACCATCTGCAGCTGCGTGCGCACGCTCTTTTTCTCTTTTCCGGAAAGCTTCTCCATATCCTTTCCATGATAAAACAGCCTGCCGCCCGTCGGCTTTTCCAGGCCGACCAGCTGTCTGCCCACCGTCGATTTGCCGCAGCCGGATTCGCCCACCAGACCGAGGGTTTCTCCCTCTGCAATCGAAAAGGAAACGCCGTCCACCGAATGCACATAACCTGTCGTATGGGTAATAACGCCGCCCCGGATGGGATAATATTTTTTCAGGTTTTCTACCCGGATCAGCGGCTCCTTCTCCGTGTTTTTTTCTTCCATATTTATGCTCATCTTCACGTTTCTCCTTCTTTGGCGAGCATACATCTGACAAAATGTCCTTCCCCGATCTGTCTGTAGCTCTGAGGCTGATCGCAGCCTTTTGTCCGGAAGGCGCAGCGGTCTGCAAACCGACAGCCGGGAATCGAATCATAATTCTCCGGGACCATGCCGGGAATCGCGACAAGCTCCCTGTCCTTTTCGTCATAAATTCCGGGAACCGTCTGCAAAAGTGCCTTTGTATACGGATGTGCCGGTGCAGCAAACAGCTCCTTTACCGTTGCTTCCTCGATCATCTGTCCGGCGTACATAACGATCACGCGGTCCGCCATGCTCGCTACCAGCCCGATGTCATGGGTGATCAGGATCATCGACATCCCGCTCTCTTTTTGCAGATTGCGCAACAGCGCCATAATCTGTTCCTGAATCGTCACATCCAGTGCCGTCGTCGGTTCATCTGCGATCAGCAGGCCCGGATTGCAGCACAGAGCCATCGCGATCATCACACGCTGGCGCATGCCGCCGGAAAGCGTATGGGGATATTTTTTCATGACACCGTGAGGATCGGGCATACCAACTTTTCCTAAAATCTGCTCTGCCCGCTTTCGCGCCTCTTCTTTTGACAGTCTCATATGCTTTCGGATGCTCTCCATCAGCTGGTTGCCGACTGTAAAGACCGGATCGAGAGAGGTCAGCGGGTCCTGGAAAATCATCGTCAGACGGTCGCCCCGGATTTTATCCAGCTCTTTTTCCGTCATCGTCAGAAGGTTCTTGTCCTCGAATACGACGCTTCCCTCCGTCACGGTTCCGCCTCTTCCAAGCAGCCCCATAACAGAAAGTGAGGTCACGCTCTTGCCACAGCCGGATTCGCCGACGATACAGACAACTTCTCCCTTATCTACATGAAAATTTACATGGTCCACGCTGACAGTGCGTCCGTAGTCGCTGCCAAAAACGGTTGTCAGCCCCTCTACTTCCAGTAAATGCGGCATTTGCTTTTCCTCACTTTACTCATATATCAGATTCTGCCGCACACCTCCCAAAAAAGAGATGTGCGGCAGTTATTATCATAGCATAAAATATATGAAATACAAACTTTTTATCGGAAGAAAACTTCTTTTTTCTCTGATAAAAATGCTCCGCGAAGATCCCACTGCGGCAGAATGGAATTCTGTGAAACAGGATTCTTCTTTATTCCACTACGTCCCAGTTCTGGACATCGTTGAAGAAGCCGTATACGCTGGGAGCTGCGCCTGTAATCCGCTTGCTGACTGCCCCCTGTGCGCTGATAACATAGGCGGAGAACATCGGAACATCTTCCTGTACCTTTTTATCCACAACGGAGAACAGCTCTTTTGTTTCCTCCGGATCACTTGTCAGCTGGGATTTGGTCAATGCGTCGTTTAACGTATCGTCGCTGTAGCCGGTCCAGCTTTCTTCACCGCCAAGCAGCCATGCTACATCCGGATAGGGATCCACCGGCGCATAGGTGTACTGTACTGCCAGTACATCATAGTCCTCTGTGCCTGCTACGCTCATCAGCGTTGCGAAGTCAACGGTCTGGATTTCCGCCTTGATGCCGACTGCAGCCCACTCTGCAGCGATGATGGAGGCTGCGTTTACAAAGGTCGAATCGCCGGAATTTACATAGAAACGGATTGTCTGGGAGCCGTCCCATCCAGCTTCTTCCAGAAGTGCTTTTGCCTTTTCCGGATCATAGGAAACCGGTGTGAGGGAATCATCATAGAACGGGCTTGCACTGGACAGGAATCCATCTACAATTTCACCATGTCCGTTTAACAGTTCCTCCAGAATCTGCTGACGGTCGATCGCATACAGCATCGCCTGACGAACTTTTACATCCGGAACGTTCTTTGTCTGGATAAATACGGACTGGTTGGTAACCGGGGAACCGTATACAACGTCTACGTTGTCCAGGGCTTCTACGCTCTCATAGTCCTCCTGCGGGATATCACTCATCGTCTGCTGGGTGATATCGATTTCGCCGGATTGCAGACCTGCATACAGCTGACTGCCGTCTACGATTTTGATGTTTAGCTTGTCGATCTTGGGCGCGCCCTTCCAATAATCCTTGTTCGCTTCATAGGAAATATAATGATCCACATCGAAATCCGTTACGATGAACGGTCCGCTGACAACATCGGGATGGTTGAACCAATCCGCTGTGGAAAGCTCTTCCTCGGAATACTGCTCGATCACATGCTTGGGCAGGGTCAGCAGATATCTCGCATAGCTGTTTTCAAAGGTAGTAATCGGCATTTCTTCTTTGGTCGTAAACTGTACCGTTTTATCGTCTACCTTCTGAATGCCGTCGATACTCTCTGCACCTTCCTCCACAAAGCCGTCGTCGCCAACACCTTCAAATACATAATACATCATTGCAGTATTGCCGATGACCGGGCTCGCCAGGCGAAGCGCGGTATAAACCACATCATCTGCTGTAACAGGCGTTCCGTCCGACCAGGTCGCAGCATCATCGATGTGAACGATAAAGTTTTTGTTATCTTCTGTTGTGATGGAATCTGCCAGCATGCCCTCGAAGTTCAAGTCAGCATCCAGCTCCATCAACGGCAAAAACATCAGTCCGGTCGCATATTTGTTAATCTCGCCGCCGTTTAACAAAAGGGGATTGAGACTGCCGATGGTATTGGTCACACCGACGTTGATAATCTTCTCTCCCGAAGCTGCTGTGTCTGAGGATGCACTCTCTGTGCTCACCGCTGCGCTTCCGGTTTCATCTGCTGCAGCACCTGCATTCGATGCGCCGCACGCGGTCAGTCCCAGCGCCATCACTCCTGCCAGAAGCAGGCTTAAGATCCTGTTTCGTTTTTTCATAACTGCTCCTCCTTTTAGGCGAATCATCCGCCGCTCAATACCTATCTATCCGGTATGTTAGTGAGAATTGTATTCTATTTTTTTCGATCTGTCAAGACTCTATTCCCATATTCTTGACAAAGTACGGGGTTCGCGTTATATTCGACAGCAGAGCGCACGATTCTTTCTATCCTATAAGGATGCCAGGATCAAAAGGTCTAAGCCCAGATGCTTGACCCCGACTTTATTTCTATAAAAACATGCTAAAACACATTACAAATTCTGTCAATGTAAAACTTTAGCACAGTACCATGATTTACTTCACCAGCCGATCCTTATACTTCAGCCATTTTCCCGTCCGTATCCTGTTAGTGAACAAAAATGCCCGTACGACCCAGTCCATGGTCATAGCG
>ERZ825324.4143-NODE-4143-length-12401-cov-5.314920_pt1 | contig 12401 bp, 10 predicted proteins | sample MGYA00519859_ERZ825324 | MGnify/ENA primary metagenome ERZ825324 (study PRJEB31778, sample SAMEA3449198) | human gut metagenome | biome: human gut; feature: human-associated habitat; material: faeces | place: United Kingdom | collected 2010/2012 ... | reverse complement strand
TCATGCGTTAGCTGTGGTACATGTGCTGGAGAGTGCCCAGTAGGAGCTATCTCTGCTGGTGATTCACAGTACGTAATCGATGCAGATTCTTGTCTCGATTGTGGTACATGTGCTGGTGTTTGCCCAACTGGAGCAATCAGCCAGGGCTAATTTTTAGCATACTGTAAGAAAGAAAGACGACCTGTTATGGGTCGTCTTTTTTATGTTGTAATCGTCTTTGTATTGTAATCATTTTTATACTGTAAGCGTTTTTTGCAGTAATTATTTTTATAGTGTAAGCGTTGTCATGCATGCTCTACAGTCTCACCGGATTAAGCTCATGCGTACGTGTCTTGTCGCGCCCCTTCTTTCCCTTGGTGTCTGCAGCGCTTATTTTTGTATCTGCAGGCATGTCCGCGTTCCTTTTCCTTGAAAAAAGCCCCTTTCTACGCAGATTTCCGCGTATGGCAGCATCCAGCTTTTTATATCTCTCCTCCTGCGCAATATCCTGTTCGCGCATCAGATAGTTCATTTCCTTTAATATCCGCTCCTGCACATCAGTGGATATCTGCTGACTCAGCTCCTCATTGTTAAGTGCTATAGCTCTCCCCACGATATTGCTCATCAGCTCGCGAAACTCATCCATACGCTCATCTGCCGTGCGGCTTCGATATGTATGATTGTATCCCGGCAGTTCATCGTGATATGCCGGCTTATACCCTGACATCTCCTGTTTCACCGTCTGATTTGTGATATTCGTGTAATTTACAGGCTGCACGGATTTTTCCATAACCGCAGGATTCGGTGGATTTAATGGCTCACCTGGTGCATCCGAATGAAGCATATCACGGATTGCGCGAAGCTGATACCCTTTCTCCTTAAGCTCCTTTATCCTCAAAAACTGTTTTATATTGTCTCTCGTATAGTATCTGTGACCAAGTTCATTTCTAGGCACATCAAGTCCCAGCTCATCCTCCCAGTAACGCAACACATGAGTCTCCACATCCACGGCAGCTGCCGCATCGGAAATCATGTAACGTACTTTCTCCAAATTGAAGTCCTCCTGTCTGAAATTATATTTTATTCGCTATACGCTTTTGGCACATCGAAAAGAACCAGCACTGCGAAAAAAGTTATATCGCTGTACTGGTTCAATTATAGCCTTGATAGAACTCTCATTCAATTGGTTTCGGTCGCAACTTTCGACATAAGTGCACCTTGTAATCATCCTCAGCCTCTATCTTAGCGTAACCTGCGAGCTCATCAATCAGCCTTGTGACTGTCATCTTTATCGGACGTTTTTTTTATTTCTTTATAGACCGTGGAAAATTTTTGGTTACCGTTCACATCCGCCCGTGAGAATCGTTGTGATGTGAGTGGATTTAATTCCCTCTGTCACTGTCTGCAAAAGTATGCGGTATGTATCCTCCACAAGCTCACAGTCCGACGGTTCAATCCCAAGCTCTGCTGCTTTTTTTAGAATGAACCTGACCTTGTCATCATCATGCTCCACCGCATAGATGTCATCAAACATACCCGCATAGTATCTGTCTAAAAATCTGCGCTTTGCAGCTGTCTCGATTTTTGTACCTGATGTGGTGAGCACATACAGCTTCGTGCCTTTTTCCTTTGCCTTCATGGCATACTCCTTTACCTGCATCACAGGACGGCACCACTCATATGTATCCTCACCATGCTTACTGCAGTAGTCTGCCCACTGCACATCTGACATTCCTATCTGAAATTTTCCGTTTACCTTGTAGCACGGACTGCTTAAAGTGCCGTCTACGTCTATGAACATTGCCTGCATAGTGTCTGCTCCTATATAGTTAGTTTATGCAGCTATAATAACATGATTAAAGGGTCAAAAGGTATTTTGCCCCTCATTTATGATTAATCAGTGGAAATTTCCTTAATCCTACCTGCTCATATCATAATAGCGCGCATATATTCCGTCCTGTGCCAAAAGCTCCTCATGTGTGCCTCTCTCAGCAATGCCACAATCAGCTACCACGAGAATTTCGTCCGCATTTCTGATTGTCGAAAGTCTGTGGGCAATTGTGATAGTCGTTCTGTCCTTTGCCAGCTCCTCAAGACTTTTCTGGATAAAGCGCTCGCTCTCATTGTCAAGGGCACTGGTTGCCTCATCAAGTATTAGCACAGGCGGATTTTTAAGGAACACCCTCGCAATGGAAATCCTCTGCTTCTGCCCTCCTGACAATCTGGTGCCTCTCTCTCCGACAAATGTATCATATTTATCCGGCAGTTCCATGATAAAATCGTGTATATTCGCCTTTTTGGCCGCATCTACAATCTCATCCATCGTCGCATCCGGTTTTCCATAGGCTATATTGTCCTTTATACTTCCGCCAAACAGATAAACATCCTGCGAAACCAGTCCAATCTGCGAGCGAAGGCTCTCAAGCGTGAGCTTTCTCACATCATTTCCATCTATTGTGACCCTGCCCTCCGTCACGTCATAAAACCGCGGAAGCAGTGAGCATATTGTCGTCTTTCCGCTTCCTGACGGTCCAACAAGCGCAATTGATTTTCCTGCCGGTATCTCAAAGGATACGTGCGAAAGCACCGGTGTATCATCATCGCTATAGTGGAACGAAACATCCTCGTAACAGACATTTCCCTTTACATTTTTAAGCGGTTTTGCATCAGCAGCATCAACTATATCCGGCTCAGTTTCCACCACCTCTAAGAATCTTCTAAAGCCCGAAAGTCCCTTCTGCATCATCTCAGTCAGCTCTACAAGTATCTGGATAGGACTGATAAAGATGCCTATATACAGCGCATACATAGCAAGGTCGGATGCCTCCATCCTTCCATGCGCTATCAAAAAACCACCAAATACCAGCGTAACAAGATACATCATCCCCTGGAAAAATGCATTTCCGCTCATAAAGCTTCCCATACATCTGTAATTTGCATCCTTTGAAATCAGGAAATTTTCATTACTTCTGTTAAATTTTTCCTGCTCGATACGCTCATTGGCAAATGACTGCACCACCCTTATGCCCGCCAGAGTATCCTGAAGACTCGAATTAATATCACCGATTTTTCGCCTGTTATCCATAAAGGTTTCCTGCATTTTCTTATTCTGTCCATATGAAAATACAAGCATAAGCACCACAAGAATAAGCATAGGAACCGCAAGCATACGGTTTATCATAAACAGAAAAATGAACGAACCGATTATCTTTATAAGCGATATAAAAAGATTCTCCGGTCCGTGATGCGCAAGCTCCGATATATCAAACAAATCGGATACGAGCTTGCTCATCATCTGTCCGGAATTATTCTGATCATAATACGAAAAAGAAAGCTTTTCATATTGGTCGAAAAGCTCCTTTCTCATGTCGCGCTCCATCCTCGCTCCCATCATGTGCCCCGCATATGTCACATAATACCTGCACGCAGTCTGTATGATATATGCCACCAAAAGGCCTATTGTAATAGGAATCAGCGCAGAAATGATTTTTCCCGGTGCTCCTGCAAAAAGGGTTTTGGTCAGCGTGCGAAGCAGCTGCGGAAACGCCAGATCTATGGCACTGATTATTGTTGCGCAAAGCAGGTCTATGAAAAAGACTGTTTTGTAGGGTTTGTAGTATTTGATGAATTTCTTTAATGTTTGCATTGTGTTCTCCCTGTGTGTTGTTGGTGAAACTATTTGTTTCTTAACTCACATCATTATATATAGGTAAACCTATATATGCAATAGGATAACCAATGAAAACACAGGATAACACCTGATAAATAACATAACATAGCATTTCGTTTGTAGGCGAAATCTATGCGAAATTTTCACATTGTTATGCGAAATCCATGTGAAATCACAGTTGTTAAATTTCGCATAATGACATATAATATAATCAAAGTATTGCTATTAAATTATTATGCGGAGGTGCCACATGGAATATTTATCTTGCTCAGATGCATCAAAAGCAATGGGATTTTCTGTACGAAGAATCCAACAGATGTGCAAAAACGGTGAATTGCCCGGTGCAATAAAGGAAGGACGTAAATGGTTAATCCCTGACGAAACCATACACATCAATCATTTCGCGAAAAATAAATCTCTGCCAATAGGTGTATCTGATTTTAAGCTTGCAACCACCGGCTATTATTATGTAGATAAGACTCTGATGATACGTGATTTTCTGGATAAAAAGCCGATGGTATCTCTTTTCACACGCCCAAGGCGTTTTGGAAAAACTCTGAATATGGATATGCTGCGCGTATTTTTTGAAAAAACAAACGAGGATACATCTGTTTATTTCAAAGACAAACAGATATGGCAATGCGGCGATTACTACACTAAACATCAAGGACAGTATCCTGTCATTTTTTTGACGTTCAAAGATGTTAAAAGCATGACCTGGGAAGAAACCTTTCAAAAAATCCGCAGGCTTATATCTCTAGAATTTATACGACATAACGAGCTTGAGACAAGTTCTGTTTTAACCGCTTACGAAAAAGAACAATATCATCTTCTTGCCGGAGACAGCGGGGATGAAGTCGATTGTCAGATGGGTCTGCAGCTTTTATCATTACTGCTTCATAAGCATTATGGAAGGGAATGTATCATTATCATAGATGAATATGACACACCCATCCAGCAGGGGCATACCTGCAATTTCTATCCGGAAATAGTAAATTTCATGCGCAATTTTTTCTCAGGAGGACTCAAGGACAATCCACACCTTGCCTTTGGCTTTCTTACAGGAATACTGCGTGTAGCAAAGGAAAGTATCTTCAGCGGCATGAACAATCTGAAAACCTATTCTATTCTCGATGATGGCTACAGCTCTTATTTTGGTTTTACTGAAAAAGAGGTAAAAGACATGCTGCGATACTATGGAAAAGATGATAAATATAATGAGCTCAGCGAATGGTACGATGGATATCGTTTTGGCAATACAGAAATCTTTAATCCATGGTCTGTAATCAATTATATCTCTGACAACTGCTTTCCGAAAGCATTCTGGCAATCCACCGGCAGCAATGAGATAATCGGAGAAATTATCCAGACAGCTACGCCTGAAATTACCAAAGACCTTTATAAGCTGCTCTGTGGTGAAAAAATCGCAGCCTATATTGATACCGGTGTTATCTATCCCGAGGTTCAGAATAATCCATATAGTATATACAGCTTTCTTCTGGTAGCCGGATACCTGAAGGTTGCCAATATTTATCCGCAAAGCGATGGAAATTTCATGTGTGACGTTGCTATTCCGAACAAAGAAATTACTTTTGTTTACGAAAAGGAGGTTCTAAACCGCACCAACCAAAATAGCCTTGCCATATCTATCAGTCAGGCTATCTTTTCCAGGGACACGCAAAAACTCCAGGCTCTGCTGGAGGATTTTATGGTAAAAAGCATTTCTTCTATTGATGGAGCTAATGAAGGCTTCTATCACGGAATGATGCTTGGTCTTTGTGCCATACTTGGAAACCGCTACAAGATACGCTCAAACCGCGAATCAGGCCTCGGTCGATTTGATATTCAGCTTATGCCTTTAACAAAGGGAATGCCCGGATTTATCTTTGAATTTAAACACACTAAAGATGAACATACCGATTTATCTGCATTAGCCGACAGCGCCCTGCAACAGATAGAAGCAAAGAAATACGACACAGAGCTGCGCGATAATGGTGTGAATTCAATTATAAGCATCGGTATTGCTTTTAGAGGGAAAAGTGCTGTGGTGAGGAGAGGCTAAAAATCTCACCGAATATTAGTATAATCCAAAAAGAAGCACATGCAGCTTGCCACCCTATCACCATCATTGCGATACAAATGAGGCTGATCGGTCTCAAACTTATACACCTGTCCCCTATGGATTTCCTGCACATGGTCGTGACACTCGACCGTTAGCACACCGTCTGTGACTGTAAGATATTCGCGTGTTTTCTCGCCGTGCCCACCGCTTGTATACACGCCGCCCGGCTCCACATCGATACGGTATACCTCAACCGCCCTTGAGTCCTCGTATGGGAAGCAGGTCCATACCCTGTACTGTCCCAAAAGCTCCTTTGTCGGGACCAGATCATCCGGAGATATGAGCGCATAGTCCACTCTTGGCGGATCTATAAGTCTTTGAAACTCAATTCGCAGACCGCTTGTGATTTTACCAAGCACTCCGATAGATGGATTTGCTGTGCCCTTTTCTATCTGAGCAAGCATGCTTTTACTCACACCGGTCTGTTCCGCTACCTGGTCTAAGCTCATGCCCTTTGACTGGCGTATTCTTTTTAAATTTTCAGATACATTGTGTGACAGATAATCCATACTCATATCTCCGTTTGCTTTTAATTCTCTAACTATACTGTTGATAATCATATAAGGTAACTATTCGTAATAGTTACCTTATATGTTGTATTTTATAAGTTTTACAGTGCCTTGCGATACAGCATCTCAATATCGCACTGGCGTGAAACCCTTGGATTGACAGCAATGTTGCCGCTCTTCATGGCATCGACAGCCATCGGCTCTATCTTGCTTTCTATCTCTTCCTTTGTGACTGTTCCGTTTTTGCTGGCATTGTTGATTGCGATGGTCAGATTCTCAGGGATTCCGATGTCTGTGCAAAGCTCCCTGATTGCATCTACCAGCATCATCGGCTCAAATTCGTCCGCATATGCAGGAATCGGGCTTATATCATTGTAGATGGTCTGATACTTTCCATGATCTGCAAGTGCATTGTACTCTGCGATTACAGGAAGCAGCACTGCGTTTGCCACTCCGTGAGGCACATCGAAAAATGCGCTGACCGGATGGCTCATTGCATGCACATTTCCAAGCCTTGCAAACGAGAATGCTATTCCTGCAAAAAGTGAGCCTGTCATCATAGCTTCAGCAGACTCGATATCGTTTCTGTTTGCTACAAATCTGCGGATATTTTTTCCGATAAGTGCCATCGCTTTTTCTGCCAGTGCATCAGAAAATGGCGAAGCCGCTGTGGATACATATGCCTCCTCTGCATGGATAAATGCATCAATTCCGCATGCTGCCGCTACGCTTGCCGGTGCTGTTGTGATGAGTTCTGCATCGAGGATTGCATATTTTGGCAATATCTCGTAGCTGAATACTGTAAGCTTATAGTTTCTGCTATGATCTGTAATTACAGAGAATGCTGTCACCTCTGAGCCGGTTCCTGCGGTGGTTGGTATCGCAATGAGCGGTACGATTGGTCCCGGCACCTTGTGTGCTCCCTCATAGTCTGTGACGCTTCCGCCATATTTGGCAACCACACCCACTGCTTTTGCCACATCCATCGGTGAGCCGCCTCCGAATGCCACGATAAAGTCTGCGCCCGACTCCAGGTATTTTGCTGTGGCTTTCTCCACTGTTGTGACAGATGGATTTGCCTCTATATCTGTAAAAGTGTCTGCTTTTATGTCAACTGATGCCAGATAATCTGCTGCCTTTTTTACAAGTCCCATCTTCTCAAGATGAGGTCCTGAAATGATGAGTGCATGCTTACCTCCAAGCTTTTTGGCTATTTCCGGCAGCTTTGAGAGACTGCCCTTTCCCACTGTGATGTCCTGTGGCACCGAGAAATTAAATGTTTCCATATATAACCTGTCCTTTCTGTTTCCTAGCTTGCTTTCTTTGCAAGTACCCTGTCTATTGCAGCATCGATAACCTTATCCAGCTCAACCTCATCTGCCTCCGGCATAAGTGTTGCAGCATCCTCATCTGAGATGAGCTCAACAAGTGTACCAAATGACTCCTTGTATTTCTTTTTACAGAAGATGAAGAATACCACGCCGAGCGCACACCATGCAAGCACGATGCCCCACTCCTGGGCGATAAGTGATCCGCCGCTTCCCGGTATGCAGTACATTGCAACCATGAAGCCTGACATGATGACCGCCATCGTTCCAAAGAACTTGTATGCTGGAACCTTGTAAGGTCTTGGCATATCCGGCTCCTTCTTGCGAAGAATAATAAATGAAAGAGCAACCATGCAATATGCCACGCAGCAGCCAAAGTTGCCGGCATCACTGATCCATACGAGCATTTTTCTACCTGCAAAAGGTGCAAGCATTGTGAGAGATCCGATGAGAATCAGTGCATTGATTGGTGTCTTGTGCTTTGGATGAAGCTTTGCAAAAAACTTTGGAATCATATATGACTCTGCCATTGAGTACATGGCACGCGAGCCACCGAGCATAAATGAGTTCCATGAGGTTACGATACCGCACATTCCGCCGACTATTATAACCTTTGCCATTATCTTTGTATTGAATGCGGCAGCCATTGCATCTGCTGTGACAAGTCCTGTTGCCTGCTCTGAATCAACAATTGCCTGTGGGCCCATGACAAGACCTACCGCAACAATGACAAGTGCATAGAACACAACTGCCAGAACTACTGATAAGATAAGTATTGAGCCGATTTTCTTTGCCGGAACATTGATCTCCTCAGCCGCCTGAGGTATTACGTCAAATCCGATAAAGTAAAATGGTGACAGAGCTGCCACTCCGATAATTGCCTTTACGTTCAGACCTGCAGAGCTGCCTGCAAACATCTGTCCATCCAGGTTATCAACTGTTCCATTGATTACCGATGCAATTATCAACAAAATTCCGGCGCCACCAATAATACATGTGAGCACAGTCTGCAAAATCGCTGCTGTCTTTGCGCCGATAATGTTTATCATCATGATTAAAAATGCCACAACTATCGCCACAATAAGCCATGAAGCATAGATATCAAAGCCTGCTACCGTATACAGATATCCCTTCAAAAAGCCCGGCCATAGATATGTGATGATTGTTGGGAAAGCGCACGCCTCAAAGCATGCCACACTGACATATCCAAGGATAATCATCCACGTACATATGAATGAGCCTGTCGAACCCATTGCCTTGTAGCTGAATACATGCTCGCCACCGCACTGAGGCATGGCTGCTGTCAGCTCCGCGTAGGTCATTCCCACGAAAAATATCATGATACCGCCGATAACGAAGCCGATTGCGGCACCGAGCACTCCGCCCTTTTCAATCCAGCCTCCGGTTGAGACAACCCAGCCCCAGCCAATCATGGCTCCAAATGCAATTACAAGTACGTCCCAGGCATTCAGGACTTTGTTAAATTCTGATTTTTTCTGTTCCATTACTTGTCACCTCCAGCTTCTGTCTTACTTTCATTCTCTACCACTTTTCTCGCCAGAGACTCAATAAGCTCCGCTGTGCCATCCACTCCTAACAGGCTGCTGTCTATAAGCATATCTCTGTTGTGTCTGTCGCCTCGGTTGCTTCCTGTCAGCGCCATATGACGCTTATGATAACGCTTATCCTTTTCAGTGATAAAAAGCTTGGCATCATCCTCCGACAAATTGTGGCTCTTCATTACGTTTTCAATCCTCACTTCATCCGGTGAATATATGAAAATACGTAAAATCGGTTTATGTTCCTTTAGTATATAGTCTGCTGAACGACCGATAATCACGCATGACTCACGGTCTGATAATTTTCTGATTATGGTTTTCTGGACGTGAATTGCACGCTCTGTGAGGTCTGCATATTTGGAGAAAGAGCCTCTGACATCACCCTCTGCACCTTTTCCGGCGATAGTGATACCTTCCTCAACCTTTTCCATGATATCCTTCGGAATACCGACCTCTTTTATGATTTCATCTACAGTATCCCTGTCATAAAATTTGATTCCCAGGTCTTTAGCAACCTTTTTGCCAATCTGGTTTCCTTTAGCGCCATATTCGCATCCTATTGTAATAACAAGATGTGCCATTTCGTTCCCCTCGCTTTTCTTATATATACATCTTTATGCTATGTTGATATGAAAGTCGCTAAGGTATGCATCGACGATACCTTTTGACCCTTTAATCATATGTTGTTATATAAACTTGTTCCGCTTAGTTACCTATATTCTTTGTTCAAAAGAAGGGCGCACGAAGCTAATCGTGACGCCCTTGTCCTTTATCCGGCTCGTAAAATCTGCCGCAATATATTCTGTTGCCTGCCTCAAATATAATTCAAACCTTCTATGAAAGTGACTCAACAGTCTCCTTTATAATATCAAATGCCTTGTCGCACTCTTCCTCACTTACGATAAGCGGTGGAACCATACGGATGATATGGCTTCCGATTGCTGTGATAAGCATATGACGGTCGAAGCAGCCATGCTTTACATCTACACCTGAGATTGTATCGTCAAACTCAACACCAACTAAGAGTCCCTGATGTCTTACCTCTTTTACGTGTGGAAGCTTCTCAAGCTTAGCTGCGAAATAATCACCAACCTTCTTTGCATTTCCGGCAAGATCTCTGTCAAGCAGCTCGTTTACTTCTGCAAGTGCTGCTGCACAGCATACAGGATGTCCACCAAAGGTTGTACCGTGTGAACCGGCTGAGAATGCTTTTGAAACCTCCTCTGTAGCACAGATAGCACCGATTGGCATTCCACCGCCAAGGCCCTTTGCCATAGAAACGATATCAGGTTTGATGCCGTAGTTCATGTAGCTCATTACAGCTCCGGTTCTGCACCATCCTGTCTGAACCTCATCGATAAGGAGGAGCATGCCCTTCTCATCACAGAACTCGCGAAGTCCCTTCATGAATTCAGGTGTTGCAGGATGAACACCGCCCTCGCCCTGTACAGGCTCAATCATGATAGCGATTGTATTCTCTGTACAAGCATCCTTGAATGCCTTTAAGTCATTGTAAGGAGCGTATGAGAAGCCGTATGTCATTGGACCAAAGCCCACCTGGCATCCGTTTCCAGGCTGTCCTGTAGCTGACATAGCACCGAAGGTTCTGCCGTGGAAGCCATCCTTAGCAGTTACGATGTGATATCTGTTTGGACCATATTTCTCTATACCATATTTACGAGCCATCTTAATCATAGCCTCATTTGCCTCAGTTCCTGAGTTCTGGTAGAAAATCTTGTCCATTCCGATAGTCTTGCAGACCTTCTCAGCAAGCAGCGCCTGTGGAATGGTGTATGGATAGTTGAATGTATGCATGATGTCATCCACCTGATCCTTGACTGCTGCAACAACCTTAGGGTTTCTGCTGCCGGCATTGTTTACGGCGATTCCTGCGTAAAAGTCAAGGTATGGTGTGCCATTCTCATCATACAGATACATGCCCTCAGCAGTCTCAGCGATGAAATCAAAACGCTCATATGTCTCAATCATATACTTCTTTACTTTGTCTTTGATGTCCTGTGCTGTTAATCCTGTGTCTTTTAATTTCATAATATATTGCCTCCTAATTTAAATATCCTTGTGATTTTGATAAATAAAAAAGAGCAAAGTGCTTCACCGGTTAGCGTCTTTGCTCTTAAATATTCATAATTAATATGTAGTTGTTTGTTCGTTTTCTTTTGTGTATTATTTTGAACAAGTAAACAATATCACGTTCAATATATTGTGTCAACAATTTTCATTAAAAATGCGAAATACCTCATAATTGTCAGTTTAAAGGTGTTTATCCTTAAAATTATTAACACAAATTGCCATTTAATGCTTAAAATATCATTTTAATGTAATGTTTTGTGCATTATATTGTCTGTGCATTATTCTGTTGCTATGTTCCTTTTCATCATCTATATACATTATAAAGAACATGATACACATACCACATTATACGTATTTCTTTCCATTAAATAAAAAATCCGGGTACTCTCATTTGAGTACCCGGTCCATTCACCTGTTGCTATGCATTCTTTACAAGCTCCTGTTTACGGAAGGTACGGAACAATCCAATCTGCTCCAGTGCCTTTGCAATGCCGAAAAAGACAATTGAATCTATAGGCCACATAATAAGGTTCTTCAGTGCACGCATTGGAAGAATTGCCATTAATGCCTGTCCATACAGTACCTGCAGACACAGAGTATTGAGAATGACATTGCAGATGAGCATTACTACAAACTTCGCAGCAAGCACTCTCCATATGGTAAGCTTTTTCTTATAAAAGAAACATCCATATAAAACACCTGCAAGCATTACAACAAGTGTAAGCTGTGGACAAAATGGTCCTGTAGGCTTCATCAGATACTTGATGATGTCAAGCGCTCCGTGGAAAACAGCTCCGGCAACCGGCCCAAACAGGTAATCAACGATACCATTTGGAATACCGGAAAAACCGATACGGATAAACTGTCCATATTCGATGGAGAAATATCCAAGGATAACGGCAACTGCAGCAAGCATTGCCATAGTTGTGATGGTTCTGACCGATTTAAGCTCTCGGGCAGAATCGGTGAACAAAGTAACGAATTTTTTCATTAAAAAATTACCTCCTTTGCAGACCTCACCGAACTACAACAGGAGATAATTAATATCTTCGGATGCAGCGGGATGCGACTCATGTACCGCAAGATTTTCTTTTCGTCCGGGTGACAACTCCCTGTTCATCCGGCACTTAACGCACATGTGTC
>ERZ825324.4139-NODE-4139-length-12417-cov-3.265895_pt1 | contig 12417 bp, 10 predicted proteins | sample MGYA00519859_ERZ825324 | MGnify/ENA primary metagenome ERZ825324 (study PRJEB31778, sample SAMEA3449198) | human gut metagenome | biome: human gut; feature: human-associated habitat; material: faeces | place: United Kingdom | collected 2010/2012 ... | reverse complement strand
AGAGTCGTTCCGGGATCTGAAGAGCGATGGACACTGCGCGTCGTCCCTGCCGATTCCACTCGGTCGCCCCAGCCGACAGCCGTGATAGTCGACATGTACAATGCCGCTCTTGACCGATTAGCTCCGCACTCTCTGTCGATGCACCTCAACAGTGTCGGCAACCGGTACCTTTCAGTGCGTACGCCCGCCACAGGCAACGAAGTCACATCCATGGTAGAATCCGATTTCCGCTGGCTCCCCGGCCGGGAGATAGGTGCGCCTGCTTTCAACACCTACGGACGATCATTCTACGAGATTCCCCGATTGTATGAGATGGCGGAAGTAATGCCCCGAGCAGGCATGTCGCGGTCGGTGATGATGAAATCGTCCGCTACCAACCGCTTATATATGGCCGCCAAAGATGAAATGGCTGACAACGCGGTTGAAGAGGAAGTGGCTGAAGACGCATCGGCCGACGGTGGAGCTGCCGTCGCAGAAAATGATGCAGCGGAACAGGCACAAAATATCGAATACCGGCCGTCGGAAATCGCCTTGGCCATGTTCCACCCGATGCTTGTCACCGACAATGACGGTCGGCTTGCTCTGACATTCACAGTGCCCGACGCCAATACCACATGGCGCTTCATAGCCACCGGTTTCAATACCTCAATGGAAAATGCCACGGAAAGCCGCGACATCGTCGCAGCCAAACGCGTGATGGTGACGCCCAACGCTCCGCGTTTCCTGCGCAATGGCGACAAAACGGCTGTAGGTATAGCTGTGTTCAACAATTCCGATACCCCGGTCAAAGCCGATGTCACGGCCGAATGGTTTGATCCTGTTACCGGACAGACTGTCGGTCGTGAAAGTCAGACCGTAAATATCCAGCCGATGCTTTCGTCTGATATCACAACCCATATAACAGTTCCGGCCGAAGGACAGATGCTCGGGCTCAGGGTACGGGCCGTTACGCCTGACGGATCTGACGGACAGCAGAACATAATTCCTCTACTTCCTGCCGACGTTGCCGTAATGGAATCTGACAATTTCTACCTCGCACCCTCCGACAGCATCAAATCCGTTGAGTTGCCAAAAGCCGCCAAGGATATGAAAATGACCCTCACTTACTGCGACAATCCTCTGTGGTATGTCATCACTTCTCTGCCGGGAATGCAGACGCCCGAATTCAAGAGCGCTCCTGATGCTGCATCCTCGATTTTCTCGACCGTGGTGGCCACGGAGATCATGAAACGCTATCCTGAGGTGGCAAAAGCAGTTAAATACTGGTCGGAATCGGCCGACCGCGACAGCACTCTCACCTCGATGCTCGAGCGCAACGCCGATCTGAAAACGCTCCTGCTCAAAGCCACCCCGTGGCAACAGGAGGCTATGAGCGATACAGAACGCATGCAGAGGCTTGCACTGCTTTTCGACCGCACGCAGACCGACGCAGCCTACAGATCCTCACTTGAACTGCTTGAAAAACTGCAGCAGAGCGACGGAGGCATGGCATGGAACACGTACTATCCGCGTTCGTCGGAATGGGCTACAGAGTGGGTGGCAGCCGTACTCGGCGAACTCAACCGCATAGGCTATTTCCCTGCTGATGATACGCGCTTGGAATCCATATATCACAAAGTGCTCGGTTATCTCCAGGATGAGGCTGTAAAGCGTTCACGCCGCGATAAGGATTACACCGACATATTGTTCGCCATGCTCGTCTCGGCCGCTCCCGACTTCACTCTGTCGGCTGACGGACGCCTCATCGTGGATCGCGCCGTACAATACACCGTCGGCCACTGGAAAGAACTCGATGTGCCCGCAAAGATCGAGGGCGCCCTGCTCCTGATCTCACAACGGCGCAAGGCCGTCGCCTCCGAAATAATGAGATCAGTAAGTGAATACGCTGTCAGAAAGCCACAGCTCGGCATGTGGTGGCCCTCTGTAGGCAATTCTTATTTCCCGTCGGGCGATGTCCTCATGTCGGCGCGCGCACTGCTCGCCTACAGCCTCCTTGATCCGGAATCACCTCAGATCGAACCCATACGCCAGTGGATCATCATCCAGAAACAGGCTATGAACTGGGGTGATGCTCCAGCTGTAAGCCATATAGTAGCATCTCTGCTCGCCTCTTCTCCTGCCTGGGTTGAAAAAGCCGGTAGCATAACGGTACAGATCGACAAAAAAGATATTGCCGTCACACCCGAAGCATATACGGGTTCGCTGCGGGTATCATTACCCGTCAAAGGCCGGTCACTGACAATATCAAGATCGGGGCACACCCCTGCATGGGGAGCCGTCGTCAGCCGCTACACGGCTGTTCCGTCCGACATCAAGGCCATGGCTTGCGAAGGGCTCTCGATTGAAAAGCGGCTGCTGCGATTGACTCCCGACGGATCATGGGCCGACGCTTCGACGCTTAAAGCCGGCGACCGCGTGAAAGTGGTTCTGACGGTCAAAGCTTCGCGCGAGATCGACTATATGGCGATCAATGACCAGAGAGCGGCATGTCTGGAACCTGTCGAGCAGCTGCCCGAGCCGATATGGAGTGAAGGCATATGTTTCTATCGCGAGAATCTCGACGCCGAGACACGCATTTTCATCGATCGCCTGCCCAAAGGCACATACCAGCTCGCATACGAAATGTGGGTCAACAATGCCGGAAGCTTCGCCTCGGGTATCGCCACAGCGCAGAGCCAGTATGCTCCCGAACTCACAGCCCACTCGTCTGGGTCAAGGCTCGTAGTGGAGGCCGGGAAATGATACGTTTTTGAGGATTCGACCATATTGCCTAACTTTGCATACGCTAAAGCAACCACGAAAGAACGATAGAGATGAGCCAGGCTGATAAAAGCGGCAGACCGTCATTGGCAGAACGGATCGTACAGTGGACCACCGACAGGTGGCGCTACTGCACCGACGGCGTATGGCGCGACACAGCCGACAAGCCCATGGTGCATCTGGTCAAGATCATCAATCTTTCGGTACGCGGCTTCATGAACGCCGATCTGCAGTCGCAGGCGTGCGCCATGACCTATCGCACGCTGCTGGCCATGGTGCCCGCTCTGGCCATGCTGTTTGCCATAGCCCGTGGATTCGGCTTCCAGAATCTGGTGGAATCGGAAATCCTTAGCTTTTTCCCCTCGCAGCATACGGCCCTGAAAGCCGCTTTCGGCTTCGTCGACTCCTATCTGGCCCAGACGTCGGAGGGCGTATTTGTTGGGATCGGAGTGGTCGTCCTGCTCTGGACGCTCATATCACTTCTGGGCAGCGTGGAGGACTCGTTCAACAATATCTGGAATATCACCAGCGGACGCTCCATATTCCGGAAAATGACCGATTATCTGGCGATATTGCTCATACTGCCGGTTTTCATGATCTGTTCGGCAAGCCTATCGCTGCTCGTGTCATCGACCCTCCAGCAGCTTCTCGACGTGGATTTCCTGAAGCCCACCGTCAACTGGCTCCTTGATCTCGGAAGCTACATCTTCACGTGTCTTTTTTTCCTCGTAAGCTATCTCTTCATCCCCAATACGAAAGTCCGCTTCAAGCCCGCGGCAATAGTAAGCCTGTTTGTAGGCGCCGCCTTCCAGCTGCTTCAGTGGATCTTCGTCAGCGGCCAGATGTATGTGTCGAAATACAATGCCATATATGGATCGTTTTCCTTCCTGCCGCTGCTGCTGATATGGCTGCAGCTCGTGTGGCTCGTCACATTCATAGGCGCCCTTCTCTGCTATGCCTCGCAGAACGCCGGCCAGTTCAACTTCTACAAGGATGTCGACGACATATCGCTTATCTACCGCCGCAAGGTCGCCGTGGCGATCATGGTCATCATAGCACGCCGTTTCACCGAGGGTAAGCCGGCCATCACCTCGCGTCAGCTCGCCATCGACTACGGTCTCCCGATAGCTCTGGTCAGCCCCCTGGTGGAATGTCTCAACCGTATAGGCCTTGTCAATTTCATCGAGGCCAAAGCCGATCTGCTCGAACATCCTCTCCAGCCGGCCGTCGACGTCAACGGGCTGACGGTAGGCCATGTCATCAGTCTGATGCAATCGGAGGGCACATCGGATTTCATTCCTGATTTCCGTAAGAATTTCGGGGCGATCGACAAGCTGTGTGACGATGTCACCGACCGTATGATCACGGCCGCCGACGAGACTCAACTCATTTCACTCAACATAAACATTTCCCAACAATGAAAAAGCAAATTGCTACAACGGCAGCACCCGCTGCCATCGGCCCCTACAGCCAGGCCATCGATCTCGGCAACATGGTGTTCATCTCCGGTCAGATTCCCGTAAATCCCGCCAACGGCGAGATCCCCGAAGGAATCAAGGCCCAGACAGCCCAGTCGATCTCCAACATCAAGGCTATCCTCGCCGAGGCAGGCCTTTCAATCGACAATGTGGTAAAGACCACTGTATTCCTGGCCAACATGGCTGACTTCACCGCCATGAACGAGGTGTATGCCGAGGCCTTCACCGCACCGTTCCCGGCCCGCTCGGCCGTAGCCGTGCGCGAGCTTCCCAAGCAGGTGCTCGTTGAGATCGAGACCATCGCTGTGCGCTGATCAATCATCGACTAACAGTCACGATACGACCGACGGAATAAACAGCCTTCAGACTGTTATTCCGCCGGTCTTTTATCTGGCCGGTCAGGAACCAGCGGTCAATCGCTGTTTTTATCCCGAAAACAGGATTCGAGAAAATCAGCCACCACAAATGTAGATCCTCCAATAAACAGCATATCTGACTGAGAACTGTCTGCCATGGCATTAGCATATGCTTTCATCACACTGTCGTCAACCGAAGCGAGCTGCAGACCTGCTTCATCGACTTTGTCGGCAAGTTTCTCCGCCGGCAATGCTCTGTCGACGGAAGGCTGACAAGCATAGACATGCAGTCGCGGGATACCACGGAGAAATGACAATACGGTAGAAACATCCTTATCTGAAACAAATCCGACGACCAGCCGCTTATCAGCCTTAAACGAGCGGAAACGCTCTGCCGTATATCGCCAACCGCCTGGATTATGCCCGGTATCACAGACGGTCAGTGGAATGTCTGAAACTTTCATCCATCGTCCCATCAGTCCGGTAAGATCACAGACCTGAGAGAATCCCGAGCGCACGGCCTCGGAAGAAATGTCGAGTCCAGACTCACGTAGCGCTTCCACTGATTCTAAAACAGTGAGTGCATTGTGCCTCTGGCACTCTCCCGTCAATTGCGATTCTATCTCGCCATATAGTCGGGTCAGATATCGTTGTAGTCCGTTTTCAGTTGTCTCGACTTTAATAATTTCGCCGCTGTCGCATGCAAAAGTCAGAGTAGAGCCAACAGAAGCCGCCTTTCTGACGAAAACATCCCGGACTTCGCCCTCTGCCTCCCCTACTACAGCAGGGACGCCATGCTTAAAAATTCCGGCCTTTTCAGCGGCTATCAGCGTCTCAGTCTCTCCAAGAAGCTGTGTATGGTCAAGCGAAATGTTGGTCACCACAGACAGCTGCGGAACGATAATGTTAGTGCTGTCAAGACGTCCGCCAAGACCGACCTCCACTACCGCTATATCGACCTCAGACTTGGCGAAATACCAGAACGCCATAAGTGTACACACCTCGAAAAACGACGGGTGAAAACCATGTTCAACCCGTTCAAACCGCTCCATGAACTCCACTACATCGCACTTCGGAATCATCTTTCCGTCAACACGTATCCGTTCACGGAAATCAAGGATATGGGGAGACGTATACAATCCGACCCGGTAGCCCGCTTTCTGTAATATCGCAGCAAGGGTGTGCGCTACAGATCCTTTACCATTGGTACCGCCAACATGTATTGTCATATAACTGTTTTGAGGATCGCCAAGACGCCTGGCCAGTCTGACGGTCGTCTCCAATCCCGGATCAAGAGCGGCTGCACCGACCTTATGGAAGGCGGCATAGCCGTCGTTGAGCGCTTTCAGCGCTATTTCATAGGAAAGATCTATATTATCGTCATGCATATCTGTCAGTAATATACTCAAAAAGATTTCGTAAGATCGAGGAATTGCGGTCAAGCGACGACAGCGTGCGGAATCCCGCGTTGCCATTCACTTCACATACTGTGAATCCCCCTCCTGGCGTGAAAAGAAGATCTATTCCGGCAAATTCAAGGCCAAGAGAGCGGGCTGCCTTAACCGCAAGATCAGCCGCTTCGACGGAAAGAGCATATGGATCTGCGCTTCCCCCTTGAGAATAGTTGGAAAGGAACGACGAATCCGAATGGCGCAGCACGCAACCGACAGCCCGCTCCCCTACCGTCCATACCCGCAGATCGCGCCCGCAGCTTGACGATACATAGCGCTGCAGCATGGCTTTCGCTCCGAGAATGCCTAAAGCGGAGTCATATTCTCCTTTGCTCCTTACAAGAAAAACGTTGACACCACGCGAACCATCATTCTGCTTTACAATGAATTCATGAGCCCCAATTGCATCACAGGCATCCTCATATGAAATCGGCGCCATAGGCATTACAGTGAAAGGCGTGGGGAGACCGGCTGCTGTAAGTGCCTGATGAGTAAGGATCTTGTCAAGACTACGCTCCATCGATTCCCAGCAGTTTATCACGGGAACTCCACAATTCTCAAAGTGAGATGAAATCTCACGGTTATATCCCCGCACGACAGCGAATGCCTGACCGGGGAGCGGCATTCCGTCAACATATGCCGAGGCATGTCCGGCATCATAGCGAAGCATCAGATCTTCAAAAAAGGCCACATTGAGATTTATGCCGCAGCGCGAAGCCTCCAGACGCCACCAGTCGAAAGCGGTCGGTCCGGAGGCAAGCGTGGATTTCGGAAACAACACAAGTCCGTCGGTCATATTCTTTCCCTTTCTTTTATCAGGATGGAGTAAAGCACTATCGGTATAAGCGCTATGAAAGTCAAGAGCTTAAAAAGGGAGTCGAACTCGGGTATTGAGAAAATCGCTATGAACAGACCGATAACCGCCAAAAGCTGTTCGGTGATGTTTTTCCTGACAAGATAAGCCAGATCGCGCTGTATCTCAACGCATTCATTTATGTCCCTTATACATAGACTGAAGCGGAATGTGGCCGGAACGCAGACTATCATCTGTATATCATCCTCGCTGTCAAGATTATTGAACCTGACGACTTTGGAATACTCCTCCACATGAAGCTCTCTTACCCGTATGAACTCGCTGCCTCCCAGACTTTTCATGAACACCTTGTCGCCATCGTTAAGTCCGAGACGATTGATATTGTCACGCGTCATAAGCACGGCTTCCTGAAGCTCGTCATTGGGAGTGCACCTGACCACTCTCAGCCTGATCGATACGTTACCGATATATCGTTGCAGTATCGCGGGCTGCTGTTTAGTGTTTTCGTCAGTCTCCTTAATACCTCTGACCTTAACAAAACCGAATGCAAGCTGATATATACGCTTTAGTTCATTATGAGTTTTCTCATCGATTTTTCCAAGCCGCAGCTGGCCTGTGGTGTCGGCGGCATAATGGTCGACAAACTCATTGTAGCTCTCCTCATCGGCAGCTTTTTTAAGACGACTGACGATCAGCGGCGTCAGTGAGGTAGGAAGTTCGAGGTTAAGCAGCCGCCGCTGAAGATAGCTGAGCCATACTGCGCCGCTACGCCCGTTGATATTGCTCGAATACAGTTTCGGCGGATAATAAGCCCGAACACCGCTGACAGGATTATAGACCTCAACTATATCGAACCCTTTCAGTCCTTCATACACATCAGATGAGAACGCGACTGTCGAGTTGTCGATCGCCTCGATTCTGGGCTTAAAGACCTTAACATGCCGGTAATCAGATTTCTTAAGCGCTATCACATTGCAGTCACACGTCAGATCATCATATACCCTCCGGCCCAATCGCACACACTCGCTATGCGAAGACCCTTTGACCAGACACTGTTCGGAGCCGGAAACGCCTATCACCTCGATATTCTCATCTTCTTCCCAGTTACCGGCCAGGCCATCTGGCAATTCGATGCGGTTGTGAGGCAGTACTATTTCTGCAATTCCGCACTCGGCAGCGACAAATTCCGACGCTCTGTGACCTACTCGCCCCATTATGCTGATAAACTGCGCCAGACATTTGACAGTCTTTCGCATTCTCGGCATATCCATTGTGTCTCTGCCGAGTTTGTTGATCTCAATCTGTATGGCGGGGATGCCGGTAGCGGCAAACATTGAGGAGGATATAGTGTTGGGATTCGAAGCCGGGAAAACGGTATCAACACTCAACACGAAGTCAATACGTCGCACTATCAGCCGAAACAGATCTATCGGAAAACTATTGCCGTTGAGATTTTTTCCGTGGGATGTTCCCAACTCGAAATCAAAACTGCGGAAAGGGGCTGCACCGTGCAGATCAATAATCAGACTGATGTCACTTGACCTGACAATATCGGCGAGCTTTTCCTTATATCTTCCGCCTTCATCATAGTTAGGATCGCAATCGAAGTCACGATTGAAAATGATATGGCAACCTGTGATGCTGTGCAAAACCAAGGCAATTGCAAATGTGTTGATCTCAGATTCCTTTACGTTCCCGTTACGACAGTGCCTGACACAATGCGGCACTGAAACCATTATGCCTCTGTGCCCTTCAATATACCCGGGTTCAGGCGACGGGATCTGACTTTTCAGCAAATCCTCCGCACCATCTATCACTGTTGCCGGCAATCCCGGAATTTCGTCAAACGTAATATGATCCTGAAAAAACGGATTCATGGCTGCATAGGATCAGAATATAATGTATCCGGTGATCCCCGCGAGACAGATCACGAGAATCGGATGCCACTTAACGAAATATACCAATATGAATGCGGACAGACATATCGCGACGCTCTTTATCACATCAGCCGATTCAGAACCAAAATTTGCCGAATTCATCAGCAGAAGAGCCGCCGAAGCGATTAATCCCACCACGACTGGCCGCAGCCCGGCGAAAATGCCTTTTATCACCGCGCTCTCTTTATGTCGCTGTATGAAATGGGAAGCATATAGAGTAAGGATAAACGACGGCACGACTACCACGAGCGTACATGTCAGCGACCCGAGCAATCCCCATAGCGGCCCGGCAAAAGCAGGATCCGACACCCCGGGAGCCACATATCCGATATATGTGGCCGAATTAATACCGATCGGCCCCGGTGTCATCTGAGATATGGCCACTATATCGGTGAACATCTGTGATGAGATCCAGCCCGGCCCGACTATAGCTCTTTCTATTAGCGCGAGCATGGCATATCCGCCACCGAATCCGAATAGACCTATCTTGAAGTAGGCCCATATGAGTTTGAGATATATCATAGATCACCTCCTTTCATTCTGCGTTCGCCGGCATGCAGGCGCTTCATCGAAAGACGCATATGCAGATATCCTCCTACACCTCCGAGTACAATAAAAATGATGGGATTTGAGATCACCGGCAATTTTGACCAGATCATAAACGCTACCGCCACAGGAATGGCGACTGTGCGCCAGCTGATCCTTGCTGCCCGCGCCGTAGTGATTACAGGCGCTACAATCAGTGCTACCACTGCAGGCCGTATGCCTGCAAAAACGCTGCTCAGCACCGGATTATTTTTTATCAGGTCAGGAGTAAGAAATATGGCTATACAGAGTATTATGGCAAACGACGGCAGAATCGTGCCGAGCGCTGCCGATATTGCCCCTCTGGTTCCTCTCAGCCTGTCGCCAACGGCGACAGATATGTTGACTGCAAGTATACCAGGCAACGACTGCGCCACAGCGAGCTGATCAAGAAACTCGTCTTTGGCGAGCCAGCCATGTTTATCAACTACCTCACGTTCAATTATCGAAATCATGGCCCATCCACCGCCAAACGTGAAAGCTCCAATCTTCATGAACGTCAGGAAAAGGCTTAATAATAAATTGCTTTTCTTCTCCATAGCGGTCGCAAAATTACTCAAAAATAGCCATATGACCCAACGATTTTCCATCATTGACAAATTGCAGGAACTATGAGGAGATTATTTTAGTCACGGCGCATACGGCCAGTTCAGCAAAACAGGCCTGACGAAGGGGCTTTGCATATCTTATATTAAAATGTTAACTTTGTAAACGCAAGCACTGAACTTTCTCCTTACGTTTGTCATTATAAGTACATAGTTTATTCAACACATTTAATTTCACGCTCATGAAATACGATGGACATACATGCATGAAGACAATCATGGCGTCAGCGGCCATATGCATCATATTCCAGGGATGCTCGATGCTCAAGAAAGCGGAGAATCCCTCTGCGATGGTCAATAAGCAGACCAATACGGTGGAAACCCAGTCGCCCCAACAGACCGTAGGAGCTATTGACCGTGTGCTTTACGGCGAATGGACAGTAGCCAATGTAGGAGGTGTTGCCGTCACGGGTGAAGATCGTCCGTATGTGATTTTCGACACTACGGCCGTAAATCCTTTCGAAATGAAACTTTATGCCAACAACGGATGCAATATACTTAACGGACGGATCTCGGTCACTCCCGGCGGAAAGATCGGCCGGGTATCCGATTTCCTCTCCACAATGAAATATTGCGCCGATGCGAAATATGAGCTCGGTATGACAATGGCCCTCAACTCTATGTCACATTTCAAGATAGAGAAGATCGGCGATGACTACTTGCTCTATCTTAAGAACTCTTCAGATTCGACTACTATGGTGATGCGCAAAAGCGACCTTTCATTTCTCAACGGCGCATGGCGAGTCAGCGAGCTCGACGGACAGACCATCCCTGCCGACGTAGAAATGCAGATGGTCATTGATCTTCCTGAACTGAAGGTTCACGGCAACACCGGATGCAACATACTGAACGGCGCGATTTTCCTTGATCCTGACAAACAGAATTCGATTCAATTCTCGAATCTCGCCACCACCCGTATGGCATGTCCGGATATGGAACGCGAACAGAAATTTCTCGTCGCTCTCGAACAGGTAGAGACAGCCATCCCGGGCAACGACAGCAACACAGCTTTACTGAAAGATGAGCAGGGACAGGTGATGATGCAGCTTGTAAGACTCAACCTTTCCAAGCCATAATGTCACCGAAATTCAACAACATATGATATGGAGGAAATACTGAAATATTTCCCTGGTCTGACAGACACCCAGCGCGAGCGATTCGCTGCGCTGGGCGATCTGTATTCTGACTGGAACTCGAAGATCAATGTCATCTCACGTAAAGACATCGACAATCTGTACACTCACCACGTGCTGCATTCGCTCGCAATCGCCAAGTTTATGACTCCGGCAGAGGGCTCGCGGATGCTCGACATGGGCACAGGCGGAGGTTTTCCGGGCATTCCGCTGGCGATAATGTGGCCTGACTGCAAGTTTCATCTCATAGACCGTATCGGCAAGAAACTGAAAGTGGCTGAAGCTGTCGCCGACTCGATTGGACTGGAAAATGTGACTTTCCAGCACGGAGATATCGGGGAATGTCGCGACAAATTCGATTTCGTAGTGAGCAGAGCCGTGATGACTCTCGACCAGCTGGTGCCTCTTGTGACGAAGAATATCGGACATGCCGACCGGTCAAAACTCCCCGACGGACTGATATGCCTGAAAGGAGGAGATCTTCAGGCAGAAATAGGCAATACGCGTAGGCCGGTACTTGAGATACCGGTCTCCGACTGGTTTGATGAAGAGTATTTCTCTACAAAAAAACTTCTTTACGTCCGACTATGAAAATCCACCATTTTGAATTCAATCTGTTTGGTGTCAACACCTATCTAGTATGGGACGAAGCGACTCTGCAGACGGCGGTAGTCGACCCGGGTATGTCCAATCCCGACGAATGCGAGGAACTTGCAAGATATATCGTTGACAACCGCCTGCAAGTAACCAAGCTGATCGACACACATCTGCATATCGACCACACGATGGGCAATGAATATGTCGAGGAGCGTTACGACGTAGGACTCACCGCCCACCCTTCCGACGCTCCTCTCGGAGAGATGCGCGGGGCACAGGCGCGGGCGTTTCATCTCCAGGGAGCGCCGACCACTCCGGTGCATATCGACGTCGCTGTGAAAGAGGGCGACCGTCTGTATCTCGGAGAGCAATGGCTTGAGGTACTCGAAGTGCCGGGCCACTCACCAGGATCAATAGCCTTGTATTTTCCTTCGGGAGGGTTTGTGATAACAGGCGACGCACTTTTCAACGGCAGCATAGGACGCACCGATCTGGCAGGAGGCGACCACGACACTCTTATACGCTCCATACGTTCCAGACTGCTGACTCTGCCTCCGGCAACGGTTGTGTACCCCGGCCATGGCCCCTCTACGACGATTGCCCGCGAAATGCGATCAAATCCTTATCTGTAGGAGATATATACAGCCACTACTGTCCACTAAAAATGGACGTGGTTAAAAATTAAATAAATTCGGTTCACT
>ERZ825324.4138-NODE-4138-length-12420-cov-2.678771_pt1 | contig 12420 bp, 14 predicted proteins | sample MGYA00519859_ERZ825324 | MGnify/ENA primary metagenome ERZ825324 (study PRJEB31778, sample SAMEA3449198) | human gut metagenome | biome: human gut; feature: human-associated habitat; material: faeces | place: United Kingdom | collected 2010/2012 ... | reverse complement strand
CTTTTTTCTTTTTGCTCATTCCGTCAGCCTCCTCGATCGGCTTTTCTTCTTTTCTGCCCAAAGTTCCCGCTAAATATGCGTGTTTTGCTGCATACACGGGCGTATACTTTCATAGAGTGTATCATCAAATACAGGAGGAGGGATTGTTTTGCTGCAATGCACACAGCAGGGAGACGCGCTGACGGTTCATCTCTGCGGGGAAATTGATCATTGCGCGGCTGAAGGCCTGAGAAACGAAATCGAAATGCAGATTGTACGGCGAAACGCAAAGCGTTTAATCCTCGATTTTTCACAGGTCACCTTCATGGACAGTTCCGGCGTCGGCATGATTATCGGACGATATAAAACCATGCATGCGCGCGGCGGCAGCGTCGCGGCCTGCGGCTTGCAGCCGCCGATAGACCGGTTATTCCATCTGGCGGGGCTGCATCGAATCATTGCCATCACAGAGACGGAAGGGCGGGAAACACATGAATAATCAAATGGAGCTGAGCTTTCTGGCTGTCGCGCAGAACGAGGCGTTTGCCCGCATGGTCATCAGCGCGTTCCTCGTCCAGACCAATCCGACGCTGAGCGTCGTTTCCGAGGTGAGAACCGCCGTCAGCGAGGCCGTGACCAACGCGATTGTGCACGCTTACACCGAAAAAAGCGGAAAGGTGATTCTGCGTGCGTGGATCGACGAGGACGCCATCCGAATCGAGGTTGAAGATATGGGGCGGGGCATCGCGGATATCGAGCAGGCCATGCAGCCCTTTTATACCACCCAGCCGGATCAGGAGAGGACGGGCATGGGCTTTGCCCTGATGCAGTCCTTTATGGACAGCGTCCGCGTGCAGTCCTCCCCGGGAAACGGAACCCTCGTTTTTATGCAGAAACGGCTGCATGAAAACGATGAATGATGATTTCGGAATGCTGTACGAAGGAAAAGCCGCTTCTGCGTCGCGCTCAAAGCGGCGACCCGGACGCTATCGAGCTTTTTCTGGCCGGATACGTTCCGCTGCTGCGCGCGCTGGCCAAGCGCTTTTTCTGCGTTTCTCTGTCCGTGCAGGATCTGTGTCAGGCCGGTTATATCGGGCTGATGCTGGCGCTCGAACATTACAACGCAGAACAGGGTGCTGAATTCATCACATACGCCATGCCGTGGGCGCTCGGCGAAATGAAAAAGGCGCTTCGACAGGCAGACGATTTCACCGGCGCACAGCGTTTCGGTCGGCAGGTTTCAAGAGAGCTGCGCCATTTGAGCGCTTCGCTCGGCCGCGAGCCGCGCATTGAAGAGCTGGCACAGGCGTGTCATGCATCGCCTTCAGACGTCGTTTGCGCACTGGAAGCGGGGTATACGCCCATGTCGCTCGACGAACCGGCTCAGAGCACGGGGCGAACGCTGCTCGACGCTTTGGCCGGGGGAGATTCCATCGACGACCAGAAGCTGGATATTCGCCTTGCGCTTATGCGCCTTCCGATTCAGCAGCGAAATCTGATCATTTTGCGCTATGTGCGGGAGCACACGCAGAAGGAAACCGCGAAAATCATGGGCGTCAGCCAGAGCCAAATCAGCAGAATCGAGCGGCAGGCATTAGACGCGCTGCGGAAATGGCTCATATAAGCCAAAGGAGAAGCGCCATAACCGCGCCGGACATGAGCGCCCGGAGCAGCGCGAGGCAGAGCAAACGCCCCTGCGTCACGCCGCACACCTGCAAAAAGAGGTGGTTTTGCGTTAAAATCGACAAGCCGCCAAAGCCTGTCAGCACCGCCATGCTCACATCGCGCGCAAAGGATGCGCTTGACGTTTGGATCAGCAGGCGCATGCCGCCCGCGATTTCCAGCACGGATTGCAGATAAGCGCACCCGGTTTCCGGCAAAAACGGGAAAAGAATACGGATGCAGGCAGCCGCCACGCTGAAAAAGACAATGCATCCGCCCACGCCCAGCACGGAAAAAACGCTGTCCGTAATTGGATTTCCATTTGCCTTTTCCGGCGTTTCCCGCACGGCAACCTTTTCCCTGACGGGGGACAGCCGCCGGACACAGACAAAGGCTGAAAGCGCCCCAAGACCATGCGCGGCCAGCAGGCAAAGGCATGTCTTTTGCGCAACGCCCCACGCATGCAGGGTGCCGACGAAAAACATGGGGCTGATGGTTCCTGTCAGCGCGCAGAGCGCGTAAAGCTGACTCTGCGCCATGCCGCCGGATGAAACGGACAGCATCGCCGCGCCGGAAGGGGAACCGCCCATGCAGCCCAGCAACGCAGCCAGCGGTGCGGCGGGAAAGCGCGCCGAACGCAGGCGCTGCGCCGTCATTTTGCAGAGCACCATGTACGGAAACAGGCTCGGCACAATATCCCGTGCCCAAATAGATAACGCGCTTTGCGACGCGGAAATCGTCGTCCCCGGAAAACACAGGATCATTCCCGCCAGCAGAAAGCAGATAAGCGCCGCCACATCACGCACCTCCCTTGCAGCCTATGCGCATACGCGCCGCAAAATTGCGCCGACGTGCCGCGGGAAAAACGAATATTTTCAAGAAAAAAGCCGAAAAAAGCGGCGACACCCGTTGCGCACAGCGTCCGTATCGTGCTATAATAAATGATGTAGCAAAAACAACCGGGAGGTTTTTCATTTATGTCAGGCCATTCCAAGTGGGCAAATATCAAGCACAAAAAGGGCAAGGCGGACGCCGAGCGCGGCAAAATCTTTACGAAGATCGGCCGTGAAATCGCCATCGCGGTGCGCGACGGCGGCAGCGACCCGGCCATCAACGGCAAGCTCAGCGACGTAATCGCGAAGGCCAAGGCCAGCAATATGCCCAACGAAAACATCAAGCGTTCTATCGCCAAGGCGGCGGGCGAACTGGGCAACGTCAATTACGAAGAGATTCAGTACGACGGCTATGCGCCGGGCGGCGTTGCGGTCATCGTTTCGACCGTGACCGATAACCGCAACCGCACCGCGTCCGACATCCGCCACATCTTTGATAAAAACGGCGGCTCTCTGGGCACGAACGGATGCGTTTCCTATATGTTCGATAACGTCGGCATGATCGTCATTGAGCGCAAACCCGGCATGGATGAGGATGAAGTGATGATGGCCGCGCTTGACGCGGGCGCAAGCGACGTGGAGGTTCTCGACGACAGCTTTGAGGTGACCACGACCGTTTCCGATTTCTCCGCGGTTCGCGACAATCTGGAAAAAGCCGGTTACACCTTCCTGAGTGCCGAGCTGACCATGATTCCGCAGACGACCAACGAGATCACCGATCCGGAGACCGTCGAAAAGATTCAGAAGATGCTCGAAATGCTCGATGATCTGGACGACGTGCAGGACGTGTATCACAACGGCGATCTGCCCGAGGAAGAAGACGAGGACGAATAATCCTTCGACATACGCAAAAAGCTGCCCGTTTGACCGAGCGGCTTTTTTGTCGCGGCATCTTGACATTTCTCTCTGACTATGAAACAATAGACATATATATTGGCCATTTCGGCATGAGAAGAGGTTACACACCATGAAAGCCACCGTAACGCTGATCGTTCCCTGTTATAACGAGGAAGAATCTCTTCCGTTTTTTTATAACGCCGTTTGCGACGTTGCCCGACAGCTGCCCGATTACGGCATTTCGCTTCTGCTGGTCAACGACGGATCCAAGGATGGAACGCTCAAGGTGATGCGCGAGCTGGCGGCGCGGGATGAACGGGTTCAGTATCTTTCCTTCTCGCGGAACTTCGGAAAGGAAGCCGCCATGTACGCCGGATTCTGCAACGCGAAGGGCGACTATGTGGCCGTCATGGATGCCGACATGCAGGATCCGCCGTCCCTGCTGCCGGAAATGCTCCAAATTTTGGAAACCGGCGAATACGACAGCGTGGCCACCCGCCGCGTTACCCGCGACGGCGAGCCGCCGATCCGCTCCTTCTTCGCGCGGATGTTTTACAAATTGATCAATCGCATTTCCGAGGCGGATATTGTGGACGGCGCGCGCGATTTTCGCCTGATGAAGCGCGAAATGGTGGACGCCATCGTCTCCATGTGCGAATACAACCGTTTTTCCAAGGGAATTTTCGGCTGGATCGGCTTCAAAACCAAGTGGCTGCCCTATAAAAACGTGGAGCGCGTGGCCGGTGAAACCAAATGGAGCTTTTTCAAGCTGTTTAAGTATTCGCTGGATGGCATTGTCAATTTCTCGCAGGCGCCGCTGTCCATCGCCTCGGTTTCCGGCCTGATTCTTACAGCCATCGCCTTCTTTATGATTCTTTTCGTGGTGATCCGTCGCCTGATCTTTGGCGATCCCGTTGCGGGCTGGGCTTCCACCGTCTGCATCATCCTATTCATCGGCGGCGTTCAGCTTCTGTGCATGGGCATCATGGGGCAGTATCTGGCAAAGACCTATTTGGAAGTAAAAAATCGCCCGCATTTTATCATCAGCGAAACGAACGATAAGGACGCCAAGCGCATCGGCTAATCAAGGAGGATTTCCGTTTTGAAACCCCAAAAACATGGCTCTTTTCATCAAAAACACAGTTTGGGTCAGAATTTTATTGAGGACGAAGCCCTGCTTTCGCAGTTGGCCGAGCTTTCCTTGGTTACAGCTGAGGATTGCGTTCTGGAAATCGGCCCAGGGTTCGGCGCGCTGACCAAGCCTCTCGCCGAGCGCGCCAAACAGGTTGTTTCGCTTGAAATCGACCGCACGTTGATCCCGATTCTGAATGTAACGCTGGAAAAATACGCCAACGCGCGCGTAATCTGCGACGATGTGATGCGAACAAACCTCTCCGCGCTCGTGGCGGAAGTATTCGGCGCGGATTGTTCGTCGCTGCGCGTCGCCGCCAATTTGCCGTATTACATCACGACCGACGTGCTGACCAAACTGATGCGCGAACTGCCGCAAGCCAAATCCATCGCGGTGATGATTCAAAAAGAGGTCGGCGACAAGCTGCTCAGCGGCCCGGGCGACGACGGATACGGTCCGTTGGCCGTGATGTGCCAGTATCGCTACCATGTGATGCGCGCGCTCGATGTGCCGGCGGCCTGCTTCAACCCGCCGCCCAAGGTGGATTCAAGCTTCATGGTGCTTGAAAAGCTCGAACAGCCAAGCGTAAACGCAGGGGATGAGGAGATTTTTACCCGGCTGGTTCGCAGCGCGTTTGCCATGCGGCGCAAAACGCTGCTCAATAATCTGGTTTCAGGCTTTTCGCTCAACCGCGAACAGGCGGCTGCTTGTCTTGCGGCGGCCAATCTCTCCGCACAGGCGCGCGCCGAGGAACTGAGTCTGGAGGATTTTGCCGGACTGACCATACAGCTGCAAAACACCATACGTTGAATTTGACGACAACCGCTCTTGAAGGATGCTTCGGCGGTTGTTGTTTTTTTTATAGATGAATTGCGCAGTATGCAGTTCCATGCGAAAGGGTTTTCTTTTTAGCGAATCGCTTCAAAAAACGGGCGGCCTTCGGCCGTTTTTATGGACAAAAATGATGTTTTGTCCAAATCTTACCATTATATATAGTGCTTTACATTTCTGTAGAAATTTGTTATAATATCTGCGCTGATTTTTTGCGAAAGGATGAAAGCTATGAAACGGTTCGTGTTTTTGCTTCTGACAGCATGGCTGCTTTCAAGCGGTTTTGCGGTTGCAGACGTAAATCTGCGCGGTTACGCCAAAGAAAACGGATATCAATACCTTGCGTTTGGCCGTTTCCCACAGACGGCCGACGGGAAAGAGCAGCCGATTCTCTGGCGTATTCTGAGCGCAACGGACAAAGAAGCCTACCTTTTGAGCGAATATATTCTCTTCAACAATCGGATTCACCCGGACGATGACGCATATCGCGCATCGGGCGGCGCTTTTAATCAAACCGAAATCTATGCGCTCCTGAACGGCCCCTTTGAGCGCATCGTCATCTCCCCGGATGAGGCGGCGGAGCTGCGTCATAAGACATACTACGGGCGTGCATACGACGCAGAAACGAGCTTTTATGAGCAGGCTTTTACGGCAGCAGAAAAGGCAATGATCCTTGACGACGAAGAACTGGGGCGCGTCTTTCTGCCGTCCGCAGACGATTTGAAAAACGCGGATTACGGCTTTGGCACGAATCCATCCGTAAAAGCCTATGGCACGCAATTTGCGATCACCGAGGGACTGTTTCGCTATTCAAATGGTTCCAGCCCGTATTGGACGCGCACACAATCCGCTGATTTTCCGTATGGGACGCGCTGCACGAAGGAACACGGCAATTTGGGCTATATCCGCTGTGTGGTGATGAACGAGGGGATTCGTCCGGCGCTGCGGCTGGATATCGGCGCGCTCGAACTGTCCGGTGGGGACGGTACAATGGAAAACCCCTATCTGGTCAAACGATAACGGTTAGGCATGGAGTCGATCACGATGCACACGAAACACATAGGATCTATCATAACGGCGGCGCTTCTCTGCCTGCTGGCTCCCTTCTGCATGGCGCAGGAGGCGCGGGAGCTCACATCAAGCTGCGTCATCACATCGCCCAACAAAAAGACGGATTCGGTGCACGACGGCGAATACACCAGCTTCTGGCGCAGCCGCACGGGGGAAAACCCTTATCTGGAATTTCAAACGCCGGAGGGCGAAGCAGCGCAGTATCTGTACATCTGTTTTGCCGAGATGCCCGAAATGTGGTCCGTTGAAGCGGAGACGGACGGCGAGTGGCGCACACTGCTGAACGGCTCGAGAGACTACATGCACGTGCTTCTCGAAGTGGACGGCCAAACGCATTTTCGGATCGTGGGAGATTCCGGAAAAGAGAGCTATCTAAAAATCAACGAGGTTTTTGTCTTCGGCGACGGCGATTTGCCGGATTGGGTGCAGCGTTGGGAACCCACCCCGGAAAAAGCCGACTTGCTTTTGCTGGTTGCGCACCCGGACGATGAATTGATCTTTTTCGGCGGCACCATTCCGACCTATGCCGTAGAGCGCGGCATGAACGTCGTGGTGGCGTATATGAGCTATTCCAACACGACGCGCAGGAGCGAGCTTCTGAACGGCCTATGGCACCTCGGCGTTCGCCAATATCCCGTCATCGGCTCGTTTGCCGACGTTTACATGAAAACGCTGGATGAAGCCTATTCCCGCTGGCGAAAGAAGGACAGCCGCGCCTACGTCGCCGAGCTGATTCGTCAATACAAGCCGGACGTCATGCTCACGCACGATATCAACGGCGAATACGGCCACGGCGCGCACAAGCTCTGCGCCAGCGTTGCCCAATACTGCGTGGAACGAACCGGCGACGAAGCCTTTATGCCGGAATCCGCGGAAAAATGGGGGACATGGTGCGTCAAAAAGCTCTATCTGCATCTAGGAAGGGAGAACACCGTCACGATGGATTGGCGCGTTCCGCTCTCATCCATGGGCGGAAAAACCGGCCTCGAACTAGCGCAGGAAGCATATGCCTTCCATATCACGCAGCACAAAACATCGTTCGCAGTCACCGACGAAGGGCGAACGAGCAACGCCAAATTCAGTCTGGTCTATTCCTCGGTCGGGGAAGACTGCATCGGCGGCGATTTCTTTGAACACATCTCACCGGACGATCAGAACGCTTCGGATGCGGAAACCGAATCGACTCCGACGCCCGCACCAACATCAACGCCCGCGCCCGTTTACGACAAGGTCAAGGCCGACGTCGCGTGGCCCATGGCACAGCCTGCGCTGGATGCATACGGCTATCCGCTCTCCGGCGAGCACGTTTATGAAGACGACGACGCGGGCGTTTGGTTTTACGCATCGCCAACCCTCGTCGTCCGCATCGACCGCTTTTTCGATCAAGAGGCCGTTCTGACGTGGTACGAGGCGCAAATCTATTGCGACCTGAACGCAGAGCGCGTGGGCAGTATTCTTTACAACCCGCAAAAACCGCAGAGCAAGCATGTGCAGGCTGCGCTGATTGCAAAACAGAATCAAACTGTCTGGGGGATGAACACGGATTACTACACCTATCGCGTCGGCCGAAAGACCATCACGGGCATGGTCATTCGGAACGGGCAGGTTTTCTATGACCGTGTGCCCGAGGCAAACCGCCATCAATTTCCCAATCTGGATACGCTGGCCATGTTGGAGGACGGAAGCTGGCATGTGTTTCATTCCGACGAGCACACGGCGCAGGAATATCTGGATATGGGCGCGGTGGACGTGTTCTCCTTCGGCCCGTACCTGATTCGAGACGGCGAAATCAATCCCTTCCTTGCCGAAATGACCAACGGCCTTACGCCGCAGCCGCGCTGCGCCATCGGAATGGTGGAGCCGGGGCATTACTTCGCCGCGTTGGCGGAGGGGCGCATCCGCAATGTCAGCGTCGGCGTATCGGTCGCGCAAATGGCCGAATGGATGCAGAAGGGCGGCTGCACGGAGGCGCTCAATCTGGACGGCGGCCAAACCGCAGTTATGACGTTCATGGGGAAGCAAATCTCTCGGATCGGCAAATATGACGGCGGCAAAACCAGCGCCCGCGCGACAACCGAAATCATCGGCGTCGGCCGATCGGACTTGATCGATCCCAACGCCAAATAACCAAGCGAGCCGAGCCCGTCTTCGCCTCTGACGAAGGCTGCAAAACATCAAAGTCCCGCTCACGCGGGCGGTTTTCCGCGGTCTCCTCTCCCATACATTTCCATGAACAAAAACGCGCATGCAGCCCTTCAAGCAAGGCAGTGCATGCGCGTTTTTATGATTCAGCGAATCAGAAAGCGAAGACGGGGGCGGAGCTTATTTATATAAATCGCCGTCAACGGGACAAGCAGACGATCGTAGAGCAGCAGTGAGAAGTTCATCAGCACCGCGAACAGGAAAAGAAGCCACGCGCCCATCTCGGTAAATTCCGCAACGACAGCATCCATGTGGAGCACAAAGCCCAGAATCGCATACATCAGGAAAATCGCGGCGTTGAAAACGACGAGCTTGAGCGCGAGCCGCAGAGGCTTTTTCCCGATCTTCTCGATATTCCACTTGATAATCGGGTAATATCCGAGAAAGAGATAGAAAAACGCCGCTTCCTTGTCCACGCCGAGCGTGAGCACGATCAACGAGGTTGCGATATACGCCGTCCACGCGGTTTTTCGGCCATATTCCAGCATGATCGGCAGGAGCAGTATGCCGCCGAGCATCGGCGCGCAGTACGTCGCAATCGGAACCAAGCCGCCCGTGAGCATCAGGGCGACGGAAAGCGCGACCATCATGCCGCAAAAAGCAACCTTGCCACTCTGTTTTCGGCTGCCGGAACGATTCTGACCCGCCATCATTCAATCCCTCTTTTTCCTTCAAAACTGTTTTTTATTATAACACAGGGGCGGTGCAAGCACAACTGACCAATAAAAATCCCCCTTCGCCGCACGAGCGAGGGGGAACATAGGAAGGTTTACGTTTTACGTCAGATCAATCCTGGAGCGCGAGGCGCTTCGCCAACTGACGAATCTGCGGGATGAGCGCAAGAACGATGCAGATGATGGCTTCCGGCACAAGGTACAATCCGTTGTACACGATGGAATACACCACAAGATTCTGACCCTCCGGCGCATACATGCCGAAGAAGATCATGCCGGACAGGAACGCGCAGACAAACCGGCCGAAGGTGCCGAGAATGATGCCCGGAATCATGCCCCACTTATCGGAGAACTTGTTGGCCAGACCGGCCAGACCCAGCATGGCGAACGCCAGCGGATAGTCAAGCAGCAGCTCGATGGGATGGACGAAGTACAGGCCGCCCTGCAGGAACTGCACGAATCCATACGCCGCGCCGACTAGCATGCCCGGACCCACGCCATAAGCATAGGAGAACAGGAAGATCGGCAGCATACTCGCCAGCGTGATCGTGCCGCCCTGCGGCATTTTATACAGCGTGACAAAGGAGAGAACAGTGGCCAGCGCGATGCAGAGCGCACCGTTGGCAAGCATGCGCGCCGTCCAGCGCTTTTTGTCCTTCGAGACGGCAAAGACGATGATGCCGACCAGCAGCAGCGCGACGATGACGCCCCAAGTCGCAGCGGACACCTCAGCAAATTCAGAAAACATGATAGGAAAACCCCTTTCTCTTGTTCGCAATTCTCCGGCCGCAAAAAAAGCCGCATTCCTATCACAGGACTGCGGCTTTGATTTTTGAATCAAGCTCGTCGCTTCCCTACGGTAGGATTAACTACACAGGTTCAAAGGGACAGGCCGTTCGGCCATCTCAGCATTGCGCGCCCCCAGCGGTCTTTCGAATTGTCGAAATCATTATACCCGCATGACGCGGGGCTGTCAAGCAAAATTTGCACGCGCCCATCGCCCGCCATCGACGTTTTCCACAAAAAAGCCTTCCGCAAAGGCTGCAACCGTCTGTTTTTTTATAAAAAACGCTTTTTCCCTTGAAAAAACATGATTTTCGGGATAAAATAAACAGGGATTTTTTGTAGAGAGAAGGATACGATGGCGAATATTGTTTTGATTGGTATGCCAGGCTGCGGCAAAAGCACCGTCGGCGTGCTGCTTGCAAAAGCCCTTCAAATGGATTTTGTCGATACGGATATCATTTTGCAGCAACAGCAGGGGAAGAAGCTCCAGGAAATCATCGATCAGGTCGGCAACGATGCGTTTTTGAAGATGGAAGAGGACTGCGTGCGCGGCCTTGAGTGCGATCAAACCGTCGTCGCCACGGGCGGCAGCGTCGTATATGGCAAGGAGGCCATGCGCCGCCTGCATGAAAACGGGCTCGTCGTCTATATCCGACTGCCGTATGAGGAAATCGAGCGCCGTCTATCCAATCTGGCGACGCGCGGCGTGACGCTGAAAAAGGGGCAGACGCTGCGCAATCTGTATGACGAGCGGATTCCGCTGTATGAGGCGGAGGCCGATTATACATTCGAGCCGGAGGAGGGCGACGTTCAGGAAACGGTGCTTGATCTGGCGCAGCGTCTGTCCGCGCGGATGGAGGCAGACAATGGCCGCTGAAATCTGGGATCTCTATGACGGATGCGGCGAAAAGACCGGCCGCACCATGGTTCGCGGCGAAGCCATCCCCACGGGGTTTTATCACATCGGCGTGCACATCTGGCCGATGAACGGCAGGGGCGAGCTGCTGATTCAGCGTCGCTCCATGAGCGTGCAGTGGAAGCCGGGAATATGGGCCGCAACGGGCGGCTCCGCTGTGAGCGGGGAAGAGCCCTTAGCGGCCGCGCGGCGCGAACTGCGCGAAGAGCTGGGCTACGCCGCTTCGGAAGAGGAAATGCGGTTTGTCGCCCGCCTGCGCCGTTCCAATTCCTATTGCTATGTCTATGCGGTGAAAACCGACCGAATGGAAAACGAATTTTCTCTGCAAAAAGAAGAGGTGAGCGCCGTTCGCTGGTGCTCGCCCCAGCGGCTGATGCAAATGGTCGCAGAGGGCAGCATGTATAATTACGGGGATGCGTATTACAAGCTGCTGCTCGAATTTCAAAGAAACAACATGCGCGCATAACGCCTGTAAAACCGACCCAATGATAGAGGAATATTGATGAAGAAGCTGTATTTTTCCACTTTTGTCGAAGGCCTTGAAAAGCCGATTGAAGCCATGCTGCACAAGGAAGGCGGCGTTGCTGTCGAGCGCGTGCTCAATGGCGCGGCGCTCTATCGCAGTGTGCGCGAGCCCGCCCTGCCGTATATGCATCAGACGTTTCAGGTGCTCTTTCAGATGAAGCCGATGGCCAACGTCAACGACGCGGTTCGCCGCCTGCTCGCCACGGGCGGCTGGCTCGACCGTTTCCCTTACGAAGAGACGCAGGGCAAGAAATTCCGCATTGTGACCGCGCAGGACGATCATCTGGTCAGCGCCAACATGCGTTATGTGGATATGCTGGAGAAGGCCATCTGCGAGCATACGGGCATGCACACGTATCGCGAGCGCCCGGACGTCGAGCTGTGGGTGCTCTGCCGCCCGGAAGCCGCGTATTTCCTGTGGCGGCTTGGCAAGCGCCAGCCCAAGCAGGAGGGGCCGCTCGGACGTCTGCGCGGTCGCCGCGTTTTTTGCGCATTGCGGCGCGAAGAACGCCGCCATTCTCGGCTGCACCGGCAGCGCCCTGCCCGCGGCGGTCAAAGCCTCCGGCGTTCGCGCGCTGACCTGTATCTGTCCCGACCGCGCGACGGCTCGTTTGATCGAAAACAAGGTGAGCGGAACGCGGGCTTACGAAGGCTCCAGCGGATATACGGATTTGGCGGACGCCAGCCAGAGCGCCGTTCTGATGTATCTGCCGGTCAAGGCGGAGAAAACCGAGCGGCTTGAAAGCGATCTGCGAAACGCGCTGTTTGAGACGCGCCGCGTGCTTGAGCCGGAAGGGCGCATCGTCGTCATCGCCGCGCTCCACCATGCGGAAAGCACGCTGCGCAAAACGCAGGGCGTTCGCGTGCTCGGCCGTTATCCGCTCACGCTGAGCGGCCAGAAGAGCGCCATCT
>ERZ825324.4130-NODE-4130-length-12449-cov-3.437712_pt1 | contig 12449 bp, 10 predicted proteins | sample MGYA00519859_ERZ825324 | MGnify/ENA primary metagenome ERZ825324 (study PRJEB31778, sample SAMEA3449198) | human gut metagenome | biome: human gut; feature: human-associated habitat; material: faeces | place: United Kingdom | collected 2010/2012 ... | reverse complement strand
TAAAAAATGTCCTATAGAATGCTTCATCTGCGGAAGCCGGCATATCTGTAATCAGTTCATCAAACAGATAGTCATGTTCAAAGGTAAAGAAGTCTCTGGCAATATAATGGATCGGCATTTTCGTCACCGCAGTATTGTCTCTTGCTTTCTGAATCCCTTCCGCATAGATATCAACACCATACAACGGATCGGCAGAACGAAAATACTTGCGTTCGATCAGCATGGTTCCGACACCGCAGAACGGATCGAGAATCTGCGCATTTTCTTTTAAATACGGCTCTGCCAGCGCCACAAGCATTGCCGCCGTCGCCGGATGAATCGAAGCTGCCACCGCATTTTTGCGGTAGGCAAAGCGTCCATGCGCAATCGAAAGAAGCTTCAGGAAGCAGGCGTAACCGCCGTCTCTTTTCTCCAGAAGCCGCAGTTCAATCTCATAATCCGACGGTGCATTCACAAGCATTCTGCCGGACAGCCGCTCCAGCTCCGCGGAAAACCGTCTGGCAAACGTGCTCTTTTTGTCTAACGGCATGTGACTCTTTATTTCCAGTCTGAAATAAAACGGCGTCGTCTCCCGGTGCGCCTGTGTAAGGAGTTCCCGCAGATTGGAATCCCAGACCGCCTCCGCGGCTCCTACGGCATCTTCCGGCACCAGCTGCGCCGTGCGCACCGGAAACAATAGCTCGCGGTAAGTCCTTATCGACGCAAACGGGCGGACATCCTTCGCATGAACCAGCACACCGAGCGGGTGCAGTTTCTCACTGCGTCTGACCGATGCGGACACCGCTTTTACCTCCTCAAGCGTCACGCCGCGCTGCTCCCGGTTCGTCGCGAGCAGAAAATCCTGCGGCTCTGTGAATCCCACAAACGTGTGACGGGTAATTCCCTCCGCCGCCGTAATGATACGTTCCAGTTCCCGCAGTTCCTCATTCACATGCTTTTTCTCATTCTCGGGAATCTCCCGCGCCAAAAGTGCATCCCTGTGTTCTTTTAACGCTTCCAGATACGGGGATACCTCCATCCCTGACAAAGCCGTGAGATACGCGCTCCTTACGAACAGCGTCTGCTCTCTCTCGTATGCATGAAAAAGAGAACCTGCCGTCTGTAAAAGCCCGAGACTTCCAAGCAGAAGCGCCGCATTTTTGCGCACCTTCGGCTCATCGCTCTCCAGCAGTCCTGTGAGCAGTGCCCCGTCTCCCACCAGAGACAGCAGGGTTTCCCTTGCCTGTGGGTCCTTGCACTCGCTTCGCAGCAGACTCAAGTTCTCTCTTATATTCTGATTGTTCTGTAATTCTTTATAATATTCGTGAATCATACCGTATACCTACTACCCTTGATACTAGGTATTCTACGATATTTCCTCATTTTTGGCAATACCATTCACATCAATGTAGGTCAGCAGGTCCTGCTTGAACAAAAGCCACGCATCCTCATGCTCCACATAGTATTTCGGGCACATTTTCCCCGTCACATCATAATGACGGATCACATCATCCGTAGTCAGGTCATAGCGTCCCATCAGCCAGGCGGTAAGCTCTATCAGCGACTGGTAGGTCGCATCGGTAAACTCTCCCGTCTCATCCGGAATACAGCACTCGATGGCTATCGTGTCTTCATTCCGGTCATTCGACGCGTAGGCAATCTCGTTACACGGAATGCACTGCACAATCTCCCCGTCCATGCCGATGACGAAATGACTGCTGGCATACGTCTCCCCCGTGTCTTTCAGATTCTCAAAATAGCTGCGGTTCTGCTCCGCTGTCGTGCCCGGATTCGCAGTATAGTGGATCACGATGCCGTTCACCTGGGAAAGCGCCGTTCCCGGGCGCGAATATTCGTTGTAATCCAGCAGTTCTACCTGATAGTCCGGCGCCTGTGCCACATACTTTACCTCGTACGCCATCACCGGCTTTTCTTCATATAGAAGCTTTTTGATCTGTCGTGTGCCAAACCAGACCGCCAGCACCAAAAGCAGCGGAATGCCGATCAAAAGCACTATGCGCAGCCGGCGTCTTCTCCGAAGCCTTTTGCGCCGTCTCCGCCTTTTCTCCTCATACCTGCGCCGCTCTTGGCGCCTGTATTTCTCTTCCTGTTCCTCTCGCATTGCTCCATCTTCCCATCTGTCCGTTCATTCTGTCGTGCTCTCTCTGCGGTTCCACGCGCGCCTCTTTTTTCATTTTGCACAATTATTTTCGTGATTTTTTACAAAATTTTTACTATCTTTTTGTTGCTTTCTTCCAAAACAAGTGCTATACTCTGTCAAGGAAAAAGAAAGGAGGCGTATCACGATGAAATATACCATAGATCCAACTATGACTTACAGCGAAGCAGTTCTCTTTTATGAAGAATATCTCACTGCTGCCAAGGCTGCCGGGAAAAAGCCGGTATCTTTCCTGCACTTTATCACAGGTCGTTACTAGAAGGCTTTTCCCTTCTTTTTTATCTTACATCAGATGAGAATTTCTGTGTTTTAAATTTGTCTTAATTTCTCTTAATTTCCACTGAACTTTTACCGAATAAAATTTGTTTTCATTGCAGGTTCCCGCTCCGGGAATGTGATTCCCGCTGCCGCTCCTGCCTGAATACATTTGAGTAGCCATGCCATATTGCTGCCCAGCGTGCGCATGGTCTGCAGTCCCTCTGCGTCCTGCCGTACCTCGTCCGGCGTATTTCCGTGTACCTGGTTCCAGTACTGGGAGGAAACCACCGGCATGGAATTGATCGTGAAATATTTGTTCAGCTGATCAAACGCGGATGCCGCGCCGCCGCGTCTGCAGCTCACCACTGCTGCCCCCGGCTTTCCGGCAAACACATTTCCCTTTCCGTAGAATGCGCGGTCGAGAAACGAGGTGATGGCACCGGATGCCGCCGCATAATGCACCGGCGAGCCGAACACAAAACCGTCCGCCGTTTTTGCTTTCTCAACAAATTCATTGACCGGATCGTCCACAAAGCAGCGTCCGTTCTTAAGACAGACATTGCAGCCGATACAGCCGGCGATCGGCTTTGCACCCACCTGAAAAATCTCGGTCTCAATGCCGTTCTTCTCGAGAGCCCCTGCCACCTCGCAGAGCGCTGTATAAGTACATCCCTTTTCCCTCGGACTTCCGTTTACCAATATTACTTTCATGTTCTTTCCTCCATCCTGGCAGATTTCCTGCCTTCTATTCTATGCCACTTTCCCTGTGATCGTACGCTTATGAAATATAAAGTGCTTCCTGCCTTGGGTGGGTCGGAATCGCTCCATTGATGTTCTCCGTCTTCCCTATGAAGCAAAGAAAAGCTGCCGTATCATCTGTTCCGGTGCAAAAATATCCTCAAACTGGAAATCCTCCTCCAGGAATTCCATATTTTCCTCGGAATGTTCTACTTCCTTTGAATACAGCTTTGCCACTGCCACCCGGTCCTCCACGGAGAATGTTCCTCCGTTCTCCAGAAAACGCAATGCATCCATATCGCGGATCATCAGAATACTCGCCACCGCAAACTGTGCCTTGTTTAAAATGTTGTCATCATAATAGGATCTCATAAAATACCGGAATGTAAAGTAGACCAGCAGATGCTCATACTCATATTCCCGTCCCTGCTGCGCTGTGTGAAAGTTCTGGATGCATTCCAGATAATTGTCCTCATGGAATGCCGCACGAAGACGTTTCTTTTCTTCCTCCCAGTTCTGGTCGAGCACTTCCAGTTGTTCGTAGCGCTCCATGCGGGCAAGAAACGCCGCATACGCCTCCTGAGGCGTTACCTCTTTCTCCCTGCACTCGGCAATCAGCCGGCTCTCACGCTGCTCCTGCTCCTGTTCCTGCCCGCTTACTTCCCCGCCCGTGTGGTATCCGTAAAGCTCCTGCTGCATCCTCTTGCAATATAGAAGGTACTCCGCCGCACGCTCTGCCACCGGCTTCTTCCGGTTCTGAAGCAATGCCACCGCCGCCTTAGAAACGGCATTCAGCTGATCGGCATCCACAGACACTTCCTCATCGTCGTCATACGCCTCGCCGTCGGACGCATCGTCCTCACACGCTGCCTCCTCATTACCGTACAAAGCCCCGTCGTCCTCACACGCTGTCTCGTCATCGTCCCCGGTTCCGCAGAAATCCGGCATCTCATGCTCCTGCCAGGTGATCTTCTCGTCGGTGGAAAACATAATGTTTCCGACCTCCTCACATGCCAGACTTAAGATCTTCTCCCGGACGTCCTCATACTCCATGGTAAAACGGGGGAACTCGGTGCAGATCTCACTCAGCGCTTCCTCTCCCATCTTAATGCAGATGTCGCAGAGCTTTTTTTCATTTAAAAACGGGCAGTACCCGTCCTCGCGCATAATCATGGTGTTCTCCTCACCCTCCTTGATATGCGAGGTAATCTCTTTTCCCAGCTCTCCGCCTAGGCTGCGGTAGTAATCCATCGTACCCTCGTCGATGTCGATCTCCCAGCCATAGCAGCAATTATCCTTACACTGATCTGCAATACAGTGAAACTTTTCATAGTAAGACGGTACTTTTAATATCATTATTTGCTCCTGTCCGCGCCTCTTTTCTGCGCCATTTTTCTATCCGTTTACGGTGCAAAAAGGTGCGTCATCCGCCGCACCTTTTTGTAGTCCTACTCATCTTTCCGGAAATGATCGCTCAACATATAGCCGATACACCAGATGCCTCCCGCCAGTGAGAGATACACAAACCCCTGCACCAGTGCGACCGCCAGCTTGATCAGAGACAAATCTCCTGCCATATGCGCCAGAATCACTCCTCTGACCGGTCCTCTTAAGATCATCCATCCTCCTACATAGAACCAGCCAACAACTCCCAGCGTGTAAAAAAACAACGCCAGCAATGCCTTCCATGTTATTTTCATATCTAGTTCTCCCTTGTTGATCCTGCAATACCGCGTTTATTGTAACACAAACCGCAGGAAGATGCAAAATCCTTCCCTCTTCTACATCAGCTCCCGGATCTCTCCCGACCGGCAATACTCTGCACAGTCGATCACCCGCTGGTTGGAAGACCCCTTAAACAGCAGAGATATATCATGAAGCTCCGTCACAAACGGTCCGTCCACCAGCACATCGATCATGTGAAGCAGCTCCGCGGTATCTGCGGTGCAGCATTTTCCGCCCGGCACAAGATCCCGGTCTAACACATAGCCGGTGTATGCCCACACATCCTTCCCCGGGCACTCCGCCTTTACTCTCCGCATAAATGGAAGCAGCACCTTCTGATTCTCCGGTTCAAAAGGATCTCCTCCGAGCAGCGTCAGTCCCCGGATGTAATCCGGCTTCAAGGACGCAATGATCTCATTCTCCACCTCACCGGTGAAAGGATTCCCGTATTCAAAAGCCCACGTCTCCGGCTGAAAACAATCCTTGCAGTGATTTCTGCAGCCAGACACAAAGAGAACGGTGCGCACACCGGTTCCGTTTGCGATATCACAATATTTGATTGCCGAATAATTCATATCTTTTCTCCTCGACAGGGAAAGAAAGACTGTGGCTGCACAATCCCGTGCACGCCACAGTCCCCCTGTTTTTTTATAAATGTAATACCCGTTCCTTGATCTCCTGTGTTCTTCCCTGATTCCAGAACTGTGTTCCGATATAGCCGCAGGTACGTCTCGCCACGCTCATCTTATTCTGATCGCGGTTGCCGCAGTTCGGGCACTCCCATACCAGCTTGCCGTCCCGGTCTGTCACAATCTTGATCTCTCCGGCATATCCGCACTCCATGCAGTAGTCACTCTTTGTGTTGAGTTCCGCGTACATGATATTTTCATAGATGTACTGCATCACGGAAAGCACCGCTTCCAGATTGTTCTGCATATTCGGAACCTCCACGTAGCTGATTGCTCCGCCCGGGGACAGTTCCTGGAACTGTGACTCGAACTTTAACTTATCGAACGCGTTGATCTGCTCGGTCACATGTACATGATAGCTATTTGTGATGTAGTTCTTGTCCGTCACACCCGGGATAATGCCGAAACGCTTCTGTAAGCATTTTGCGAACTTGTAGGTCGTCGACTCAAGCGGGGTTCCGTAGAGACTGAAATCAATGTCCGTCTCCTTCTTCCACTTGGCGCATGCATCATTCAGACGACGCATCACTGCAAGCGCGAATTCCGTGCCTTCCGGCTCCGTGTGGGATACGCCCTTCATATAGCGTGTGCACTCGCAGAGTCCCGCATAGCCGAGAGAAATCGTCGAGTAACCGTGATAGAGAAGTTCATCGATCGTCTCGCCTTTCTTCAGACGTGCAAGCGCACCGTTCTGCCAGAGAATCGGCGCCACGTCGGAAGGTGTTCCCTTTAAGCGGTTGTGGCGGATCATCAATGCCTGATAGCACATTTCCAGACGCTCATCCATGATCTCCCAGAACTTCTTCTCATCTCCTCCGGAAGAGCATGCCGCATCCACCAGGTTCAATGTCACTACGCCCTGGTTAAAGCGTCCGTAATACTTGTGCTTTCCTTCTTTATAATTCTTGGCATGTGCCAGATTGCCCGTCGTGCGGTCTACCGTCAGGAAAGAACGGCATCCCATACAGGTATAGCAGTCGCCGTCTTTTAACTTTTTCATCATCTTCTCAGAGATATAATCCGGCACCATGCGCTTTGCGGTACACTCAGCCGCAAGCCTGGTCAGGTACCAGTATTTGGACCCCTCCCTGATATTGTCCTCCTCAAGCACATAGATCAGTTTCGGGAACGCCGGCGTAATATAAACGCCCTGCTCATTCTTGACCCCTAAAATTCTCTGATGAAGCATCTCCTCGATCACTGCTGCCAGATCGTCCCGAAGCTGTCCCTCCGGCACCTCATCCAGATACATAAACACCGTGATAAACGGAGCCTGTCCGTTGGTCGTCATCAGCGTGATGACCTGATACTGGATCATCTGCACACCGCGGTTAATCTCCTCTTTGACCCGCATTTCCGCCATCTGGTTGACTTTCTCTTCCGTCGCCTCGATTCCGGCAGTCTCAAGCTCCTTGCGCACCTGCTTGCGGAACTTCTCACGGCTCACCTGCACAAACGGAGCCAGATGGGACAGGGAAATACTCTGTCCGCCGTACTGGGAACTTGCAATCTGCGCGATTGCCTGTGTGGCAATGTTGCAGGCAGTGGAAAAGCTCTTCGGCGTATCGATCATCGTCTCGCTGATAACCGTACCGTTCTGAAGCATGTCCTCCAGATTGACCAGACAGCAGTTGTGCATGTGCTGCGCAAAATAATCCGCGTCATGAAAATGGATGATTCCTTTCTCATGCGCCTCTACGATCTCCGGTGGCAGAAGGAATCTTCTGGTGATATCCTTGCTGACCTCACCGGCCATATAATCTCTTTGTACGCTGTTTACAGTCGGATTCTTGTTGGAGTTCTCCTGTTTTACTTCCTCGTTATTGCATTCCAGCAGACTTAAAATCTGCTCATCGGTAGAGTTGGACTTGCGCACCAGTTCTCTCTTATAACGATAAGTAATATAGTTGCGGGCAACATTAAACGCTTTCTGACTCATGATCTGGTTCTCCACCATATCCTGAATCTCCTCCACACTCGGGGAGCGCTTCATATTCTCGCAGGCTTTCTCAACATTGGAAAGAATCGCCTGAATCTTGTCGTCTCCAAGCTTTTCATAATCAATGACGCTGTCGTTTGCCTTGCGGATTGCAGCCTCGATCTTGCTGATGTCAAAAATGTCCTCGCTGCCACTTCTCTTAATAATCTTCATAACCGTTCAGAATCCTTTCTGTTAATTGCTTTTTCATTATACAATATCTAGTATTGTTGTCAATGCGTTTTCCTAGATTCTGTGGTTATTTTACCTTTTGAACAAAATTAACACCAAAACTTCGTCACTTTTTATCGCTTTGGTTTACAACAACATCTTGTGTCTTCCGTTATTGTTACATCCAGATTTTGTAGCATCTGATCCAGGCAGCGCTTCAGGTGCTCCACATCCTCCGCCGAAAGCCCCGCCGTCAGACGCGCTTCCATCTCCCGTATATCGCGCTCCGCGCCATCCAAAAGCGCAGCGGCCTTATCTGTGAGCACCAGACGTTTTAAGCGCGCGTCGTGTGAGACTGCCACACGCTTTATCAGCCCCTTGCGCTCCATCACACCAAGCATATTAGAAGCGGTCGCTCTTGAAATGGAAAAAGCCTCCTCGATATCCTTCTGGTAGACTTCACAGTCGCTGTGATCTTTCAAAAAACCAAGTGTCCAGCGCTGCATTCCTGTCAGGTTATCCTCATTTTCCATACGCTTTGCTTCCATATTCTTATGGATCTGATTGTGGAGCAGGCGTATTTTGTATCCGATGGTCTCTGACCTTTTGATTCGTTCCATCTCTTCCTCTCTTCTGTCTGTTTTCTAAAATAATCATTGACTTCTGTTTTTAATTATCGTATAACATTATTGTTAGCACACTAACAATTAAAAATCAACAGAAAATTCAAAAAGGATGTGAAATTATGTTAAAAACACTTGGAGCACAGATCAGGGAGTTCAAAAAAGATTCCCTGCTTACTCCCGTCTTCATGATTCTGGAAGTCTTCATGGAAACAATCATTCCTCTGATGATGGCTTCCATTATCGATCAGGGTGTGGAAGCGGGCAACATCCACCATATCTACGTCATGGGTGCCTGGATGGTTGTCGCCGCCTGTTTCTCCCTCTTCTGCGGTGTCATGGGCGGAAAATACGGTGCAAGAGCCTCCGCAGGTTTTGCACGCAACTTAAGAAAAGCGATGTATGAGAATATCCAGAGTTTTTCGTTTTCCAACATCGACAAATTCAGTACCGCAGGTCTTGTCACCCGTCTGACCACAGATGTGACCAACCTGCAGAATGCCTACCAGATGCTGCTGCGCATGTGTGTGCGTGCGCCGATCAGTCTGATCTGCGCGATGTGCATGGCGTTTTTCATCAGCCCGAGGCTGGCGAGCATCTATCTTGTTGCCGTCATCATTCTGGGCATCATTCTCGCCATCATCACCGTGCGCGCACATCACTATTTTATGGAAGTTTTTCCAAAGTACGATGACTTAAATGCATCCGTGCAGGAAAACGTATCTGCCATCCGCGTGGTCAAGGCTTATGTTCGTGAAGATTACGAGAAAAACAAGTTCCGAAAAGCCAGCCAGAATATTTACAACATGTTCGTCAAGGCGGAAAGCATTCTGGCTTTCAACAACCCGGTCATGCAGATCACCGTTTACAGCTGTATTCTTTCGATCAGCTGGGTAGGTGCAAAAATGATTGTCGGCGGCGCACTGACGACCGGTGAACTGATGAGTCTTCTTACCTATTGTATGAATATCATGATGAGTCTGATGATGCTGTCCATGGTGTTCGTCATGCTGGCGATGAGTGTGGCAAGCGCCGAGCGTATCTGTGAAGTATTAAATGAGAAGAGCGACATCACCAATCCGGAAAATGCGGATAAGACCGTGCCGGACGGAAGCATCACCTTTGACCATGTGACCTTCCGTTACAGCAAGACATCCGCAAAGCCAGTGCTCTCCGATATTGACCTCTCCATAAAATCCGGCGAGACGATCGGTATCATCGGCGGAACCGGAAGTTCCAAGTCCTCGCTCGTCAACCTCATCAGCCGCCTCTACGATGTGTCCGAAGGCCGTGTTCTCGTCGGCGGAAAAGACGTCCGTTCCTACGATCTTGACACCCTCCGCAACGAGGTCTCTGTCGTATTGCAGAACAATGTGCTTTTCTCCGGAACCATCTATGAGAATCTCCGCTGGGGAGATGAACATGCGACCGACGAAGAATGCCGTCACGCGTGCGAACTGGCATGTGCCGACGAATTCATCGAGCGTTTTCCGGATGGTTACAACACCTACATCGAGCAGGGCGGAACCAACGTCTCCGGCGGTCAGAAACAGCGTCTGTGTATTGCCCGCGCGCTCTTAAAGAAGCCGAAGATTCTGATTTTAGACGACAGCACCAGCGCGGTGGACACCGCTACCGATGCCAAGATCCGTCGCGCTTTTCTCACGGAGATTCCAAACACGACCAAGCTGATTATCGCACAGCGAATCTCCTCCGTTCAGGATGCAGACCGCATCATTGTGCTGGACAACGGAGAGTTGAACGGTTTCGGCACACACGAAGAATTATTGCAGACCAATGCCATTTACCGCGATGTCTACGAGTCACAGACCGGCGGCGGCGGTGATTTTGATGAAGGAGGTGCTGCCTGATGCCACGGAATGAAAAAAATGCAAAACCGATCGGCGGACCGGGCGGCCGCGGCGGTCACGGTCCCAGACCGAATGTCAAGAATCCGGGAAAGCTTTTTATGCGCCTGCTTTCCTATATTATGAAAAATTATGCCGTACACTGCGTCATTGTCGTGATCTGTATTTTTATCACGGTTCTCGCAAGTGTGCAGGGAACCTGGTTCATGCAGACCTTAATCGACGGCTATATCCTGCCGCTGATGAAGCAGAGCGATCCGGACTTTTCCGGTCTCGCACACGCCATTTTACGCGTTGCCGTCTTCTACGGCATCGGCGCTATCGCAGCCTACATATACACAAGAATTATGGTCAATGTCTCACAGGGTACTTTAAAGCATCTGCGCGACGACATGTTCACCCACATGGAAGAGCTTCCCATCCGGTATTTTGACACACACTCCCATGGAGACATTATGTCAACTTATACCAATGACATTGATACCCTGCGCCAGATGATCAGCCAGAGTATGCCGCAGTTTTTGAACAGCATCATCTCCATCGTAAGCGTCTTTATCAGTATGTTGCTTCTCAACATTCCGCTGACGCTTGTCACACTTGCGATGGTCGGTGTCACACTGTTTGCCACAAAGAAAATCGGAGCTTTAAGCGCCCGCTACTTTATCGCGCAGCAGAAAGACATTGCCACCGTCAACGGCTACATTGAAGAGATGATGAACGGTCAGAATGTGGTCAAAGTCTTCACCCATGAGGAGGAAAGCATCGCCGATTTCAACCGGCTCAACGACCAGCTGTTCCACAGCGCGGACAATGCCAACAAGTTCGGTAACATTTTAATGCCGGTCAATGCGCAGATCGGAAATATCAGCTATGTGCTCTGCGCGATCGTCGGGGGTATTCTCGCCCTGGGCGGATACGGCGGCTTTACACTCGGAAAGCTTGCAAGTTTTCTTACCTATAATAAGAGCTTCGGTCAGCCGATCAACCAGCTCTCCATGCAGCTTAACAATATCGTGATGGCACTCGCCGGATCGGAGCGTATCTTCGCCCTGCTCGATGAGCAGCCGGAGGTGGACGACGGCTACGTCACACTTGTCCGCGCCAGACGGGAGAACGGACAGATTGTGGAGTCCAAAGAGCGCACCGGTATGTGGGCATGGAAGCACACACATCAGGCGGACGGCAGTGTCGACTATATCGAATTAAAAGGGCACGTGGTGTTTGATGATGTCGATTTCGGCTATGTTCCGGAGAAAACCGTTCTTCACAACGTGGATCTCTACGCTACGCCGGGTCAGAAAATTGCCTTTGTCGGCAGCACCGGCGCCGGAAAGACGACCATCACCAACCTGATCAACCGTTTCTACGATATTCAGGACGGCAAGATCCGCTATGACGGTATCAATATCAACAAGATCAAAAAAGATGACCTGCGCCACTCTCTCGGAATCGTGCTGCAGGATACCCATCTTTTCACGGCTACGGTTATGGAAAATATCCGTTACGGCAAGCTGGATGCCACGGATGAGGAAGTCATGGCAGCTGCAAGACTCGCCAACGCAGATACATTTATCCAGCAGCTTCCGAACGGCTATGACACCCTGCTGACCGGCGACGGTGCCAACCTAAGCCAGGGCCAGCGCCAGCTGCTTGCCATCGCAAGAGCTGCCATCGCCGATCCACCGGTTCTGATTCTGGATGAAGCGACAAGTTCCATCGATACCCGCACCGAAAAGATTGTGCAGGACGGTATGGATAAGCTGATGGCGGGACGCACCACGTTCGTGATTGCGCACCGTCTCTCGACCGTGCGCAACAGCGACTGCATCATTGTCCTGGAACAGGGACGCGTCATCGAGCGCGGCAGCCACGATCAGCTGATTGAAAAACACGGCAAATACTATCAGCTGTATACCGGAAATTTAGCGGAAGGCTAAATTTCCGTGTAATTCCAGCGGAAGATTAAGTTCCTGAAAAAATAGAACTGTCGCACTAAGCACAGCGTGCTTTGCTCTGATAAGTAATATTACAGAGATATCAGAGAACAAAAAAGTTCCAGAATAAACAGACGGCGGCAGATTCTTTGAAGCAAAATTCATGTATTTCTTCCATGCCGTGGCTGGCATCTGTGATGATCCGTGTCTCTTCCACGTTTGAACACTCACGGAGTGTGTCCGACAAGCCGCAGACAATGGGCGGACTTTCTGGTGTCCCTAATGGCACCTCTTCACAGACAATATA
>ERZ825324.4126-NODE-4126-length-12466-cov-5.586335_pt1 | contig 12466 bp, 8 predicted proteins | sample MGYA00519859_ERZ825324 | MGnify/ENA primary metagenome ERZ825324 (study PRJEB31778, sample SAMEA3449198) | human gut metagenome | biome: human gut; feature: human-associated habitat; material: faeces | place: United Kingdom | collected 2010/2012 ... | reverse complement strand
CAAGAGCAATTAACCTACGCTCATTTCCAATAAATTACACTCTTTTCGTAACTTCTGTTTGCTAACCTACGACGAACCATGAACCGATTCTTTTCTACGCTGCTGCTTTGCGTCGCCACCGTGCTCTGCGTCGCCGGCGCAAATCCGTCCGCAGGCGGTCTGCCCTGCCTGTGGCATTTCGACAAAGCCCGTCACGCCGCGCACGCCGCGACCTTCGTCGACGAAGGGTACCTGACGGCCGACGGCCGCCCCGGAGCGACGCTCCGCTACCTCCGCGCCGACGGCAACGCCCCCGGCGGCTTCGTCCGCACGCTCGGCAAATCGCATAACCCCGCCGTGCGGGGCGGAGCGGCGGGCGACTGCTGGCTCTTCGCCGTACCGGTCGACTCGCTCGGCCGCGGCGAACGCATCGGCATCGACTTCCTCTTCGGCAACGACGCCTCCGCCCCGAAATACTACCGGCTGGAATATTTCGAACGGGGACGCTGGCTTCCGGCCGCGCAGCTGCGGCGTGCGGCGGAAGATCCGGACATCCGCTACACCCACCGCCTCTTCGCCTCAGGCAAAGGCAACTCCTACAAGGTCTTCGGCACGATCCGGCTGCGCGACGCCCTGGTGCGCGACACGCTGCGCATCCGCTGGGTGCAGGCTGCCGACCTGCGCGCCGACGACGGGCGTCCGATCCCCTCCGACAGCATCGGCACCAGCGGATTCTGCAACGCGCACGGACTGGGCGCCTGCATCCGCCGGTTGGGCGCCCGCCCGCTCTCCCGCCCGCAGAGCGTCCTCTTCATCGGCAACAGCTACACGTATTACAACCTCGTGCCGGGGATCGTCCGCGAACTGGCCTCCTTCGAAGGGCGCGACCTGCGCGTCGAGATGTTCACCATCGGCGGCTGCACGATGGAGCGCCACCTCGAACAGGCCGACTGCCGCGATCTGATCGAACGAGGCGGTTACGATTTCGTCGTGTTGCAGGATCAGAGCCTCCACCCGGCGCTGATCGGCACCCCCGACGACAAGGGGATCGCCGGCCACATGGAGGCGATCGTCGCCCACATCCGCACCCACAACCCGAAGGTCAGACCCTACGTCGAGATGACGTGGGGACGGCGCGACGGTTATACCGAGCGGAAATTCGACTACGACTTCCTCCGAAGCTACGCATCGATGCAGGAGCGCATCCGCGTCAACACCCTCGCCGAAGCCGAGGCCGTCGGGGCGGGCTGCATTCCGGTCGGCGTCGCATGGAGCCGCGTGCGCACCGAACGGCCCGACATCGAGCTCTACGCCGCCGACGGTTCGCACCCCTCCTACGCCGGCTCCTACCTGGCGGCGGCCGTGATCTGCACGACGCTGACCGGAGCGCCTTTCGGTGCGGCGCCCTCCGACGGCCTGCTCGATCCCGACACGGCGGCCTACCTGCGCCGCGTGGCGGAGCAGACCGTACTGGGCCGCGACTAACCAAACGGCAGCGGGGTTCCGGAACGTTCCGAAACCCCGCTGCCGTCTCCAGCACGCCTCAACGGAAATCGATCAGCTCGTAACCGGCGTAGTCCGCCGCATCGAAGCGCCGCACCTCGGCCGACGGTTCGATCCGCCGGATCTCGATACGCATCCGCTCGCCGTCGAGATCGTAGATCACCGCACGCGGCGATCCGTCGGCGGCGACGTCGACCGTGATCGAACTCATCGCCGCCCCCTTGTCGACCGGCGTGAGCCGCAGACGGCGCACCTCGCCTTCGGAGGGCAGCAGTTCGCTGCGGAAGGCGTCGTCCAGGAAATCGAACGCCCGCGTCGGGTTGCCCAGCAAGCTGCGGCTCTGCGTGTCGACGACGTCGACCACCACCTCGCGCTTCGAGGGATCGACCTCCCATTTCGAAACGCCGTCGGAGTAGGCCTCGGCATCGCCCACGCGCATGTAATAGCGGTCGCCCTCGACGGCATAACTTCCTTCGGCGGCAAAGTCGTCGCCTTCGACCGCAAAGGTCACCGTATAGGCCTTCATCGCCCGGAAACGGGCCGCCAGCTCGCCTGCGACCTTCCGCGCAGGCGCATCGTCCGCCGCACGCAGCGGCAGCAAGGATACCAGCGCCGCCAGACACAGCGCCCACCGGAGCAGACCGCCGGGCCGGACTATCGTATTCGATCGTGTCGTCATCGTCAGAAAACACCCAATTCCTGCAACTTCGCTTCGAGGCTCGGCAGGTCGTGATAGAGAATATCGCGCGGTTTGGCGCCCTCCTGCCGCCCCACGATGCCCGCCCGTTCGAGCTGCATCATGATCCGGCCGGCACGGTTGAAGCCCACTTCGTAGTTGCGCTGGATCATCGAGGTCGAGATCTGCCCCTGCGACACGGCGTCGCGGGCGATCTCGGCGAATTTCGAGTCGTATTTCACCGGTGCGGAGCTCTCGCTGCCCAGCGCCGCCTCGCCGCCGCCCGAGTCGGGCGTATAGTCGGGCAGGTTGTAGGCCGACGTATAGCTCTGCTGCTTGGAGATATACTCCACGATACGCTCCACTTCGGGCGTATCGACCAGTGCGCACTGTATGCGCGTCAGTTCGCCGTTGTTCGAGAAGAGCATGTCGCCGCGGCCGATCAGCTGCTCGGCGCCCGGACGGTCGATGATCGTGCGCGAGTCGATCATCTGCATCACGCGGAAAGCGATGCGCGCCGGAAAGTTGGCCTTGATGCCGCCCGTGATGACCTTCACGTCGGGACGTTGCGTGGCGATGATGAGGTGGATGCCCACCGCACGCGCCTTCTGCGCCAGCCGCATCACGGGACCCTCGACCTCCTTGGCCGTCATGATGAGGTCGGCGAACTCGTCGACCACCACAACGATGTAGGGCAGGTAGCGGTGTCCTTTGAGGGGATTGAGCCGCCGCGCGGTGAACTTCTCGTTGTACTCCTTGATGTTGCGCGCACCGGCGTCCTTGCACAGCGACAACCGGTTCTCCATTTCGATGCAGAGCGAGTTGAGCGTATAGACCGCCTTGCGCGGATCGGTGATGATGGCCTCCTCCTCCGACTCCATTTTGGCCAGGAAATGCCGTTCGATCTTGGCATAGAGCGAAAACTCGACCATTTTGGGGTCGATCATCACGAACTTCAACTGCGCCGGATGCTTCTTGTAGAGCAAGGAGGTGATAATGGCGTTCAGTCCCACCGACTTGCCCTGTCCCGTGGCACCGGCCACCAGCAGGTGGGGCATTTTCGCAAGATCGAAGACGTAGTTCTCGTTCTGGATCGTGCGGCCGATCACCACCGGCAGTTCGGCCTTCGCCTCCTGGAATTTCATCGAGCGCACGGCCGAATACATCGACACGATCTGCTTGTTGCGGTTGGGCACCTCGATACCGATGGTCCCCTTGCCGGGGATCGGTGCGATGATGCGGATACCCAGCGCTTTGAGGCTTTGCGCGATGTCGTTCTGCAAATTCTGGATACGCGAAATCTTGACCCCCTGGGCCTGTACGATCTCGTAGAGCGTCACCGTGGGGCCCGTCGTGGCCTTGATGCGCTGAATGGGGATGCCGAAATTTTTGAGCGTCTCCTCGATGCGCGACTTGTTCTCGTAAATCTCCTCGTCGGTCACCTCCGAGTCGGAGAGGTAATCTTCGAGCAGCGCGACCGACGGACGGCGGTAATTGACCAGATCCTTCAACGGGTCGTAGGCTTCGGTCGTGATCCGGTGTTCGTCCACCAGCGCATCGTGGTGCTCCTCGACGGTCACCACCACCCCTTCGGGCGCATCGCCGGCCGCCGCGGGCGCACCCGCATCCTTCACCGTGAAAGGTTCGTCGTCGTCCAGGAAAGGATTCTCCTCCGCATCGGCATCCTCCGCCCCTGCCGGAGTATCGGCCGGCACCGCACCGCCCGTATCGTCCGTGCCGTCCGAAAGGTCGATCTCGACGAATTCGTCCTCCTCGCCCGCCAGCCGCGACGGCAGCGGCGCTGCGTCCGCACCCTCCGGCTCTTCCGCGCCGAGCGTATGTTCCTCGAAGGGATCGTCGTCCGTGACACGGTTGCGGGCATAGTAGTCGTTGACGGTCTGCACGCCGCCCGAAACGGGAGCCACGCCCACAGGGTGCACGACGAAAGGATCGTCCTCCTCGCCGTCGGCCGCGACCGCGGCCTGCGCCCCACCGGCAGCAGGGCTGACGGCCCGCTCCCGCTGCGGCTCCTCCTCCGCGACGGGCGCGGGCGGAGGGGTCGGCCGCACTTCGCGCACGTCGCTCTCCGCAGGCGCCGCCTGCTCGTCGTCCTCCTCTTCCCGGGGACGGGAGACGACGAGCGACTGCAACGACGGCACCTTCTGCGCCACCGTTCCCACCAGCTTGCCGCTCTTGTCGACCAGCACGTTGCCGGCGCGGTTGACCGTATTGATGAAATTGCGGTTGATGAAGACGCCCGTCAGAATCCAGCCGCCCAGCAACACGATGAAGCACCCCACCATACCGATGCTTCCGCTCAGCAGGCGTCCCATTTCGATGCCGCAGGCGCCGCCCCAGCCGCTGTTGAACATTCCCCACCCGTCGTCGAAGGCGACGCCGAGCGTCAGCGACCCCAGGATCAGCACCAGCAGCGAGCTGAGCACCGAGTGGTGGAAAAGGACGGGCCGCCGGCGCAGGATGCGCGCGCCCATCATCGTCACGATGATCGGGACGACGATCCCGAACAGACCGAACGAACGGCCGACGAGCATCTCGGCCGTCCATGCGCCCAGACGGCCGCAGGGGTTGTCGATCGAATCGTCGAAATTGGGATTCTCGCTGCCGATGCCGTGCAGCGCGCTGTAATCGCCGCGCCAGTCGAAGTAGTAGAAGACCACCGACGCCACCAGAAAGATTCCGGCAAAGAGCAGCAGCAGGCCGAAAATCCACCGCGCGCTCTCGCCGTCGGAGCGCGTTGCGGAGGCCTTTGCCGATTTGGATTGGGTCGATGCCATGTCAGTGTTCGTTTATCGATACAAAAGTAACGATCATTTTCCATTTATGCAACGTCGCAGGCGAAAGCCTTGCGGCGCAACCGTTCGCCGTAGGCCGCGTCGGCGAAGGTCAGGAAGCCGTATTCGGGACGATGCCCCGCCTCCGCACGCAGGCCGCGGGCGTCGAGCAGCTGGGCCGTGCGGCGCGCCACGGCGGGCGCAGGATCGATGATCGTCACGTCGCGGCCGGCCGCAGCCCGGCGGATCGCCCCGATCAGGAAGGGATAGTGCGTACACCCCAGCACGATCTGGTCGGCGCCGCGCGCCAGCATTCCGGCCATCGCCGCCGCTACGGCGCGATCCGCCTCGGGCGTCTGTTCGAGGTCGTTCTCCACCAGTTCGACGAAGCCCCGCCCCGGCTCGGCGATGATGGTCACGTCGCGGCCGTAACGCGCCGCCGTGCGGTGGAACAGGTCGCCTTCGAGACTCCGTTCGGTCGCCAATACCCCCACCACGCCGCTGCGCGTATTCCGGCAGGCGGGTTTCACGGCAGGCTCCATACCCACGATCGGCAGCGCCGCATAGTTCGCCCGCAGGAAATCGATCGCGGCGGCCGTCGCCGTATTGCAGGCCACGACGACCAGTTTGCACCCCTCCTCCACGAGCCGCGCGACGGCTGCACGCACCTCCTCGCGCGGGCGCGAGCCGTAGGGGCAGTTCTTGCCGTCGCCCAGATAGAGCAGCGACTCCTCCGGCAGCAGACGCCGCACCTCGCGCCAGACGGTCAGCCCGCCCAGTCCCGAATCGTAGATTCCTATCGGAGCGTTATTCATTCCCTTCGAGATAATGTATGATCCGTTCCACGGCCTCCTCGTCGCTCAGCGTGTCGCAGTCGAGCACGAGCGCCGCCTGCGCGTAGTAGGGTTCGCGCTCGGCGATGTTGCGCCGCATGAACTCCACCAGCTCGGCATCGCCGAGCCCCTGCAATTTGGGGCGTTTCGCCCGTCCGTAGGGCGTCAGCCGCGCGGCGATCCGCTCCGCCGAACGGCGCAGATAGACCGTCGTACCCGCCTTCGACAGCATCTCCATGTTGTCGCTCCACGTGGGCAAGCCGCCGCCCGTGGCGACGATGCAGGCCTCGCCGGAAGCCGCCACGCGCTCCACCACCGAACGTTCCAGTTCGCGGAAGCGCTCCTCGCCCTCGTAACGGAAGATGTCGCCGACCGACGCCCCCTCCATGCGTTCGACCTCGGCGTCGGTATCGACGGCGCGCACCCCTGTACGGCGCGACAATTTACGCGCCAGCGTGCTCTTGCCGCACCCCATATACCCCACCAGAAAGACCTTCGTCGCCATTTCGGCCGTTTTTTTTCGGATTCGTCCTTTCAGAACAGGTTGAGCTGCTCCACGTCGATCACGTCGTCCTGATCCCCGCGCGGGCGTTCGATCGTGAACTCCACGTCGTCCGCCTGCGGCGGTACCGCCGCAGGCCCCTCGGGCAGTTCGATTCCCGACGCTGCGCCGACCTCATTCGCCGCAGCCGCTCCCGTCGCAACGGGCGGACCGCCCGCAGGCGCGTCACCGGAGCAGTCATCTCCCGTCGCAGGATCGGCCGGCTCCTCTTCGGGCTCGACGAAGTGCAGCGACGCCACCTCGAAGGTCGTCACCCGCTTGCCCTTGGCACGGTGGCTCTTGACACCGACGAAACCGTCGACTTCTATGCGCTCCGCAGGCCGCGATGCCTGTGCTCCGGCATAGGTCACTTCCAGCTGCGCTCCGGCACGTCCCGTGCGGCAGACGAAATCGCCCGTTCCCTCCTCGTCGAGGAAGAACTGCGTCTTGTCGCTCGATTCGATCGGGAAGCGTTTCAGATAGTAATAGTTCTGCTCGCGGTCGAAATAGCAGACCGCATAGACCCGCTCGGGACGGTAGCGTTCGACCAGCACCGTATCGTCGGGAAAGTGCTGTTGCAGGTCGTAGCCCGTGATATAGTAGGTGCGGGGCGTCCATACCAGCAACTTGTCCTCGCCCTTGAAGGCACCCAGCGCATAGCCCCGCCCTTCGGTGTTGAGCCGGTGCACGTCGTCGTCGAACCAGATTTCCTGGCTGCCGAGCGTCGACGTGCCGCGCTCCTTCATCACGATCTTGTGGATGCCGTAGCGCGAAAAGAGGTTGCCCTGACTCTGACGCCCCTTGATGGCCAGCGTCGAGAAGTCGAGGTCGACGATCACCTTCTTCAACCGCGGGCGCGGCTTGAAGTAGACTTTCAGCACCTCGGCTTCGCCGTTGGGGTTGACCGTCATGTAGAGGATTTCGCTTCGAGGCGTTCCCTTCGTGATGTCGTACTCCTTGTCGCGCGTGATGCTCTTGATCGCGCAGCGCTTCATCAGGATCGGGCCGTTCTTGCCGTCGCGGTAGAGGACGTTGTAGATCGTCCGCTCGTCGTTGCGCTTGAAGACGCCGATGTAATAGATATTCTTGTCGAAGAAGGCCTTGTCGCTCACCTTGGTGATGATGTAGCGGCCGTCCTTCGTGAAGACGATCACGTCGTCGATGTCCGAACAGTCGCACACGAACTCGGCGTCCTTCATCGACTTGCCGATGCCGAAGAATCCCTCGGCGCGGTCGACGTACAGCTTGGCGTTCGTGACGGCCACCTTCGCCGCCTCGATCGTATCGAACGACCGCAATTCGGTGCGCCGCTCACGGCCCTTGCCGTACTTCTCGCGGATGCGTTCGTAGTAGGCCACGGCGTAGTCGGTCAGATGATCCAGATCGTAGCGCACGCGCTCGATCTCGGCCTCGATCGCCTTGATCTCGTTGTCGGCCTTGTCCGAATCGAACCGCGAGATGCGGATGAACTTCAACTCCGTGAGGCGCTGCACGTCGTCGAGCGTCACCTCGCGGCGCAGCAGCTTCTTGAAGGGCGCCAGCCCCTCGTCCACCGCCTCGTAGGCCGCCTCGCGGGTCTTGCATCCTTCGATGAGCTGGTAGAGCTTGTTCTCGATGAAGATGCGTTCGAGCGAAGCGGCGTGCCACGCCTCGTTGAGTTCATGCAACCGGATTTCGAGCTCCTGCCCCAGCAGCGCCCGCGTATGATCGGCCGAACGGCGCAAGATCTCGCTCACGCCCATGAAGTGGGGCTTCTCGTCCCAGATGACGCAGGCGTTGGGCGAAATCGACACCTCGCAGTCGGTGAAGGCATAGAGCGCGTCGATCGTCTTGTCCGACGACTCGTCGGGCGCCACCTGCACGATGATCTCCACGTGCTCGGCCGTGTTGTCGTCCACGCGGCGGATCTTGATCTTGCCCTTCTCGTTGGCCTTGACGATCGACTCCTTGATCGACTCGGTGGTCGTCGTATAGGGAATTTCGGTAATGGCCAGCGTCCGTTTGTCGATCTTCGAGATCTTGGCGCGCACCTTCACCACCCCGCCCCGCAGGCCGTCGTTGTAGCGCGACACGTCGATCATGCCGCCCGTCGGAAAGTCGGGATAGAGCTGGAACGTCTCGCCGCGCAGATGCGCGACGGCCGCATGGATCAACTCGTTGAAGTTGTGCGGCAGGATCTTCGACGCCAGTCCCACGGCGATGCCGTCGGCACCCTGCGCCAGCAGCAGCGGGAACTTGACGGGAAGCGTCACCGGCTCCTCCTTGCGGCCGTCGTAGGAGAGCATCCACTCGGTGGTCTTCTTGTTGAAGACCACGTCGAGCGCGAATTTCGACAGCCGCGCCTCGATGTAACGGCCGGCGGCCGCTTCGTCGCCCGTGAGGATGTTGCCCCAGTTGCCCTGGCAGTCGATCAACAGGTCCTTCTGCCCCAGCTGCACCAGCGCGTCCTTGATCGAGGCGTCGCCGTGGGGGTGGTACTGCATGGTCTGCCCCACGATGTTGGCCACCTTGTTGTAGCGGCCGTCGTCGATCACCTTCATGGCGTGGAGAATGCGCCGCTGCACGGGTTTCAGGCCGTCGCCCACGTGGGGCACGGCGCGTTCCAGAATCACGTAGGAGGCGTAGTCCAGAAACCAGTTCTTGTACATGCCCGTCAGCTTGCGCACGCCCCCCGTCTCGGAGGTCAGGCGCGCATAGCGGCCCTGCGCCGCAGGCTGCGCGGCCTCCCGAGGTGCGGCGGCAGCGGCCGCTTCGGGCCCGGTCGCGGGGTCGTCGTTGGGATATATCTCTTCGCTCATAGTCGTTTAATTTTCAATCCGATCTCCGGCCGAAAAAACCGGCCGTCACGCTTCGCCGATCTGCAAGTCGCCCTCCACGATATCCTCCTCGATGCGGAGGTTGTCGACGATGAACCCCTGCCGTTCGGGCGAGTTCTTGCCCATGTAGAACTCCAGCATGTCGTGAATGGGATCGTCCTTCGTCAGACGCACCTTGTCCACTCGCATCCGTTCGCCGATGAACTCCTTGAACTCGTCGGCCGAGATCTCGCCCAAACCCTTGAAACGCGTGATTTCGGCCTGCGCGCCGCACTTACGGATCGCCTGCTGCCGCTCCTCGTCGGAATAGCAGTAGAAGGTCTCCCGCTTGTTGCGCACGCGGAACAGCGGCGTCTGGAGGATATAGAGATGGCCGCCGCGGATCACGTCGGGGAAGAATTGCAGGAAGAAGGTCATCAGCAGCAGCCGGATGTGCATCCCGTCGACATCGGCATCGGTGGCGATGATGACCTTGTTGTAGCGCAGGTTGTCCATATCCTCCTCGATGTTGAGCGCCGCCTGCAACAGGTTGAACTCCTCGTTCTCGTAGACCACCTTCTTCGTCAGGCCGAAGCAGTTGAGCGGCTTGCCGCGCAGCGAAAAAACCGCCTGCGTGCGCACGTCGCGGCTCGTGGTGATCGAACCCGAGGCCGAGTTGCCCTCCGTGATGAAGATCATCGACTGCTCGGCCAGGTCGTTCCTGTCCGTAAGGTGTATCTTGCAGTCGCGCAGCTTCTTGTTGTTGAGCGACACCTTCTTGGCCGTCTCGCGCGCCTTCTTCTGGATGCCCGAAATCGCCTTGCGCTCCTTCTCGTTCTCGACGATCTTCTTCTGCAACACCTGCGCCGTCTCGGCATGCTTGTGCAGGTAGTCGTCGAGGTGCTTGCCGATGAAATCGAGCACGAAGTTGCGCATCGAGACGCCCGGCTCGATCTCCTTCGACCCCAGCTTGATCTTGGTCTGCGACTCGAACACGGGGTCGGTGACCTTGACCGAGATGGCGGCGATGATCGACGTGCGGATGTCCGACGCATCGTAATCCTTGTGGTAGAACTCCTTGACCGTTTTGGCGATCGCCTCGCGGAAGGCCGCCTGGTGCGTACCGCCCTGCGAGGTGTACTGCCCGTTGACGAACGAGTAGTAGCTCTCGCCGTAGCCCGACCCGTGCGTGATGGCCACCTCGATGTCGTCGCCCGAGAGGTGGATCGGCGCATAGAGCGGCGCGTCGGACATCTTCTCGTTCAGCAGGTCCAGCAGACCGTTCTTCGAGACGTAGGACTGGCCGTTGAGCTTGAAGGTCAGGCCGAGGTTGAGGTAGGTGTAGTTCTTCACCATCTCCTCGACGTACTCCATGTTGTAGGCGTAGGCGCCGAACACCTCCTCGTCCACGCGGAACGAGATCAGCGTGCCGTTGCGCTCCTCCACGCCGCTCTCCCAGCGGTCGCTCTGCTCGATGCCCTGCGCGAAGGTGACCGTGCGGGCCTCGCCGTCGCGCACCGAACGGGCGGTGAACTCGCTCGAAAGCATGTTGACGGCCTTGACGCCCACGCCGTTCAGGCCGACGGTCTTCTTGAAGGCCGTACCGCCGTACTTGCCGCCGGTATTCATCTCGCTGACGGCCGCCGCGAGCGATTTGAGCGGAATGCCGCGCCCGTAGTCGCGCACCGTGACCACGTTGTCGGCCACCGTGATCTCGATCTGCTTGCCGGCGCCCATGATGAACTCGTCGACCGAGTTGTCGACGACCTCCTTGATGAGCACGTAGATGCCGTCGTCGGGCTGCGAACCGTCGCCCAGCTTGCCGATATACATGCCGGGGCGCAGGCGGATGTGCTCGCGCGGAGTGAGGGTTACGATCGCGTCGTCGCCGTAGGAGGCGGGGGTATTGAGTAAATCTGACATAATTGCGTCGTGCGGAGTCCGGCGGCTCCCGCTTCCGGCGGCGGACCGCCGGCGATACCGGAAACTCCTTGTCTATAAATTGTTAGTTACGATTCGGCCGCGCCTGTCCGCGCACCTCGGCCAAAGCTGCAGCCATCCGCTCGCGCACGCCGTCCATCAGGACGTGGGTCTCGGTCGCCGCGACCTCGGCCGCCGGCACGGGCGGCAGCACCTTCACGGTGATGCGGTTGCGCCAATTGAAGAGGCGGTTGCGGCCGATCACCCGCTGCGTACCGTCGAGCACGACCGGAAGGATCGGCACACCGGCCTCTTTGGCCAACGTGAAAGCCCCGGCCTTGAATCGGTGGATCTGGCCGTCCTTCGAGCGGGTTCCCTCCGGAAAGATCGCCACCGAAGCTCCGCGCGACAACCACAGCCCGCCATCGCGGAGCAGCTGCTCCAACGCCTCGGCGGCACGTCCCCTGTCGATGCAGATGTCGCCGTGGACGAGCAGGAACTGCCCGAAGAAGGGGATGCGGAAGACTTCGCGCTTGGAAACCCAGCGGAAATTGAGCGGCACGTGGTAGAGCGCGCCGATGTCGACCATGGCCTGGTGGTTGAGTACGATGACGTAACGCTCGCGGCGGTCGACGTTCTCCAACCCCTCCACCCGACGGGGGAAAGGCAGCAGAAAACTCAATGCCAGATACCGCGACATCTCGTGAACGATGCGCCGCGACTTCTGGAACGGGTACGTCAGCGCCAACACCGCGACCGACAGGACGAGGACTACCGTACAGATCGCTGCCAGCCAGATGTAGTACAAAATACTCAACATGCTTCGTGTCAATAGTTTTAATTGTCGGTTCCATCCTGCGGCGGACGGTTCGACACAGCGGGTCGGCCGGCGATGCACGCCGCCCGACCTTCCGCTCTAATTTTGCAAAAGTACAAATTTTTCCGCAATTAATTCAATTTTCGGGCGACGAAAAACAAAAGAAAAACCAGTGACCCGAAGCGGGTGCGGCCCGGCGGGAGGGACGTACCGCGCCTGCACACCGGAAACGAATCCCCGCCCCGAAACGCATTGCCGCAAGAGCGCTGCACAAGGAGTCCGGCACTTCGCCCGAGAGGGATCGTTTCGCCCCGACGCCCGCTCGATTTCGGGTGCGGACGGATCGGCCCTCCACCCCGCAATCGACTTATCCACAAGGCATAATCCCGCGAAAAGACGATCCGCCCCGCTTCGGATGCAGTCTGCCGACAGCGGGCGGAACCGCACGAACACCGGCGAAGTGCACACCGCCGCATCGCCTTCGCACTGCGACCGATCCGGCAACGAAGGCTAAAAACACCGGAACCGCCCGCACCCATCCAAACCGAGCGCCATCGCATCATCCCGCCGCCCCACGCATGCCGAACCCGTCGGCGGCCGGTTATGGCGG
>ERZ825324.4124-NODE-4124-length-12475-cov-25.076248_pt1 | contig 12475 bp, 10 predicted proteins | sample MGYA00519859_ERZ825324 | MGnify/ENA primary metagenome ERZ825324 (study PRJEB31778, sample SAMEA3449198) | human gut metagenome | biome: human gut; feature: human-associated habitat; material: faeces | place: United Kingdom | collected 2010/2012 ... | reverse complement strand
ATTAATCCTGTCATTGCCGAAGCCTATGATTTGATTCAGAAAGCTGCTGCCCGTACCGATGGTTTGAGTGGTTTGGAAAGTGGTTATACCAAGCTGGACAAGATGACTTCCGGATGGCAGAAGTCCGACCTCATCATTATTGCAGCCCGTCCTGCCATGGGTAAAACGGCATTCGTGCTTTCCATGGCGAAGAACATTGCCGTGAATTTCCGTAATCCCGTAGCGCTGTTCTCGCTTGAAATGAGTAACGTGCAGCTGGTGAACCGTCTGATTTCCAATGTGTGCGAGATTCCGAGTGAGAAAATCAAGAGTGGTCAGTTGGCAGATTATGAATGGCAACAGTTGGATTACAAACTGCGTGACTTGCTGGATGCTCCGCTTTATGTGGACGATACGCCTTCTTTGTCGGTATTCGAACTCCGTACGAAGGCACGGCGTCTGGTACGTGAGCACGGAGTAAAGATTATCATCATCGACTACCTTCAGCTGATGAATGCAAGCGGAATGTCTTTCGGTAGCCGTCAGGAAGAAGTTAGTACCATTTCGCGTTCATTGAAAGGTTTGGCCAAGGAGCTGAACATTCCTATCATCGCTCTGTCGCAGTTGAACCGTGGTGTGGAGAACCGTGAAGGCGAGGAAGGCAAGCGTCCCCAGTTGAGTGACCTTCGTGAATCCGGTGCCATCGAGCAGGATGCCGATATGGTGTGCTTCATCCACCGTCCCGAATATTACAAGATTTATACTTCTGCCGATGGCAGTGACTTGCGCGGTATGGCGGAAATCATCATAGCAAAGCACCGTAACGGTGCCGTGGGGGATGTGCGTCTGAGATTTATCGGACAGTACACCCGTTTCCAGAATCCGGAGGATGATATGGTCATCCCACCTCCGACGGAGGGTGGAGGAGCTACATTCGGTTCACGTATGAATGCGCCTATCGGAAGTACGGCAACACCGCCACCTCCATCGGCTGCTGATTTTCCGCCACAGACGGACAACCCGTTTGGAGGTGTGGGGTCGGACGGGCCATTACCTTTCTGATGTATTTTTATGGCTACACCCTTTGCCTTGAATGCCTATACCATCGTAGAGTGATGGCTACACCTTTAGGTATAAAGGGTGTAGCCATGTTAAAATACTGTATTTGAGCCTATTTACTTATTCTAAAACCTTCAATGTGGACAGTAAGAACGTCAATCTTATTTTTGCTCCCTTTTCCGTTTTGATTGTGCCTCGGGCATCTGCTGTTCTGTGTTTATTTTATCAGTGGATAGAGTATCTTGTTTTATTTTTTGTTCCTTTCTCAGCCGGTTGAGTTTCCATCTGTTCCAGAAAAGGAGCTCACTCCATTTGTTGAAATCCTTTTTGAAGATAATGCCAATACCTTGTGTTGTCAGATTTGTCCGGGTGTAGTAGCGGTCGTTCGTTTCGTTGTACGCTTTCAGGCGGATGTCTCCGGAACGGTTGACGAGCCATTCTGCTTCAAAGTCTCCCACAAAATTGGTATTTGCCATCGGATTGTCACGATAGCCAAAATTACCATTGATAAGTAGTCGGTTATTCAATAATTGCCCCGAAAGCATGGTCTCGAACTCCATGTCTGTCCAGCCTCTTTCACCGGTACTGAAATTGGTGCCGAAGTTCCAGTTATTAACATCGAGAATGTTCGATAAAGCGTTATTCAACTGTCCGGAAAGGGTGGATGAAACAACACTGGACATCATATTCGAATTCTGGGTGGCTCCCAAGTTTTCCGGGGTATAGAACTTGCCGATAGCCAACAGATAGAGTATCTGCATGTTCATTTGCTCGTCAGTAGGAATATAGTTACGGACAATGGCCTGCACTTCATCGCGTTCGTTGGGTAGCTCGATGTCAAATTTTACATCGGGTGAAGTCAATTGTCCGGTAAGGTCCATCATACAGTTCACTTTTACATTTGTCTGGCTGATGTAGCCGGAGGTTGCCTCGTTGGGCATCAGGTCATTTAAGGATGCTGAGTTGACCGTATAGCCTGCTTTTATGTCCAGAGTGGCATCCAGCGGCGAACCGTTGAATGTAATGGTACTCCCATCCCTGATAATAAAGTCCTTTCGGATAACCTCCTGCAGACTGAATTTATAGACTCCCTGGCTTATCCGGTAACTGCCGAACATCTTTACATCTCCTTTATTGAAAAACTCAGTACGGATATTTCCGGTTCCCCGTCCACTGATATAGTCGCCGGCGATAGGGTCCATGATAATCTTCATGGTAGCGTCGGGAGTGGCGTCTACCAAGAGATTCAACCGGATGTCAGTGTCGCTCTCTTTCTCTTCCTCGATTTCCTTTTGGGCAATCTCGTAGTCGGAAAGGCGGACAGAGTCTTGTACGGCACGGCGTGGCGTTTTGTCCACAAACTTGATGAACTGGTTGCTGACTGCTGTAGATACGTTATCCTTTATATAGGTAAAGGTGGTGTTGCGATTGGTAGTCATTGCAATGTCAATGTTAACGCCATCTTGGGCATTACCGGCAATAGTGGCATTTCCCGTACCGTAGACGGTGCCGTAGAAGGGATAGTCCGGTGATTCTTTGGTATTCATCACCAGCATGTCGTTGACATTGAAATTGAAACGGTACTCCAGGTTCTTGAAATGCTGATAGTGCAGATAGCCGCTCATACTGCCTTGATGCCCTTGCGTGTCGAAAATGCGGTTGTTGCGGAAGGTCAACCCGCCGGGCTCGATGTAGATGCTGTCTTTGACGGAGAAAGTAGTGTTGAGCACGTCTACCTTCATGGAAGCATCGCCGAATACACGCCCTTCCATGGTGAGAGCCTTGAATTTGCCATAGAAATGTACATGGCCGGTGGCACGTCCGTTGAATTCGGGCGTGATGCTGCTCATATAATGATGTATGAACTTCAAGTTGGTACCGCCCGCTTCAATTTGGAGATCCAATGAACTGGTGGGCTTCAAGGGATAGACATAGCCATACACATGGCTTTTGGCGATATCTTTCTCCCGGATATGGGCATCCAGATAGATGCCCTTCACGTCGTGGTGCCATTCTCCGTGTATGTTGGCATCACCCAGCAAGCCTTCGTTCAATCCGAGGTTGCGGATAAACAAGTCGGTGCTCATGACGGGGTTTTCCAGTACTCCGCTGGCGAAAGCCGGACCGGTGGCTTCTCCTTTGAAATTGACTCCGAGGTCTGCAATGTCGAACACATAACCGATGTTGATTTCCTTCAAATCCAGACGTACTGTATCTTCGGGTTGTGGTGAAACGATACCATTGATACGCAAGTGCCGGTCTTTATGGCTGAAGTAGAAATCATTGACATACACTTTGCCGGAGTCGAGTACCACTTGGGAGGGATGTATATCCCATAGCGTATCGTTCAGTATCACGTTGGTGGGCTGGACATTAATGACGGTTTTTAAGGGGGGAAGTTTCCTCTTGTTTTCATTCGCTTCTTTCTGTTCACGGATGAAGTGGGCGACGGCGGCGAGTTTCCCGCTGTAGGTTACAGTGCTGCTGTTACCCCAGTTCAGCGTGGTCTGTATGCTGTTGTTCTGGGCTTGCGCTTCTAAAGCTATATTGACAGCGCCGCTTGATTTGCGGTTGCTGAAGCGTAGGCGTGTATGGAACTGGTCACCGGGATTCTCGCAAAGGAACATTCCGGATTCGATGAATTTGTTTTCATAGCGGAGACGGGGAAAATAGCCTTCTACACGGAGTCGCTGTGCCTTGTCATTGAAGTATCCTTTAATGGTGGAATGGGTATATACTTTTACCGGAATCTGAAAGACGGTGGAGAGCAGTTCCGTATTGTAAATGTGCATGTCGAAATGGAAATTGTTCTCCGTCTCTATGGGTTTCTTGTCTGGCAGAATCAAGGCGGGGATATAACGACGCATGATATTCAGTACACTGGCAGGCAGGGTACGATAAGAATAATCGCCTTCTATGCGACCTTGGAGAAAGTTGGATTGGATGGTCAGCCGTTTCTGGTCTTCGCTTTCTCTGATGGCGGATATCTTCAGATTGTCCAGGAAGTATTGTGTTTCCGGAGCTGCGAACAGTAAGCTGTCAACGTTGATTTCACCGTTCATCTCGTCAATGGAACCGCCGGTGAAGTCAGCCTTGACTTTGACTGATATTTCCGTATCTTCATAGTTGGGTGTCAGATGTAGGGCATGAGGACGAAATTTGTCGATGCTTGCCTGAAAGTTGAAAGTCGGTACCCGACTGGCGGTATTGATGGTACCGTTCAAAATAACAGAACCATTGGTGTCATCCAAGGCGACTTTTCCCGTGAAGCCTCCCTGCTTGTATTCTCCATCCAGAGTGATATTTTCGTAATTGTAGTCGCTGTAATCAATGGAGGCAACCAACCCTTTCAGCAGTACGGACGGATATTGCTTTTCATAATGGCTGCTGTTGACATCCAGATTGAAAGTTACTTTACCCAGTTTCTTGTTGCCCAGCATCTTGCCTAGCTCAAACTCTTTGGTTTTCACTGCACCGGAATAGGAAAAATAACCTTTATCTTTGTTAGAACTTAGTTTTACGTCGGTTTGGATGGTTCCGATGTCAGTACGTACTTGTCCGTAAGTTACGAGGTCTGTGAAGTAGCCCGAGACTTCTCCACGGAAGGAAACCGTTCCTAAGTGTTGCAGGACGGGAGGTACTCCATTATAGTTCTTGCTGAAATTCCGGACAAAGAAGGCTATTCCTTCCGGGTCTGCGTACAAATTGGACAAATTGCCGAATATATAAGCATTTTTCGGATGGGAAAGGTCTTGTAGTGATACGTCTCCCCTCAGATAAAAATGATTTCCGACAGAGACGGAAAGGTGCGGGCAATTCAGTTGATTGACAGTGCCGTCCGTCTGTACCTCTACTTGCAATTTTTCCTTAAAAGAACCAAAAGCCGGAACAAAAGCCGATAAATCCTGCAAGGCGATTTGAGAGGGCAGCAAATGGAATGAGAAACGGACATCTTGGGCAAGATTGTCAAACGCCCCCAGACTGTCATAATCCATGTGTATAGTATCCATTGCCAAAGAGGTGTTGGGGAGGTCGATGGCGAAATTTTCGATTTTCATCCGTTGGTCATTACCGATAACCTTTAGGCTTAGTTTCTTCAATTCAAATCCGGAATGTTCTTCTTCGATGCTCAGACGCTTGATGGCAGCATTGATAGAATCATTTTGCAATGCTTTTAGGGAGATGTTTGCAATAATGTTACGCAAGCGGAGATGCTGTGGATTGAACTTTCCCGGAGTCTCTTTCTCGGACAGCACATCATATGAAACCTTTCCGCGGCGTATCAGTAAGGAATTGATACGGAGATCCAGGTTGTTTTTCTTTTGAACCGTATCTTTGGATGCGAATGCGTCGAGTACAAACTGAAAATTAGGTTTATCCTTGGGAGTCTGCTTGTTCAGATTGATGTTAAAGCCGAACAATTGTATGTTACTGATGGATATTTTGCCGCTGAATAGGGGGAGAATATCGAATTTGGCAGAAAGACGGGTCACCTTCAGCATTTCCTTGCCAGACTGGTCGTCCAGGAGCAGGTCGTCGATGATGATGCGGTTCAGCAATCCTATGTTTATTCGCCCAATGGAAATCTTGCTGTCCAGTATGGAAGCCAGTTCATTGGCAACAAATACAGACATTTGTCGCTGAACGGATGGAATGTTCAGCAACAATATGGTACCGATATACAATCCCAATACAATACCGAGTACCCAGCGTACTGTTTTTTTTAGCTTTCTGATAGGCGGTTAATTTTTATAATCAGCCAACAAAAATATGAAATAATACGTTATGAATCGTACTTTTATCACTACTTTTGCAGCGTTTAAACGTAAATAAACATTATGAGTACAATAATCTTGGGAATAGAATCTTCTTGTGATGACACTTCTGCAGCTGTCATCAAAGATGGTTATCTGCTTTCGAATGTGGTGGCCAGCCAAGCTGTGCATGAAGCATACGGCGGGGTAGTGCCTGAACTGGCTTCCCGCGCGCACCAACAAAATATAGTTCCGGTAGTGCATGAGGCATTGAAACGCGCCGGAGTAACCAAAGAGGAATTGAGTGCTGTGGCCTTTACGCGTGGACCGGGATTGATGGGGTCGTTGTTGGTGGGGGTATCTTTCGCCAAAGGGTTTGCCCGTTCATTAGGTATTCCTATGATTGATGTTAATCATTTGACTGGTCATGTGTTAGCTCATTTCATTAAAGCAGAAGGTGAAGATAATGTGCAGCCGGAATTTCCTTTCCTCTGCTTGCTGGTTTCCGGTGGAAACTCACAGATTATCTTGGTGAAAGCCTATAACGATATGGAAATTTTGGGGCAGACCATTGATGATGCCGCCGGTGAAGCCATTGACAAATGCTCGAAGGTAATGGGATTGGGATATCCGGGTGGTCCGATTATTGACAAACTGGCTCGGCAAGGTAATCCTAAAGCCTTCTCGTTCAGCAAACCGCATATTCCAGGGTTGGATTATAGTTTCAGCGGACTTAAGACCTCGTTTCTTTACTCTCTGCGCGACTGGATGAAGGACGACCCCGATTTCATCGAACATCACAAGACGGATTTGGCGGCATCACTGGAAGCTACCGTTGTAGATATCTTGATGGATAAGTTGCGCAAAGCTGCCAAACAATATAAAATAAAGGAAGTGGCTGTTGCAGGAGGCGTTTCTGCCAATAACGGATTGCGTAATGCTTTCCGTGAGCATGCCGGGAAGTATGGTTGGAAAATATTTATTCCGAAGTTCAGCTACACAACGGATAACGCTGCCATGATTGCCATTACCGGATACTTCAAGTATATGGATAAGGATTTTTGTCCGATGGAAGCACCTGCTTATTCACGCGTAACTTTAGGATAATATATAATAAGGTATGAAGTTGGAAGAAAAGGTAGGAGAGCTGCTGAAAGCAAAGAAATTGTCCCTTTCCACCGCAGAAAGTTGTACGGGTGGAGGGATTGCCGCTCTGATTACTTCCGTTCCCGGCAGTTCGGAATACTTTAATGGTAGTATAGTGGCGTATTCCAATGAAATAAAGATGTCTTTGCTGCATGTATCTGCCGAAACTTTGGAAAAACATGGAGCAGTAAGTCGCGAAACTGTTACAGAAATGGTGAAAGGTGCGATGAAAACGCTGAAAACAGATTGTGCAGTGGCTACTTCCGGTATTGCAGGTCCTGGAGGTGGGACTCCGGAAAAACCGGTGGGTACGGTGTGGATAGCCGCTGCCTATAAAAATGAAATCGTTACCATGAAGCAGGAGGGAGACGAGGGAAGAAAGGGAAATGTGGAAAAAGCAATTCAAAATGCCCTTTTGTTGCTTTGTGAGAAGCTGAAATGAGGAAAAAATGCTATCATACAGTGAATTATTTTAAGAAAAACTTGTTTGGTAACGATAAAAGTGCTTACTTTGCGCTCTGTTTGAAATAGGCAAAAAAGAAAACTATAAAATTAAGATAGAAATGTCAAAGATTTGTCAAATTACCGGAAAGAAGGCCATGATTGGCAACAATGTTTCACACTCAAAGAGAAGAACAAAGAGAACCTTTGATTTGAACTTGTTTAACAAGAAGTTCTACTATGTAGAGCAGGATTGCTGGATCAGCCTTAGCATTTGCGCTAATGGTTTGCGCATTATTAATAAGAAAGGACTGGACGCTGCTTTGAAAGATGCGGTAGCTAAAGGTTATTGTGATTGGAAAAGCATTAAAGTTATTGGCTAAAGTAGAGGAGAATACTGATTATGGCAAAGAAAGCAAAAGGTAACAGAGTACAGGTGATTCTGGAATGCACAGAACACAAGGATAGCGGTATGCCGGGTACTTCTCGTTATATTACGACGAAGAACAGAAAGAATACCACAGAGAGATTGGAGTTGAAGAAATACAACCCGATTCTGAAGAGAGTGACAGTACATAAAGAAATTAAATAATAAATCTATAACTTATGGCAAAGAAAGCGGTAGCAACCTTGCACGAAGGAAGCAAAGAAGGACGTTCTTATACAAAGGTTATCAAAATGGTGAAGTCTCCTAAGACTGGTGCTTACATCTTTGATGAACAGATGGTCCGTAATGAAGATGTTCAGAACTTCTTTAAGAAATAAGATAAATACAGTGGCTGTAAAGCGCTGATGACTTATAAAGATCCCCTTGTCGGTATTTCCGGTAAGGGGATTTCTTTTTAAAAAGAGGACGAAGTTTTTAATATTCGTCAGTTTTGTTATATCTTTGCTGAAAATGCGAAGATAGGCTGCACCTCGGCATAAAAAATGAACGGGTTCATTTTATTCTGCATCCGGTTTGCACTATCTTTGCAGGGAATGCGAAAACAGGTTGCATAAAAATAATTAGTGTATGGGATTTTTTAGTTTTTTCTCCAAGGAAAAAAAGGAAACATTAGATAAAGGATTATCTAAGACCAAAGAAAGTGTGTTTGGCAAGATTGCGCGTGCCGTGGCAGGAAAGTCAAAAGTTGATGATGAAGTATTGGATAATCTGGAAGAGGTGTTGATAACTTCGGATGTGGGCGTGGAAACGACACTGAAAATTATTGAACGTATCGAAAAGCGTGCAGCAGCCGACAAATATATGAATGCCACTGAGCTGAATCATATTTTACGTGATGAAATCGCAGCGTTGCTTACAGAGAATAATTCGGAGGATGTGGATGACTTTGAAGCACCGATTGCGAAGAAACCATACGTCATTATGGTAGTGGGCGTCAATGGTGTAGGGAAGACTACTACGATTGGCAAACTGGCTTATCAATTTAAGAAAGCCGGAAAGTCTGTTTATCTGGGTGCTGCCGATACTTTCCGTGCTGCTGCTGTGGAGCAGTTGGTGATATGGGGTGAACGGGTAGGTGTACCTGTTGTAAAGCAGAAAATGGGTGCTGACCCGGCTTCTGTCGCTTTTGACACACTGAGTTCCGCAACTGCCAATAATGCCGATGTGGTAATTATAGATACAGCAGGACGCCTTCATAATAAAGTCGGTTTGATGAATGAACTGACGAAAATCAAGAATGTGATGAAGAAGGTTGTTCCTGATGCTCCGAATGAGGTGTTGCTTGTGTTGGATGGCTCAACCGGACAGAATGCATTCGAACAAGCCAAGCAGTTCACTCTGGCAACGGAGGTTACGGCAATGGCTGTTACAAAGTTGGACGGAACAGCCAAGGGTGGCGTAGTCATCGGCATTTCAGACCAGTTTAAAATTCCGGTTAAATATATTGGATTGGGTGAAGGAATGGAAGATTTGCAGGTGTTCCGTAAAAAGGAATTTGTTGATTCACTGTTCGGGGAGAATGCATGAAACGGAAGACTATAGATATCATCACTTTAGGATGTTCTAAAAACCTGGTGGATTCGGAACATTTGATGCGTCAGTTGGAGGAAGTGGGATTCCATGTGACACATGATGCGGAAAGACCGAAGGGACAGATTGCCGTAATCAATACTTGCGGTTTCATCGGTGACGCCAAGGAGGAATCCATTAATATGATTCTGGAATTTGCGCAGGCCAAGGAGGAAGGAAACTTGGAGAAGCTTTATGTAATAGGTTGCCTTTCGGAACGTTATCTGAAGGAATTGGCCGTTGAAATTCCCCAGGTGGATAAATTCTATGGTAAATTCAATTGGAGAGAGTTGTTGCAGGATTTGGGAAAGGCCTATCATGACGAGCTGCACATAGAGCGCACATTGACCACTCCCAAGCATTATGCCTATTTGAAGATATCCGAAGGGTGTGACCGTAAATGTTCTTATTGCGCTATTCCCATCATTACGGGACGGCATGTGTCGCGCCCGATGGAGGAGATACTTGACGAGGTGAAGTATTTGGTTGCACGGGGTGTAAAGGAATTCCAGGTTATAGCCCAGGAGTTGACCTATTACGGAGTAGATTTATATAAGAAGCAAATGTTGCCCGAGCTTGTTGAGCGGATTTCGGATATTCCCGGAGTGGAGTGGATACGCTTGCATTATGCCTATCCGGCACATTTTCCGGCTGATTTATTCCGTGTGATGCGCGAGCGTGACAATGTATGCAAATATATGGATATTGCCCTGCAACATATCAGTGACAATATGCTGCAAAAGATGCGTCGCCATGTGACGAAGGATGAGACGTATAAGCTGATAGAACAATTCCGTGAGGAGGTTCCCGGTATTCATCTCCGTACTACACTGATGGTGGGGCATCCAGGAGAAACTGAAGCCGATTTTGAGGAGCTGAAAGAGTTTGTCCGTAAAGTGCGTTTCGATAGAATGGGGGCTTTTGCGTATTCGGAAGAAGAAGGGACGTATGCCGCTGCTGAATATGAGGATTCTATTCCCCAGGAAGTGAAACAAGCGCGCTTGGATGAGTTAATGTCTATTCAACAAGGCATTTCAGGGGAGTTGAGTGCGGAGAAAGTAGGCAGGCAGATGAAAGTAATCATTGACCGGCTGGAAGGCGAATATTATATTGGACGTACAGAATTTGATTCTCCCGAAGTGGATCCTGAGGTTTTGATTGAGCGTGGAGACAGGGCGTTGCATATAGGTAACTTTTACCACGTAGAGATAGTAAATTCCGATGATTTCGACCTTTTTGGACGAATAATTTAAAGATTTTTCCTTATCTTCTTGCATATGTGAAGAAGATTTGCTAATATAGCACCGTAGTTCAATTTAAAGGCTTACATTTTGAATAACAAAGAGTTTACTTCTGAATTGTCGCGGAGGTTAGGGTACACATTGAAAGATACTTCTGAGCTGGTTGCTTCATTGCTGGCAGATATGACACGGCAGTTGGAGGAGGGGAATATTATCTCTATACAAGGGTTCGGTACATTCGAAGTGAAAAAGAAGGCAGAGCGTATATCTGTGAATCCGACTACAAAGCAACGTATGCTGGTGCCTCCCAAATTGGTGTTGACCTATAAGCCGAGTACATTGTTAAAGGATAAGTTTAAGTAACCGGCTTTTAAAAAATCTCCCGTATTATGAATGAGAAACTGAACATACAAGACCTGATTGACACGCTGGCTGAAAGGCATGGCATGAGCAAGAAGAATGCGGATAGTTTTGTGAAAGAATTCTTCCAGCTGATTGAGGAGTCTTTGGAGAAGGACAAATATGTGAAGATACGAGGTTTGGGGACTTTCAAGCTGATAGATGTCGGGAGTCGTGAAAGCGTTAATGTGAATACGGGGGAAAGGTTTGAGATACAAGGGCATACAAAAGTGTCGTTTACACCGGAACCGGCTTTGAAAGATATTATCAATAGACCATTTTCGCATTTTGAAACTGTAGTTTTGAATGACGCTACGGTGCTTGAGGACACCCTGCAGGAAAATGACAGTGAAGATGATGAAGATACTGAAATCAAAACTCCGGAACAAGAGGTGGAGGAGAAGGTTGCCTTAGTGGAAGAAGCCACGATAGAAGAACCTTTGGTGGAAACTGTAGTCGAAGAGCCGTTAGTTGAGCCCGAACCGGAAGTTGAAGAGGAGAAACCGGAAAAAACTGAACCTGAAGCAATGCCTGAAAATATAGTTGCTGTTGAACCGGAACCGTCTGAGCCAGTGATAAAAGATACGGCAGATTCTTCGACTATGAAATATTTTATAGGCATCGTTGTATTTGTAGTGTTGTTGTGTGGTGGTGCCGTAGCTTTCATGTATTATCCGGACTTGCTTGACAAACTTACTGCAAAGCCTCTTGTAGAAGAGGTTGCAGACTCGGATGTGAAGGAATCTGTTACTGAAAAGGTGGATGTCCCTGCCGGTCAAGACAATATTGCCTTGACAGACAGCATTGTTTCAAAAGATGTTGTAGTTCCTGCCCGGACAGATACTGTGGCAGAAACTGTTGCTACAACAACTCCTGCGCTTACAACAACTCCAAAGGAAAATGTACAGGCACAGTCTCCCGCTCCTAAAAAAGAGCAGAAAAAGACAGTTGCACCGTTTGAACCGGATTCTGTGGGGTATACGATTGTGGGAACAGAAACCACTTATACCATCAAGGAAGGGGAAACGCTGACTAGGGTAGCGCTTCGTTTTTATGGGACAAAAGCTCTTTGGCCTTATATCGTGAAGCATAATCCCGGCGTAATCAAGAATCCGGATAATGTACCTTATGGTACCACTATCAAGATACCGAAATTAGCCAAGAAGCAGTAAAAAATTACTGCTTCTTTTTTGTTAAATACTAAACTCTATGAAAGTAGTTTAATCTAAAAGGTTTCGCATAGTTTTTTAATAAAAATTAGTTGGTATGGTTAATTTATTCCCGTACTTTTGGGAGCGAAAAAAATAATTGCCGGTTCAAAACCGGATAAATGAAGAAATTAAACATTAAAAAATAGATTGATTTATGGCTGAAACAATTGACATCCGCGAACTGAATGAGCGGATTGAAAGACAAAGTGCTTTCGTTACCAATCTTAC
>ERZ825324.4122-NODE-4122-length-12481-cov-9.399324_pt1 | contig 12481 bp, 10 predicted proteins | sample MGYA00519859_ERZ825324 | MGnify/ENA primary metagenome ERZ825324 (study PRJEB31778, sample SAMEA3449198) | human gut metagenome | biome: human gut; feature: human-associated habitat; material: faeces | place: United Kingdom | collected 2010/2012 ... | reverse complement strand
CATTTACAGTAACAGTAAGAGCAAGCAAAGCAGGATATAAAACACAAAGTACAACGCAAACCGTAAAAGTAAACAAGGCAGCAGGAACAATAACATTATCAGCAACAAGTGGAACAATAATGTATCCGTCGACTAGTACAACATTTACGGTAAGCGGAAATACTGGAACATTAAGTGTATCATCATCCAATACAAGTGTAGCAACAGTAAGTATAAACGGAAATACAGTAACAGTAAAATCTGGTTCAACAGTAGGAACAGCAACGATAACAGTAAAGAGTGCGGCAAGTACAAACTATAATGAAAAAACGGCAACATATACAGTAACCATAAGTAATGGATATGTAAATGCAAATACAAAGAAAACTTATTCAGATGGAGATGTATGGCTACCGGAAGGGTTTAGAATTTCAAAAGATTCAGCATCAACAGTGAAAGGTGGAATAGTAATAGAAGATAAAGACCTAAATCAATTTGTATGGGTGCCAGTGGCAACGATAGCAGATTATAAGAGAACATGGTATATTGGAGATAATTCATTTGATGACTATTCAGAAGCATTACCAGAAGACGAAAAGACAAGTGTAAAAACATATAAAGGATTTTATATAGGAAGATACGAAGCTGGAGATAAAGAAAGTACAGTTGCAAAAACATTAAGAAGTTCAAATGATGTAACAAAAACAGTAACAATAAAAGCAAATCAAGTCCCATATAATGCTGTAACAAGAACACAAGCAAAAAGCCTAGCAGAAGGTTTTAAAACTCAGCAAGGATATAAAGCAAAAACAAAATTAGTAAGTAGTTATGCATGGGATACAACAATAGCATTTTTGCAAAAAGTAAATAGTGATTATGGAAGTAGTTCAAAAGAAGGAAATTATACTAATACAACATTTTCATATACAGACATAACAGGAGCAAGGCAAACAAAGGCACGTTATTCAAAAGTATTAGTTCCAACAGGACAAACTACACCAGTATGTAATATTTATGATATGGGAGGAAATGTTTGGGAGTGGACGACTGAGTCCTTTTCGTACCCGATGTATCCCTACGTTCTACGTGGAGGCGGTTACGGCAGCTCTGTCGATTATTCCAGCCGGTAGTCGCACTCACGATTCAAGCTCTGACCCCGATTACAATGGTTTCAGGCTCACTTTATTTATGTAGACCTGATCCCTGGATGCTCGAATTATAACACAATGATAACTAGAGCCCTGACGTAGGAACATAAAATTGGAAAAAAGTTACAAATGAAAAATAGTAGAGAAATATAATAAAAATATAATAAAAAAACACCTTTTATGGTAAAATTTAAATGTCCAAAACAAATTTTACGAAAGAAGGTGTTTTTATGTATTATAATACACAGGAAGAGATTATAACAAAAATAACAAAAAGTCTAGAGGAAAGTTTAATTTTAAGAAAAAAAGTAATAAAAAATTTAGCAAGTATAATTTTAGGAATGATATTGGGAAAGTCAACAGTAGTATCAAAAATAGCCGAAAATTTAAAGGAAGACTTTAGTGAAGGGAAAGAAGAAAGCAAAATAAAGAAAATAAAAAGGTTTTTTAATAAGAAAATATCGTAAGATATGTATATATTCTTTATAGAGAGTGTGTTGAAAAAATTTAAGGCAGAAGATAATAAAGTGGTAGTAATATTTGACCATACAACATGCGAAGATAGATTTGTCATATTGAGCTTTATGCTAAGTATAGGAAAAAGAGGAATACCATTATATTATAAAGTGTATGATTATAAAGATCCAAATAATAAAAGCATGAAAGATGTAAAGGAAGGATTGGAAAGAGTAAAGAAAATTTTACAGCCATACGGATATGAAGTAACAGTATTAGCAGATAGAGGATTTGGAAGTACGGAGTTATTTGAATATATAGATAAAATGGGATGGACATATTTTATAAGAGTAAAAGGAAATTACAATATACGAATAGAATCAGATGAGGTAATAGGAAAAATAGAAGATATAGAACATCCAAGAGGATTTACGAGATATTTTTATAATGTAGAATTAACACAAAGTAAATATGAATGTAAGCTTGAATTTTTCCAAAAAGAATACGGCGAAAAGCAGAAAAGAGTAGTAAAAAAAGTGGAAGAATTTATGGTTTATTTAGAGCCATTATTTGAGTTGCCCGCAGAAATACGAAAATGTATATATACCACAAATGCAATAGAATCAGTAAATTCAGCTTTAAGAAAGGCTACCAAAGGAAAAGGAGCATTTCCAAGTGAAAGCTCTGTTTATAAGGTAATGTTTTTAAGAATACGAGAACTTAGTGAAAAATGGAAAAAGCCAATGCAAAATTGGGAAACAATAAGAAAACAACTAATATCTCTATTTGGAGATAGACATCTAAATTATGTAAATTTATAAAAATAAAAAAGAGCACATTGAAAATTGAATATAAAAATTAGTAGTACAATTTCTGCACTACTAATAAAAATTATTAAAAAAATTTACACACTAATCTTGACAAGGCCAACCGGCAAGTAGTACTACTTATTATTTATGTTTGGTTAGAATATTTTAATCGAAAAATAGGCGGTGTAATACTGTCTATTTTTTTACGAATGAATTTCTTTTGGATAGAAGTTGACTAATAATTAATACATAAAATTTTAAATGGGGATTATCAATTTTTTAACCTTTTTCATTGCTAAATCTCCTAAAATATGATATAGTTTGCAATGAAAAATAACAACAAAATAAGAAACAAAAGGAGAACATAATGTTATTAGCACTTTCTGGTATTACTGGAGTGGGAAAAAGTTTTTATGCAGAAGAAATTGCAAAAAAGCTTGATTTCAAAAAGGTACATACTATAAGAACAAGAACTATGAGAATAGGTGAACAAAACGGAAAAACTGGACTTTTTATGACTCATGAAGAGTTACAAAAACTCAAAGATGATGGGAAAATTGCTTACGATTTTGATGTGTTTGGTGGTACATATGCATATAAAAAGGATGAAATTTTATCTAATGAAAATTATGTGTTTGAAATGTATTATACTACTATTCAAGACTGGAAAAGAATAAGACCAGATATTGTCACTATTTATATATTGCCAAATGATATAAATGTGGCATTAGAACAAGTAAAGAAAAGAAATTTAACACTAGAGAAAGAAAACGAGAGAATTAAAGAGACAGAAGAACAATATAAAAATTTTATAAGTGATAAGAAATTACAAGATATGTTTGATTACATAATATATAATAATTATGATGAAAAATCAGAAGATGAACTTATTAAATTGATTGCAAGCAAAATAAAATCAGATAAATACTAAAAATGAAAGGATTAATATGGATATATTTTTTAAAAGTGATGAAAATTTTGACAAAATAATTGTAGACACCCTAAAAGGGAAAAAGATAGTAAAAGCAAACCAGATTACAACTGGCTGGACTAACATAGTATATGAGGTTGAAACTGATGATGGAAACTATTTCTTTAGATTTCCACGTGATGAATTCTGGTCTAGAACTATTGTAAAGGACTGTGAATTTGCAGGTTACATATACAATAAAACAGATTTTAATACTAGTAAGCTAGAACTAAAATATTATAATGGTAAACCATTTAGTGTACATAAAAAAATAAAAGGCACTCCACTTGCTAAGAAGATGGATTCACTTAGTGATAAAGAAGTTGAGAATGTTGGAAATGAAATTGCAAAATTTATGTATGAATTGCATAACTTAGATTTTAATAAAGACGAAGTATTTAATACAAGAAATATTGGCTTGAAACTACCAGATTTCCTAGACGAACTTTTAAGTTTGCATTTGAGTGAAGATGATATAAAATTCTGGAAAGAGAGTAAAATAGATGATAGTTGCAATAACTTGGTTCATGGTGATTTGAACCCAAGCAATGTATTGTTAGATGATAATAATAATGTTGCGGCTATTATAGATTTCGGATTTGGTGGTTTTGGAGATAAATATGATGATATTTCTAGAATAATTGGAAGATGCCCAGAAAGATTTAAAAATGGCATTGTAAAGAGTTATGAGTCATACTCAAAAGCACCAGTAAACATGGAGATTTTAAATGATAAAATTGATAAGTGGAACAATATAGATAAAGGATATATAAATTATATGAGAAGTATAGGAATATACGAATAGTTTTGGAGGTATAATTTTTGGATAGTAATAGATTATTAATAATAGATGGAAACAGCATTATGAATAGGGCTTTTTACGGAATAATGAGCTCTAAATCTTTGATGTCTGCTGATGGTAAATATACGAATGCTGTATATGGATTTTTATCAATTTTATTTAAAGATTTAGAGGATTTAAAACCAGATTATATTGCAGTTGCCTTTGATTTGAAGGCTCCAACTCACAGACACAAGATGTATAAAGAATACAAAGGTACTCGCCATGCGATGCCACAAGAACTTGCTGAGCAAATGCCTGTTATTAAAGAAGTTTTAAAAGCAATGAATATAGCAATAATCGAAAAAGAGGGCTATGAGGCAGATGACGTTATAGGAACTATTTCTAAGCAAGCATCTGATGCCGGACATTATGTTACTATTCTTTCTGGAGATAGAGATAACTTTCAACTTGCAAGTGATAAAGTTACAATTCGTATTCCTCGTACTAAAATGGGCAAGACCGAGACAGAGGATTATGATGATTCTAAGATAATCGAAGAATATGGTGTTAAACCAGTTCAGCTAATTCAAGTAAAAGGATTGATGGGAGATACATCTGATAATATTCCAGGAGTTCCAGGAGTAGGAGAAAAGACTGCTCTAAAATTAATTAAAGAATATGAAAATATAGATAATTTGTATGAAAAATTGGAGGCTGGACAAGCAGATGATATCAAAGGAGCATTAAAAACTAAACTTGAAAATAACAAGGATTTAGCAATGCTATCTAGAACTCTTGGAACTATTCTAAGGGATGCACCACTCGGAGTTAATATAGAAGATTTAAGGACTAAGGAGTGGGATAAAGAAGCAGTAACAAATAAATTTAAAGAGCTTCAATTTAATCGATTTATAGAAAGATTTGATTTGAATGGACTTGGTACACCAAAGAAAGAAGCTAAGATTGAAGATTTATTTACATTAGTAGAGTTAGATAAAAATACTTTAAAAGACGAGCTTTCAAAGATTAATAATAAATTTATTTATTATATAGAAAAAGAAAAGATTGAAGATGAAAGTGCAATTATAAAAGAAACATTTAAATCATTATATTTTTATAATGACAAAAAGGTATTTTATGTAAAAGATTTTGAGTTAACTCCTGAAATTATTAATATCTTTGCAGACGAAAAAATAGACAAAATTAGTTATAGAACTAAACCAGACTATATCATTCTTAAAGAGCATGACTGTGAATATAATAACATAAAATATGATGCAGAGATTGCCGGATATAATCTAAACCCAACAGATAAAAACAATATTGAAGAAATATCTAAAAAGTATTTAGACTTAGACATGGATGAATATTTAGAAAATGAATTTAATGGCACAGATGAGAAGAAGAGTGACCAGATGAATTTATTTGATAATTTAGAACAAAAAGATGATAAAGTCGACGAAAGAAGCAAATATCAGAGTGCTTTAATTTGTTATGCAATAGCAAAGCTAGAAGAAGTTACAACAAAAAAACTAGAAGAAGCAGGTTCATTAAGCCTATTTAGTAATATCGAAATGCCGTTAGTACCAGTATTGGCACAAATGCAATTTAATGGAATGATGGTAGATGAAAGTGAATTAAAAGATTTTGGAGATACATTAAAAGCCCAAGTAGAAACCTTATCACATGAAATATGTGATTTAGCAGGAGAAGAATTTAATGTAAATTCTCATCAACAATTAGGAAAAATATTATTTGAAAAATTACAATTACCAGTTTATAAAAAGACTAAAAATGGCTACACAACTGATGTTGAAGTGTTAGAAAAGTTAAAAGGTCAACATCCTATTATAGAAAAAATATTGGAATATAGAACACTTGCTAAATTAAATTCTACTTATGTTGAGGGGTTAATTCCTTATATAAACCCTAAAACTAAGAGAATACACTCGAGTTTCCATCAAATAATTACTGCAACAGGAAGAATAAGCAGTACAGAGCCAAATTTACAAAACATTCCTACTAGAGCAGAATTAGGAAAGCAAATAAGAAAAGCTTTTAAACCTGCAGAAGGAAATATTTATATAGATGCAGATTATTCTCAAGTAGAATTAAGAGTGCTTGCACATATTTCACAAGATGAAAATATGATACACGCATTTAATCACGGAGAAGATATTCATAAACAGGCTGCATCAAAGGTTTTAGGAATTCCAATTGAAGAAGTTACAAAGGAGCAAAGGTCATCTGCAAAGGCCGTAAACTTTGGAATAGTATATGGAATAAGTGATTTTGGACTTGCAAATCAGTTAGGAGTGAGCAACAAACAAGCTAAAGAATACATTAATCAGTACCTTGAAAAATATCAAGGAATAAAAAACTTCATGGATGATATAGTAGAAAGTGCAAAGGCAAAGGGATATGTAGAAACTCTTTTTGGAAGAAGAAGATACATTCCAGAAATAAAATCTTCAAATTATATGGTAAGACAATTTGGAAGCCGTGTTGCTATGAATACTCCAATACAGGGAACAGCAGCAGATATTATGAAAATTGCTATGATAAATGTAAATAAAGCATTGAAAGAAAATCATATTAATGGTAAAATTGTACTACAAATACATGATGAATTGTTATTAGAAGTTAGCAAAGAAGATAAACAACAGGCAAAAGAAATTCTAAAACAATGCATGGAAAACGCAATGAAATTATCGGTTCCACTTGAAGTAGAAATCTCTGAGGGTGAGGACTGGTATGAAGTAAAATAAACAAAGGAGAGTAGATGTAATTTGAAAAAACAATATAAGGTTATAGTGGGTGTTCTAATTGGTATTATACTACTTATAACTATTATAAAAGTATTTAACATAAAGCAAATTATATTACAAAAAATATATCCTAAAAAGTACTCAGAATATGTAGAAAAATATGCACAAGAATTTAACGTGGATCCATTACTAATTTTTTCCATGATAAAAGCCGAAAGCAATTTTAAAGAAAAGGCTAAATCATCGAGTGGAGCAAAGGGCTTAATGCAGTTAATGGAGGCCACGGCAAACGAAATTGCTGATAAAATAGATGAACCTCTGGTTGAAGAAGAAAGCTTATTAGAGCCAGAAAAAAATATAATGATTGGCACAAAATACTATTCGGAATTATTAAAAAATTTTGACGGAAATATGTTACTTGCAATCACGGCATATAATGCTGGAATGGGAAACGTAAATCAATGGATTAGAGATGGAATAATAAAAGCTGATGGAAGTGACATAGAGAATATTCCATATAAAGAAACAAATATGTATGTTAGGAAGATTATTAATAATTATAGAATGTACCAGACTATTTATGAAGGAGCATAACAAAAGATGAAGAAAAAACAAATTACTATAAGTGTATATCAAATTTTCATAGCATTGCTGGTAATAATTGCAATAATAGTAACTGTTTCGATTGTTAAGAAACATGTACCAAAAACAAATAGAATTGCGACTGGAAAGGCCAGTGACTTTAATGGTAGTGGAACGAGTGATGATCCATATAAAATAGAGAACATAGAAGACTTATTAAAATTATCAGAAAATGTAAATAGCGGAATTACATATAGCAACCAGTATTTTGAACTTACAAATAAGCTAGATTTTCAAAGTGATGAGTCATACAAAAATCCAAAAGCTAAGTATGATGACGTAAATAAAGATGGCAAAGTTGAAGATATAAAAACAGAGCTGATTACTGCAAACGGTTTTTTGCCGATTGGAGACTCAGAACATGCCTTTGAGGGAATATTTAATGGAAATGATAAAACAATAAGAAATTATTCTGTAAATATAGCTCAAGGTGCAGAAAATAATGTATTAGTTGGAATATTTGGTAATAATAAAGGTAGAATAATAAATTTAAAAGTGACAGTAACAATTTCTGTGGACGAAAACATTGAAAATACAAAAGTATTAATTGGAACTATATCAGCAAAAAATTCTGGGATAATTCAGACTTGCAAAACGGAGGGAACAATAACAGCAAGTATTAACGCAGAGAGTTCAAACATAGAAGTTGCTGGAATTTGTGCAGAAAATAGCGGAAAAATAATTGATACAGCAAATAGCATTACAATTATATCAAATCAATTAAAAGCTGGCATAGTTGCTTTGAATTCTGTTGAAAATAATACAGAAAATAGTGGCGAAATTACAAACTGTACAAATGAAGGAAAGATTGAAGAACAAATAGGTTCAAAATATTATACAGCTGGTATTGTTGCAGATAATCAAAATGGAAACATTACAAGTTGCACCAATAATGGAAAGATTGATGGAAAAATTGTTGGTGGAGTAGCAGGAAAATCAACGGGATACATAGTTGCTTGTCAGAATACTGCAGAAATAAGTAACTTAAAAGAAAATTCAAATGATGAAGAATTTGCAGGTGGAATTGTTGCAATACTAGAAACTGCTACAATAGAAAATTCTAAAAATACTGGAAATGTAATTGGAAGTACTAATGTTGGTGGAATAGTAGCAGAAAGTAAAGGAACAATTACACAATGCCGAAATGATGGACAAGTATCTAAAGTTGCAGGAGTTATATGTAAAACTGTAAATTTAGGTGGATTAGTCGGAAAAAATGGTGAAGCAGCTAGATTATCAAATTCAAAAAATTATGGAAATGTAAATTCCGAAACAGATACTTTGGTTAATCTAGGAGGAATTTGCGGAATTTTGTATAATAATAGTATAGTAGAACTTTGTGAAAATAATGGAGCTATAAGTGGTTCTGCAAAAGAAATTATACCAAATGAAGATACAAACACTAACTGTGCATCTTGTACAAGCAATAATGGTGGAAGTGCTTCAACAGACGACTTTGGGCAATTAAACATTGGAATCATTTATGGAAAATATCAAGAAATATAAATTATTAAAGAAGGGAAGATGATATTTATGGCTATATTAGTTACAGGAGGTGCTGGCTTTATTGGAAGCCACACAGCAGTTGAGTTATTAAATTCAGGAAAGGATATTGTTATAGTAGATAATTTTTCTAACAGTAAACCAAAGGCTTTAGAAGCTATTAAGAAAATTACTGGAAAAGATTTTAAATTTTACGAAATAAATTATTTGGACAGAGAAAAGTTAGAAAAGGTATTCGAAGAAAATGATATTGAGGCAGTTCTAAACTTTGCAGGTTATAAATCTGTTGGAGAGTCTGTTAGAAAGCCATTAGAATATTATGATAACAACATTTCTGGATGTCTTGTATTATTAGAAACAATGCAAAAATATGGAGTAAAAAAATTCGTATTTAGTTCATCTGCAACAGTATATGGAGAGCCAGAAAGAATTCCATTAACAGAAGATTGTAAAACTGGTGGAACAACAAATCCATATGGAACATCAAAATTATTTATTGAACAAATACTTAAAGATATTTATGCATCAGATAATTCATGGGACATAATAATACTTAGATATTTTAATCCAGTAGGAGCACATGAAAGTGGACTTATTGGAGAAGACCCAAAAGGTATACCTAATAATTTAATGCCATATATTGCAAAAGTAGCAACTAAAGAGTTAAAAGAATTATCTGTATTTGGTAATGATTATAATACTCCTGATGGTACAGGTGTTAGAGATTATATACATGTTGTTGATTTAGCAAAAGGACATGTACTTGCACTTAACAAATTAGAAAAAGAAGGTAAAGGTTTATTTATTTATAATTTAGGTACTGGAACTGGATATAGTGTACTAGATCTTGTTCATGCATATGAAAAAGCCAATAATGTAAAAGTTCCATATAAAATTGCACCAAGAAGAGATGGTGATATAGCAACTTGTTATTCTGATCCGACAAAAGCAAAAAATGAACTTGGATTTGTAGCAACTAAAACAATAGAAGATATGTGTCATGATTCATATAAATTTGTAACAAGAAAATAGGAGTATAGTATGAAAAAAAAGAAAGTATTATTTATTTCATCAACGGGTGGTCATTTAAAGGAATTATTACAATTAAAAAAACTTTTTGGTAAATATGATTCATATCTTATAACAGAAAAAACTGATTCTACAAAAAAATTAAAAGATGAATATAAAGAAAAAATGGGATATATGGTATTTGGAACTAAGGATCATATGCTTACATATCCATTTAAATTACTTGCTAATTGTTTTATAAGTGTATATTATTTTATTAAAATAAGACCAAAATATATAGTAACAACAGGAACTCATACTGCGGGACCAATATGTTATTTGGGAAAAATATTTGGAAGTAAAATAATTTATATAGAGACAATGGCTAATATAAATAGAAAAACACAGACTGGAAGACTTATATATCCAATCGCAGATTTATTTATAGTACAATGGGAAAGTATGTTAAAAATTTATCCAAAAGCCGTTTATGGTGGATTTATATTTTAGGAGGGACTTATGATATTTGTTACACTCGGAACTCAAGATAAGGGATTTCCAAGACTTTTAGAAGCAATAGAAGAAGCAATAGAAAATAAATACATAAAAGAAAAAGTTATTGTACAAGCTGGTTATACAGAATTTGAATCAAAAAATATGGAAATATATAAATTATTACCAATGGATAAATTTGATGATTATATGAAAAAATGTGATTTACTTATAACACATGCAGGTGTTGGATCTATTATGTCAGGATTAAAATTTAATAAAAAAATAATTGCTGCTCCAAGACTTGAAAAATATGGTGAACATACAAATGATCATCAACTTGAAATAGCAAAAGAATTTGCAAAAGAAGGATATATAATATGTTTAGAAGATTTTTCTTCATTAGGTGATATTATAAAAGATATAGATAAGTTTAAGCCTAAAAAATATAAAAGTAATAATGATAATTTTGTAAAATTAGTAGAGGATTTTATAGATAAAAATTAAGGTAAGTGATAAAAATGAAAAAAATTACAATTTTATGTTTACATTTAGGATATGGTGGAATAGAAGTTGCGATTAGTAATTTAGCAAATATGCTTATAGATAATTATGATGTTGAAATTGTTTCAAACTATAACATATATGGTAAACCATTTTATAAATTAGATGATAGAATAAAAATTAAGTATTTATATAATGGTGGACCAAACAAGAAAGAATTTAAAAGTGCTTTAAAAAAGTTAAATATCTTTAAAGTAATAAAAGAAGGATTTAAATCTATAAAAATACTATATTTAAAAAAGAAATTAATGATTAATTATATAAAAGAATGTGATAGTGATTTAATTATTTCAACTAGAGTAGAGATAACTGAACTTTTAAATAAATATTATAAAGGCAAAGGAATTTTAATATCACAAGAGCATGCTCATCATAATAATAATCAAAAATATATAGATAGAGTTTTAAAATCATTAACTAATATAGATTACTTTATGCCTGTTTCAAGAAAATTAACTAAATTCTATGAAAAGATAGTGAAAGGTAAAACAAAGGTATTGTATTCTCCATTATGTGTTGATTATATACCAGAAAAAGAATCTAAAAAAGAAAATAAAAATATAGTTTCTATTGGAAGATTATCACATGAAAAAGGTTTTTTAGATTTAATAGATGTATTTAGTTTAATAAATAAAGAAGATAGTGAATGTATTCTTCATATAATAGGTGATGGAGAAGAAAAAACAAAAATAGAAGAAAAAATAAATGAATTAAATTTAAAGGATAATGTTATTCTTTACGGATATAAAGATAAAGAATTTATCAGAGAAAAATTAAATGATATGAGTTTGTATTTAATGACTTCTTACGAAGAATCTTTTGGTCTTGTTTTACTCGAAGCTGCTGCATTTGGAATACCTGCAATCGCGTTTTCTTCAGCAAAAGGTGCGACAGAAATAATAAAAGATGATGTTAGCGGTTATATAGTTAATAATAGAAATAAAGAAGAAATGAAAGAAAAGGCATTAGAGTTATTAGATGATAAACAAAAACTTGCTTTATTTGGTCATGAAGCAAGATTAAATGCAGAAGATTATTCATATGATTCTGTAAAAGAAAAATGGCTTTCAATGATTAATGATATCTTGAGTTAAAAGATATCTTTTTTTGTACCAAATTTCAATTTTTGTATAAAAAGACATTCAAAAATTATATTTTACTTAAACAAAAATTGAATTTTTGAATTAAAAATGCTTTAAAAATGGATTTTTTGTGCTTTGATTATAAATTTTTCATATGTTAAACTACCACTCCAGAAAGGAGAAAAAGTATGAAAAAAGAATTCTATACATGTAAAAATGATAGAGCATTTAAAGAAGTATTTTTAAATCCAAATAATAGTGATTTATTAAAAGCAC
>ERZ825324.4118-NODE-4118-length-12492-cov-9.870146_pt1 | contig 12492 bp, 7 predicted proteins | sample MGYA00519859_ERZ825324 | MGnify/ENA primary metagenome ERZ825324 (study PRJEB31778, sample SAMEA3449198) | human gut metagenome | biome: human gut; feature: human-associated habitat; material: faeces | place: United Kingdom | collected 2010/2012 ... | reverse complement strand
GTGCACTTCATGGCCGAGACGGCCAAGGTGCTCTGCCCTGACAAGAAGGTGCTGATCCCCTGCCCCGAGGCGGGCTGTTCGCTGGCCGATTCGTGCGATGCCGGAGCCTTCGCCGCCTTCCGGGCGCAGCATCCGGATCATACGGTGGTGTCCTACGTCAATACGACCGTGGAGGTCAAGGCGCTGACCGACATCTGCTGCACGTCGTCCAACGCGCTGAAGGTCGTGGAGTCGATCCCCGCCGACCGTCCGGTCATCTTCGCTCCGGACCGCAACCTGGGCTCCTACATCCGGAAGCTCACCGGGCGGGAAAACATGCTCCTCTGGGACGGGGCGTGCCACGTGCACGAGGAGTTCTCGCTCGAAAAGCTGCTCGCGCTCAAGCGCGAACACCCCGCGGCGAAGGTCGTGGCGCATCCCGAATGCCGGGCCTACATCGTCGCCGTGGCCGACTACGTGGGTTCCACGGCGGGAATCCTCTCCTACTGCGGACAGAGCGACGCGCAGGAGTTCATCGTCGTGACCGAGGCGGGAATCCTCGCGGAGATGCGCCGCCGCCATCCGGAGAAGCGCTTCATCCCGGCGCCTCCCGACGACGAGACGTGTGGCTGCAACAACTGCCGCTATATGAAGATGGTGACGCTGGAGAACATCGCCGCGGCGCTCGAGACGCTCTCGCCCGAGATCGTGCTCGACGAGCGGATCCGCCGCCTCGCCGAGCGGTCCATACGGAATATGATCAACATTAAATAAACGTTTATGAAGAAAATCTTTTTATTGTGCGCGGCGGCCTGCGTGTCGCTTACGGCCGTGGCCGACGAGGGCATGTGGATGCTCCCGTACCTCCAGAAAATGAATATCAAGAACATGAAGGCCCGCGGCTGCAAACTCTCCGCCGAGGAGATTTACAGCATCGACCGCTCCTCGCTCAAGGATGCCATCGTCATCTTCGGCAACGGCTGCACGGGCGAGATCGTCTCGCCCGAGGGGCTGCTCTTCACGAACCACCACTGCGGCTACGGGTCGATCCAGCAGCTCTCGTCCGTCGAGCACGACTACCTCAAGAACGGCTTCTGGGCCATGTCGAACGCCGAGGAGCTGCCCGTTCCGGGGCTCGAGGTGCGCTTCATCCGCAAGATCAGCGACGTGACTCCCGAAATCGTGGGCAACGTGCCCTCGATCGCCGGACAGGAGGAGTACCGGAAGATCACTTCCGGGAATATCGAGGCGCTGACCGAGAAACTCCGCAGTGAGAATCCCGGCATGGAGGTTTCGGTGGAGTCGTTCTTCGGCGGCAACCAGTACTTCGCCTTCGTCAAGGAGGTCTATACCGACGTCCGGCTGGTGGGCGCTCCCCCCTCGTCGATCGGCAACTTCGGCGGCGATACCGACAACTGGATGTGGCCCCGTCATACGGGCGACTTCTCGGTTTTCCGCGTCTATGCGGGGCCGGACAACCGTCCGGCGGCCTATGCGGCCGAAAACCGTCCGTATAGGGCCGAAAAGTTCCTCAAGGTGTCGCTCGACGGCGTCGAAGAGGAGGACTTCGCCATGGTGATGGGCTTCCCCGGCTCCACGGAGCGCTACATGACCTCGTACGAGATCGACAACATGCTCGGCGTGGAGAACCCGCAGCGCATCTTCATCCGCGGCGAGCGGCAGAGGATTCTCTGGGACGACATGATGGCCGATCCCGAAGTGCGCATCCAGTATGCCGCGAAATACCGCACCTCGTCGAATTACTGGAAGAACTCGATCGGCATGTCGCGCGGCATCGAGAAACTCGACGTGAAGGCCCGCAAGGAGGCTCAGGAGGCGTCGTTCCAGGCCTGGGCCGAGAAGAACACGCTGCCCGAGGAGGGGTATATCGACGCGCTGCCGAAAATCAAGCTCGCCGTGGAGCGCATGTCGGCTCCCGACGCCGGACGGCAGTACCTCTCGGAGGCGTTTCTGCGCGGCATCGAGCTGCTGACGCCGGCGCGTTCGTTCGTCGATGCGGAGACGATGGAGCCCAAGTCCGAGATCAGGAAAGTCGCCGAGGCCAAGGAGGCGATGAGCGAATGGTACAAGGACTTCAGCCCCTCGACCGACCGCAAGGTGGCCAAGCGGATGATGGCCATCGCCCGCGAGAACATGAAGGAGCTGCCGTCGTTCTACGGTGAGATCGTGGACAAACGGTTCGGCGGCGACATCGACGCCTATGTGGACTACCTCTACGACAATTCGGTTTTCGCCTCCGAGGAGAAGGTGATGGCCCTGCTGGAGGACTATGCGCCCGAAAAGGTGGCTTCGGATCCTGCGGTGGAGCTGGCCGGATCGGTCATGGAGAAGTATAAGGAGCTGACCGAGGCGCGCAAGGATGCCGCGCAGCTCTATGCCGAAGGCCACCGCAAGTACATCGCCGGCCTCATGTTGCAGAACCCCTCGAAAGCGTGGGCTTCGGACGCCAACTTCACGATCCGTCTGACCTACGGCCGCGTGCTGCCCTACGAGCCGGCCGACGGCATCGAGTACAACTACTATACGACGCTCAAGGGCGTGATGGAGAAGGAGAACCCCGAAAATCCCGAGGAGTTCACCGTACCCGGAAAACTCAAGGAGCTGTATGCCGCGGGCGACTTCGGCCGCTATGCCAACGCGAAGGGCGAAATGCCCGTGGCGTTCCTCGCCGACCTCGACATTACGGGCGGAAACTCCGGTTCGCCGGTGCTCGATGCCCGCGGCGCGCTGATCGGCCTGGCGTTCGACGGCAACTGGGAGGCGATGTCGGGCGACGTGGCCTTCGAACCCGAGTTGCAGCGCATGATCGCCGTGGATGTCCGCTACGTGCTCTTCATCATCGACAAGTTCGCCGGAGCGGGCTGGCTGCTCGACGAGATGCAGTTCGAATAGCGCTCTCCTGCCGGACGTCTCCGGAGCGTCCAGCACTCCGTTTTTCACCCCCGCCGCGATGCCTTCGCGGCGGGGGTGAAAACGTTTTGTCCCGCCCTCCCGAGGGCGGTTCCCGCACGGCGGATTTACATACTTTCGGAAAAACTCGCCTTTTCCTTCACGGATATGTCAAAAATTAGTAATTTTGACAGAAATTAGTAAGATCGTATCCTCATTCATCTATGGCAAAAGAGTTCAAACGCTACCTTGTGACTTCGGCGCTCCCCTATGCCAACGGCCCCGTGCATATCGGCCACCTGGCGGGAGTTTACATACCTTCGGACATCTACACCCGTTACCTGCGGCTCAGGGGCTGCGACGTGCTGTCGGTCTGCGGATCGGACGAGCACGGCGTGCCCATCACCATCAAGGCCCGCAAGGAGGGCGTCACGCCGCAGCAGATCGTGGACCGTTACCACAGTCTCATCAAGCGGTCGTTCGAGGGGCTGGGCATGTCGTTCGACATCTATTCGCGCACCTCGTCGAAGACCCATGCCGAGACCGCCTCGGCCTTTTTCCGGAAGCTCTACGACGAGGGCAAGTTCATCGAGCGGACCTCGATGCAATACTATGACGAGGAGGCGCAGACGTTCCTCGCCGACCGTTACATCGTCGGTACGTGTCCTCGATGCGGCAACGACCGCGCCTACGGCGACCAGTGCGAGAAGTGCGGTTCGACGCTCTCGCCCGACGAGCTGATCGACCCCCGCAGTGCCGTGTCGGGATCGGTTCCCGTGAAGCGCGAGACGAAGCACTGGTACCTGCCGCTGGACCGTTACGAGGAGTTCCTCCGCCAATGGATTCTGGAGGGCCACAAGGAGTGGAAAACGAACGTTTACGGGCAGTGCAAGAGCTGGCTCGACGGCGGCCTGCAACCGCGTGCCGTGAGCCGCGACCTGGACTGGGGTATTCCCGTGCCCGTGGAGGGAGCCGAAGGAAAGGTGCTCTACGTCTGGTTCGACGCCCCGATCGGCTATATCTCCGCCACGAAGGACCTCACGCCCGACTGGGAGAAGTACTGGAAGTCGGAGGATACGAAGATGGTGCACTTCATCGGCAAGGACAACATCGTGTTCCACTGCATCGTCTTTCCCTCGATGCTCAAGGCGCACGGCGGCTATATCCTGCCCGAAAACGTTCCGGCGAACGAGTTCCTGAACCTCGAAGGCGACAAGATCTCGACCTCGCGCAACTGGGCCGTCTGGCTGCACGAGTACCTCGAGGAGTTCCCCGGGAAGGAGGACGTGCTGCGTTACGTGCTGTGCGCCAATGCTCCCGAGACGAAGGACAACGACTTCACGTGGAAGGATTTCCAGGCCCGCAACAACAACGAGCTGGTCGCCGTGCTGGGCAATTTCGTGAACCGTGCGCTGGTACTCACCAAGAAGTATTACGGCGGCCGGGTTCCGGCCTGCGGCGAGCTGACCGGATACGACCGGCAGACGATCGCCGAGGTGGCGGCGGTGAAGGGTTCGCTCGAGGGCAATATCGAGAATTACCGCTTCCGCGAGGCGCTGAAGGACGCCATGAACATCGCGCGTATCGGCAACAAATACCTGGCCGACACCGAGCCGTGGAAAGTCGTCAAGAGCGATCCGGCGCGTGTGGAGACGATTCTCAACGTCGCTTTGCAGATTACGGCCAATACGGCCATCGCCATCGAGCCGTTCATGCCCTTCTCGGCGGCGAAGATTCTCCGGATGCTCGCCGTCGGAAAGTTCGGCTGGGAGCGGCTCGGCGCCACGGACCTCATCCCTGCGGGACACGAGATCGGTGAGCCGGAGCTGCTGTTCGAGAAGATCGAGGACGACGTGATTCAGAAACAGCTCGACAAGCTGGCCGCCACGAAAGCGGCCAATCAGGCGGCTGAATCTATGCAAAATATTGAAAATCAAAAAGATACGATTCAATTTGACGATTTTCAGAAGATGGATATCCGCGTCTCGACGATTCTCGCTGCCGAGAAGGTGGCCAAGACCAAGAAGCTGCTGAAACTGACGGTGGACACGGGACTGGACCGCCGGGTGATCGTTTCGGGAATCGCCGAACACTTCGCACCCGAGGAGCTTGTCGGCAGACAGGTGCTCGTGCTGGTGAACCTGGCTCCGCGCGAACTGAAGGGAATCGTGTCGAACGGCATGATTCTCATGGCCGAAGACGCTTCGGGAAAACTGCGGCTGTTGCAGCCCGGCGAGAAGACGAACAACGGAGCTACGGTCGGATAACGGATGTTTCCGGCTTTCCGGCGGCGGATGCGGCGGAAATACGTCGTTTTCGGAATGAAATTTTTTATGGAAACGGATGGTAAAACCTTAAAACCTAAAAATATGGAAACTATCGAATGGGGCGCTTTGGGCTTCGATTACACCAAAACCGACGTCAATGCCCGTTACTCCTTTACCGGAGGAAAGTGGAGCGACATGGAGATCACGGCCGACGAGTATATCAGGATGCACATGTCGGCGTCGTGTCTGCATTACGGCATCGAGCTTTTCGAAGGATTGAAAGCCTTCCGGGGCGTGGACGGAAAGGTGCGTCTTTTCCGGGTCGAAGACAATGCGCGTCGTCTCCAGTCTTCCGCCAAGCGGCTCTGTCTGCCGGTTCCGACGGTGGAAATGGTGGTCGAAGCCTGCAAGGAGGTCGTTAGACGGAACGAGCGTTTCATTCCGCCCTACGGCACGGGAGCTTCGTTTTATCTGCGTCCCGTCATGTTCGGTACGACCGTAGGACTGGGTGTGAAACCGGCGAAGGATGCGCTGCTGATCGTTTACGGATCGCCCGTCGGGGCTTATTTCAAGACCGGAATCAAGCCGATCATGGTCGCTATCGACCGCGAACAGGACCGCGCTGCTCCACGTGGAACAGGCGATGTGAAGGTGGGCGGTAACTATGCGGCCAGTCTGATGTCGGGTGAAAAAGCGCATGATCTGGGGTATTCGAATGTTATGTATCTGGATGCGGCCGAGCATAAATATATCGAAGAGTGCGGCGCAGCCAACTTCTTCGGTATCAAGGACGGAAAGTATATCACGCCGAAATCTCCTTCCGTACTGCCTTCCATTACGAACATGAGCCTTCGCCAGATCGCCCGGGATATGGGGCTTGAGATCGAAGAGCGGCATATTCCGGTCGAGGAACTGGAAACTTTCGAAGAGTGCGGAGCCTGCGGAACAGCGGCCGTGATCTCCCCTATCGGTAAGATTTTCGATATGCAGACCGAAAAGGTTTATAATTACGGAACCGAAGTGGGCAAGATTTCGATGGAGCTTTATACGCGTTTGCAGGATATTCAGTACGGCCGGGCCGAAGACAAACACGGTTGGTGTACGATCGTGCTTTGATCGGACTGTTATTTGTAAAGAAAAATAGGAGAACTAAAAAAAAGTTCTCCTATTTTTCTTTTAGGTGTTTTGGATGATCGGTGTAGTGTTCCACGTGGAACGCTTACTACCCTATCTTTGAAAATAAAACGTATCTTCTCTGCTTTTCCTGGTTTACCGTCCGAATTTTACCAACAATACATTGACATCGGCCGGGGAGACACCTGGAATGCGCGATACCTGTCCGATGGTAGCCGGCCGTATCCGGGTCAGTTTTTGACGGGCTTCGATGGTCAGCGAATTGAGCGAGTGGAAATCGAAATCCGACGGAATAGCGATATTTTCGAGGCGGTGCAGCTTTTCCGCAATGAATTTTTCCCGCTCGATATATCCTTTGTATTTGATTTGAATTTCCGCCTCTTCGACGACTTCCGCATCCATTCCGTTCGATTCGATGAACTTTTTCAGTTTCGGCAATACCTTTTGCAGCGATTCGAACGTCACGTTGTTGCGCATCAGAATATCGTGCAGCTTCCTGCCCTGCGTCAGCGGGTCCGAACCGACCGTTTTCAGATAGCCGTTAATTTCTGCTGCTTTGACACTCTCCCCGCGGGCGAACGCTACAAGCGATTCTACGAGCGAATTTTTTTTGACGAAATGATCGTATCTTTTCCGGGAAATCAGGCCTATTTCATACCCCAGCGGAGTGAGCCGGATATCGGCATTGTCCTGCCGGAGCAGAATCCGGTATTCGGCACGCGAGGTGAACATGCGGTACGGTTCGTCCACTCCCTTTGTCACGAGGTCGTCGATCAGTACGCCGATATAGGCTTCGTCGCGTTTCAGCACGACCGGTTCCTTTCCCGCGAGGGAGCGGTGGGCGTTGATTCCCGCCATCAGTCCCTGAGCCGCCGCCTCTTCGTATCCCGTCGTACCGTTCACCTGTCCGGCGAAGTAGAGACCCCGGACGAGTTTCGTTTCGAGCGAGTGATGCAACTGCGTAGGCGGAAAATAGTCGTATTCGATGGCATATCCGGGACGGAAGATGTGCAAATCTTCGAATCCGGTGATTTTGTGCAGCGCCTCCCACTGCACCTCCCACGGCAGCGACGACGAAAATCCGTTCAGATAGTATTCGTTGGTCGATTCCCCTTCGGGTTCGAGAAAGAGCTGGTGCTGCTCCTTGTCGGCGAAGGTCCGGAGCTTGTCTTCGATCGACGGGCAGTAGCGCGGTCCGATGCCGCGGATCGTGCCGTTGAAGAGCGGCGAACGATCGAATCCGCTGCGCAGAATGGCGTGCACTTCGGGTGTCGTATAGACCAGAAAGCACGGCAGTTGATGTTTAACAGGTTGTGTATCAGGTGAAAACGAAAATTTCGACGGGTTCTCGTCACCGTATTGCGGTTCGAGGGCGTCGAAATTGATCGTGCGGGCGTCGAGCCGTGCGGGCGTCCCGGTCTTCATGCGTCCCGTCTCGAATCCCAGCCTCCGCAGGCACTCCGTGATCCCGTGCGAAGCGGCATCCCCCGCCCTGCCCCCTTCGGCGTGCGAGGCGCCGCAGTGCATCATGCCCTCGAGGAACGTGCCGGCGGTCAGCACCGCGGCCCGGCACGAGAATTCGACGCCCATGCGGGTTCTGACCCCCCGGATGCGCGGGGTTTCGGCGGAGGTGTCGAAGAGCAGCTCCGTGGCGGCGTCCTGCCAAATGTAGAGGTGGCGGGTGTTCTCCAGCGTGCGGCGCCACTCCTCCGAAAAACGGGTTTTGTCGCACTGCGCCCGGGGGCTCCACATGGCCGCACCCTTCGAACGGTTGAGCATCCGGAACTGGATGGCCGTGAGGTCGGTGATGCGTCCCGTCTCTCCTCCCAAAGCATCTATCTCTCTGACTATCTGTCCTTTTGCTACTCCTCCGATCGCCGGGTTGCACGACATGGAGGCCATCTTGGTCATGTCCATCGTCAGCAGCAGCGTGCGTGAGCCGAGCCGTGCGGCGGCCGAGGCGGCCTCGCAGCCGGCGTGTCCGCCGCCGATGACGATGATGTCGTAATCGAGAATCATCTGTTTTTCGTCTGAATGTAGGTTTTCGGATCCGTTTCGTCTGTCCGTCCGTTCCGGACGCGGGCGCCGGAGACCGGGCGCACGGTGCGTCGCGGCTTGGTCAGGATCCGGCCGGGAGTTTTTCGTCCCAGAATTTCAGGTATTTGTCCTCCTTGCGGTGCATCTGCCGGTTGGTGCGGGGCGTCTTGTCGCCCTGGCCGCAGAGGTGCAGCACGCCGTGGACGACTACCCTGCGCATTTCGCAGAGCCGCGTGGCGCCGTATCGGCGGGCGTTGTCGGCCACGGTCTCCACGTCGATGAAGATGTCGCCCGAGACGATGCGCGTTCCCCGCCGGTCGCTGTAATCGAAGGTGATGACATCGGTGAAGTAGTCGTGTCCGAGGTATCGGCGGTTCATCTCCAGCAGCCGTGCGGCCGAGCAGAAGATGTAGTTCACGTCGCCCAGCACATATCCTTCCGCTTCGGCCACTTCGCGCAGCCACCGGGCCGTCAGGCGCTTTTGCGGGAGCCTGTACGAGCAGTCGTCGGTATAGTAGCGTACAGCCATTCGTATCTGTTTTTTATGCGTTTTCTCCCTGTTTCGCGGGGTCGGGAATACCCTCTTTCTCCGCCGGGAACCGCCGTATGCGGATTCCGGATCGGCCCCGGATTCCGGCTGCGGGACGGAGACCGGGCAACCGTCGTCTCCGGCACGGGGTTCCGCAGGTGAAGGGCGGACGCTTTCCTGCCGCCGGTTGCGGCCCTGCGAGGCGTCCGTAAGGCCGCGGCACGGTCCCGGGAATTGTCCCGCTTCCGCTTTTCCGTCTTTTCGGAAGTCCCGTCTTTCTGCCCTCCCGGAGGCTCGCCTTTCCGCCTTTCCCGGAGACCGGGCCGCCCGAAGCGCCGCCCGCATTCCGCGTCCGGCAGTCGCAGACGCGGGGTCTTCGCGCCGCGGTCTGTCGCCGGGGGAGGTCTCCCCTACTTCTTGAAACAGTTCGCCGCGGACATCGTCTGCTTCGGATCGGGCGGATAGATGCCGAATACGAGGCGGTATTCGGTCTGCATCGTCTCGATGTCCACCGCCGAGCCGATGGTTCCCAAAGCCTCGTTTCTCGCCACTTTCTGGCCCTTCTCGACGCAGATCGTCCCCAGGTTGGCATAGGAGGTTATGTATTCGCCGTGCGCGACGAAAACGTCGTATTTTCCCGTAATGCGGTTGCGTTTGATTTCGACCACCTTGCCGTCGTAGATCGAGATCGCCTGCGCGCCCTTCGGCCCGGCCACCTCGGCCATGTTCCCCTTGTAGCGTTTCACGCGGCCGCCCTGCACCGGAAGGCGCAGTCCCGAGGTCTTCGACGAGAACGAGGCGCCCTCCTTGTTGCCTTTGGTGAGTTTGCGCAGTTCGCCGATGGCCGCGTCGAGCTGCTGTTCCTGCGCGATCTTGCGTTGCAGGGCCGCTTTCTCCTTCTTCGAGAGCCGGCTGACGCTGGCCCGGGCGTTGCGCGAATCGAGCTGCAGCCGTTCGCGCTGCGACGAGAGCCGCCGCGTCGCCGAATCGAGCGACAGCTTGCGGCGCCCCAGCTCCTCCTGTTCGGTCCGCACCTGTTCGGAGAGGCTCCGGATGTCGCGCAGCTTGCTTTCGCGCATCGACGCCACGGCGCGCAGGTTGGCGATCCGGCGGGCCGCGTCGGCGAAGTCGCGCGACGAGAAGATATAGGTCAGGTAGTTGTTGTGGCGGTAGTTGCGGTAGGCTTCGCGGACCATCGCGGCGTACTGTTTCCGGTTGCGTTCGAGCGCCGCCGAGAGTCCTCCCGCGACGCTGTCCTTGCGTGCGATCTCCTCGCGCAGCAGCGACGCCTCCTTCTCGGTGGCATCGAGCAACTGGGTCCGCGAGTCGATCTGGCGGGCCAGCCGGCGGATACGCTCCTCGGTACTCGTGCGGCCCTGCCGGAGCTTCGAAATCTCCCGCTCCTCGGCGGCGATCCGTTTCTCGAGGGAGGCGATGATCCGCTTCTGCTCCCTGATCTGCGCGTCGTTCTGGGCCACGGCCCCGGAGACGGAGAGCGCGAGCAGGAGCGCCGCAAGGAGTTTTCGGATCGGCTTCATCGCTTTTTCGCTTCGGGTTCGGGGTTCGCCGCCTGCTGCATCCGCGGCTCGATCAGCTCGGCCGAATAGCCCTTTTCGAGCGCCTGCCGCCAATAGATTTCGGCCATGAACCGCTCGCCGAGGGCGTACAGAATGTCCCCGTAATGGGCCAGCAGGGCCGGCGAGCGCTGTCCGTCGAGCACCACGGCCCGCTGGAGGATTTTCTTGGCCTCGTCCGTGCGCCCCAGCTTGTAGAGCACCCAGGCGTAAGTGTCCAGATAGGTGGGGTTGTCGTCCTCGAGGGCCGTGACGCGGCTGGCCATCGAGAGCGCCCGCTCCAGATCCCGCCCCTCGATCGAGAGGAAGTAGGCGTAGTTGTTGAGCGCCATCGTGTTGTCCGGATCGTAGCGCAGACTCCGGTCGTAGGCCTTGTAGCACTGTTTCATGTATTTGCGGAAGGCGGCGTCGGGTTCGGCGATTCCGAGGTCCATGCGTTCGTCCCAGTCCTCGCGCCCTTCGATGCCCTTCTGATGCCACGTGTCGCCGATCATGCCCCAGATGACGCTGCGCAGCGAGTCCGTCGCGGCGTAGTCGAGCGATTCGCGGTAGGCGTCGAGCGCCTTGTCGTACTGTTTCGAGTAGCTCATCACATGTCCTTTCGACATGTGGAAATCCACCCTGTCGGGAAAGAGCGCCAGCGCTGCGTGCACGTATTTGTCCACCGAGTCGGGGCGTTGCAGATAGCTTTCGATGTCGATCACCGTGCGGAAGAACTTCTCGGCGGGCGGCCGGTCCGCGAGGCGGAGCTTGTAGAGCGCCAGCGCCTGCTCCAGCTCGCCCGATGCGATCAGGTGCGAGGCGTAGAGCTCCGTGACGCCCGGGTCGTCCGGGTAGCGGATGGCTAGCGTCGTGGCCAGGTCGTTGAGCTGGAAGTAGTATTCGCGGTAGAAGCGCGTGTCGGCGGTGAACTGTTCGAACCGCCGGATTTTCGTCTCGAGGGGCACTTTGTCCGAGAGGAAAATGCGGCGCGTGGCGGCCAGCAACGCGCCGTAGTCCTGCCGTTCGGCGTGGAAGTCGGCCAGCATCATGAGCGTTTCGACGTTCGTCGAGTCGATGCGCAGGGCCTCGTCGAACTCGGCCCGGGCCAGCGAATCCTTCCGGTCGGCCCCGTAGAGGGTGGCCAGCACGGCGTGGAGGCGGGCTTCGTAGGGAGCCGCCTCGACCTCCCTGCGGGCCTCCTCGATGGCCCGTCCCACCTGGCCGGTGGCCAGGAGCAGCCGCCGTTTCATCTCGCCGAGCAGCGGGATGCGCCCGAAGCGCAGTTCGGCCGAATCGAGCGTGATGATAGCCTGCACGGGGGATTTCGTCTGTTCGTAGAGCGCCGCGAGGATACGGTAGTTGTCCGGGTCTTTCGGGTTCTCGATCTGTAACCGGCGGTAAACCTTCAGCGCCTCGTCGTAGCGGTCGGCGTAGATGAGCGCCTGCCCGTAGAACTGGTGGTACCACTTGTTCGCCGTGTCGAGCCGGTAGGCGCTGCGGGCCAGCTCCACGGCCTCGTCGGGCGAGGAGTACATGCCGTTGGCCGCCATCGCGTAATAGGCCGGGGCGAAGGAGGAGTCGCTGCGGATCGCCTCGGCGAAAAGCTCCCGGGCGCGTGCCGTGTCGCGCAGGATGGCGTTCTGCTTGATTCCTTCGGTGTAGAGCCACACGCTGCGCAGCGAGTCGGGGCATCCGGCCGCGCCGGGCGTGCCCTTCCCGGCGACGAACGCCGAGGTGAAGAGCGTGCAGAGGGCCGTTATCGCTGTCAGGCGTTTCATGCGGGCGGAAGGTTTCAGAGCGCTTCGTCGAACTGGCGGAGGAACCGTACGTCGTTCTCGAAATAGAGCCGCAGGTCCTTCACGCCGTACTTGAGCATGGCGATGCGTTCAATCCCCATGCCGAAGGCGAATCCGGAGTATTTCCCGGGGTCTATGTTGTTTGCCGTGAGCACGTTCGGGTCCACCATGCCGCAGCCCATGATCTCGAGCCAGCCCGTGCCCTTGCAGACGGCGCAGCCCTTGCCTCCGCAGAGGTTGCACGACACGTCCACCTCGGCCGACGGTTCGGTGAAGGGGAAGTA